>Ga0136617_10001463_pt1 | contig 21005 bp, 14 predicted proteins | sample AntDrymUQ3222106_2_FD_129672 | JGI IMG/M metagenome (GOLD analysis project Ga0136617, IMG submission 129672) | Polar desert sand microbial communities from Dry Valleys, Antarctica - metaG UQ322 (21.06) | ecosystem: Environmental > Terrestrial > Soil > Desert | place: Antarctica: Dry Valley...
CGGGTCGGTCGGCGGTGTGCACCGTCCCGCAGCCGCACTGGACCCGGTGCTGGTCGTACTGGGTGACCCGCACACCGACCTGCGGGATCTCATGCTGCTGATAGCGGTCGACCACACCCAGGTCCCGGGCCCCGGCCAGATCCTGCCCACAGCGACAGCCGCCCTCGGGGAACCGGTCCCGCACCTGGTCAGGGTCAGACGTCCACTCCAGCCGCGACCCCGGCGCCCCGCGCTGCTTACCCTTGCCCCGCCCCGCCCCGGTGGCCCGGCGCTTCTTCTCCGGCGGCGGGGTCTTACCGGGCTCGTCGTCTTTCGACGACGGGTTCGAGGAGTTCCCCGAGTTACGCGACAGCAGATACTCCAACCGAGCCAGCTTCGCGGCCAACGCCTCGTTGGTCTCCATCAACTCCGCGAGCTGACCGGCCTGCGCGGTGATCTGCTGATCCTGCGCGGTGATCCGCCCGGCCTGACCACGCACGACCGCGATCAGCTCCTCGCGCGACATCTCCTCCGGCTCGGACACCCGAAGATCCCACCACACCAGACGATCACCGGTGCGACCGACACCCCCACATCATCAACCGCTACCCGACCACCACACCACCGAGCGGCAACCCACCTCACCGAGCGCTCAACCGCAGGTCACTGAGGGGCTGAATGTTTACTCGCGAACGTGTCCCCGACACCTACCTGCTGGTCATGGCACTGCGGAACGTGCTGGAGCTGCGGAGATGACCAAGAGCAGCATCTCGGCTCCGGCAACGAAGCATGAGATCCAGCAGCAAATCGGTATATTCGCCCGCGCCATCATCGTCACCACCGCGACGAGCAAGCCCCAGACCTCCGGAAGTCGCTGGGGGATACCACGGTTGACGTGCTAACTTCGCCACTCGCGAGTTCCCGAAAGTAGCTGAGGTTGATGGGTGGTAAGTATTCGGTGATCCCGTTGCCCGGGGGTGCCTGTTCGTGTCTGGCCTTGTCCTGTGGCAGGTGGTGTGAGCTGGGGGTTTGACACCGATCCCTGGGGGGTGATCTTGTGGTTGTGTCATGGTCAGTGGTGGTCTCGGTGGTGCGGACGACGTCGCGTGGTGGCGTGCTGAGGCGGTGCGGTGGCGTGCCGAGGCCGAGCTTCTGGCCGGGGACAACGCGGTGTTGCAGGCCCGGGTCGTGGAGCTGGAGGGTCAGGTCGGGGCGCTCGGGGAGAAGGTCGCGACGTTGGCGCGGTCGCTGTTCGGGAAGTCCTCGGAGAAGACGAAGAAGCCGGCCCGCCAGGATCCGGCTGGTGACGATCCGGCCGGTGGCGGTGACGATCCGGCCGGTGGCGGTGACGATCCGGCCGGTGGCGGTGACGATCCGGCCGGTGAGGACCCGGAGAACGAGCGACCGAAGCGGCGGAAGCGTGGGCAGCGGCGGGGCTCGCGGGGACACGGCCGTCGGGACTACTCCCATCTGCGGACCCGCGAGCAGGTCCATGATCTGTCTGCTGGTGAGCGGGTGTGTCCGTGTTGCGGGGCGGGCTACGCCCCGTTCGGGGAGGAGACCTGTGAGCAGGTCGACTGGCTGGTCGAGCTGGTCCGGGTCGTGCACCGGCGCCCGACCTACCGCCGGACCTGCCGCTGCCCGGTCCGTGGGGTGCTGCTCGCCCCGCCGGTGCCCAAGGCGATCGCCAAGGGCCGGTTCACCACGGGGTTCCTGGCCCGGTTGCTGGTGGAGAAGTTCGTGCTGGGCCGTCCCACCCACCGCGTCATCGCCGCGTTGGCCCATGAGGGGCTCGACCTCGCCCCGGGCACCCTGGCCGGGGTGTTCGCGGACTGTGCCGCCCTGTTGGCGCCGCTGGCGGAGGCGATCAGCGCGCGTAACGCCGCGGCGGGGCATCTGCATGTGGACGAGACGTCGTGGCAGGTGTTCGCCGCGGTCGAGGGCAAGGACAGCCACCGGTGGTGGTGCTGGGTGTTCGTCGGACCCGACACCACCGTGTTCCGCATCGCGCCCTCACGGTCGACGGCGGTGCTCGCCGAGCAGCTGGGCATCGCCGACGACGACGGGACCCTGCCCGACGCCCTGCCCGAGGGACGGGCGCTGCTGGTGTCCTCGGACTTCTACGCGGTCTACCAGTCACTCGGGCGCCTGGACGGGGTGGAGAACCTCTGGTGCTGGGCCCACATCAGACGCTACTTCGTCCGCGCCGGGGACGCCTACCCCGAGCTGCGGACCTGGACCCAGGCCTGGGTGGGACGCATCGCCGCGCTCTACACCGCCCACACCGCCCGCAACACCGCCACCCCCGGCAGCGACACCCACACCCTCGCCACCGCACAGTTCTGCACCGCCCTCGACGACATCGACACCGAACGCCGCGCCCAGACCGCGCGCCCGCAGCTGCTGCACCCCGCCGCGGCGAAGGTCCTCGCCACCCTCGACCGGGAATGGAACGGCCTGGCACACCACCGCGTCCACCCCGACCTGCCCCTGGACAACAACACCTCGGAAGTGCGACACGAGGTCGCACGTGATGAGTGGACACGCCGAAAGGAGGGCCGACAGATGATGTTGGCGGCGTGATCTCGGGCGAGTGCTCGGACGCCTGTCCCCGCCCTGACGTGCGTCGCTGGTGACGGCGGGGTGCGAAGCTCAGGGAAGAAGCCTGAGTGGCTCCTGTTCCATCCGGGGGTCACGGGCGAGGGGAAGACCGGCTGGGGTGAACGCGAGTGAATCCCTTCATGTCTCGTTATGTTGAGCCCCGGATAGATGGAGGCGGCACCGGGGTGCAGGACTGGCCGCTGAGAAGCGGCAGGCGGCGACCGATGATTCGGAGTCGGTCGTGAGAGCACCGCCGTCCCGGGATATAGGGGGCACCCGATCCGGTCGTAGCTCACGCGTGCGGAACGTGGAAACCCCGTCAGGTCCGGCAGTGGTTCTGCCGGTAAGCCGACCGTGAGGAAGGCCGAACTCCGTGGCGGGAACAGGACGCCCAAGAAGCGAACGCCGGTGGCCGAAAGGCAACAGGAAACCGGGACAGCAGGCGACCACCTCCTGGTCGGGTCCCGCATAACTGGCCGGATACCGGGCCCGGTGCCCGGACCTGAAAGGGTGCTGACGTGAGGCGGGTGAGCCTGTGACGACGAGCAATCATGGTCACCGGAACCGAAGGGCAAGTTAGGCCCGATGACGGAGTCATATGTCCTCACGGCGAGGTGTCGGTGAGGGCGGCCGGCATCGTGAACGGACCGGAGGACGACCGCCTCGACCAGGACGCCATCAACAGGCGCGCGGATCGAGGCGACGTACGGCGACCACGACAGCGAACCGTCACGGCATCGCAGGCGGAGCGACTCCGCACCGCCCGCGAGAGCCTGCGGGGCTTGCTTGAGCCGTGTGCCGGGCTGACTGGCACGCACGGTTCTGAGGGGGCCCCGGCGCAGCAATGCGCCGGGGCTACCCGACAGAGCGCTGCGCCGACCGGTGATCGGGCGGAAGAACTTCTACGGCTCCGGATCGGTCACCTCCGCCCGACTGGCCGGCCGGGTCTGGACCATCACCGCCACCGCCGAACGCGCCGGACTCAACCCCCTGACCTACCTCACCGCCTACCTCGACGCCTGCGCCCACAACAGCGCCACCGCCCCCACCGGCGAGGCACTGACCCGGTTCCTGCCCTGGGCCGCCACCCCCGACGACCTCACCGCATGGTCCCACGGCCACCGACCCCACCCCGACCACGAACCGGCCACCACCACGCCCGACCACACCGGCAACCACACCGACCCCCCGAGTGACCTCCACACCGGACCGGCACCCTGAACCCGCCCGACCCACCCCGACCACCCCCGCACCCCACCCGTTGATGACCACACCGACGGGCTCCTCACCCTGCCCTGCCCCACCTACAAGATCGACAGGGTGCCCCAGGTCGACCACCGCCGAACGGGAACTCCGAATACTTACCTTTTAATTGCCGCCGGTCGGGACGAGCGGATCTTGACTCGGCTCGGCGCTGTCTTGCCGCTGCCCCCACCCCAGCGTGCTGGTGTGTGCGGACCCGCAGACGCGCGCCTGGCGTCTCACCCTCACGTGGTGCAGTCGGACGGAGTAACATCGGCGAGGTGATGGACGAAGACTCGGATGTAGTGGCCAGATCGCGACGAGCGATCCTACCCACGGTCGCCTAGGTCTAGAGTCGTCGATCAGGTGAATAGTTGACCAGGAAGTTCAGCTTCAGAGGGGGTAAGGCAACGCATGTCGGGATACGGGTTCGCCTTCCGCTTTCTGACATCTGGTACAAGTTTCGTCCTACGGACAATTTGGGGGACTGGAAAGGCTGCGGCGCGTAGTGCGCAACGAGCCCACCTCAGCGGTACAATTCGGGCATCCGCCGCAGTTGCTAACAAGGGATTTCTCGCGCCTGGAGATCCTCCGGTAGCACCAGGTGCTATGGGTCTCCTAGATTATCGAGGAGTGGCGACCGGGCGTGACCTGTCGGCCTTGCGTCGGCAATCGCACTCAAGCGGCTGGCCAATCGGCTCTCAGATACGCCTATCGCCATTCGACCGTCCCTCAGCGCTCGCAGTTCCCCGCGAGGTGCTGGCACGGCACATTGCCGTCATTGGGCCAACAACAGCTGGAAAGACATACGGACTGATGGTGCCGTGGATACACGCGGCACTCCGCGAAGGCGATAGCGTCGTCGCCCTGGATGTCAAGGGTGATCTTCTTCATGAGATTGAAAATTTTGCAAGCCGTCATGGTGGCAGCGGCGCACGATCCGCAAAATGGGACTTCGCGGATCCAGGTCGCTCGATTAGCTGGTCATGGTTAGCGGAGCTTGACTCCGAGGACGCAGTCGACGCGGCCGTCACCGCCGTCCTGGGAAAAGAGCGGCCGAACTCGACCGCAGATCCGTTCTTTCACCGACGCGATGCACTCATCCTCCGTGGACTCCTAACATTTACCGCAAGAAGTCGGTCGGCGCCATCAGATGTACAAGCGATACTGCAACTGTTAGCTGACCGCAAGAAGCTTCAGAACCTGGTCGCGACGAGAAGCCACTTGCCTGGCATGTCGGATCTTCAGGCTGCTCAAGTACAGAGCCTGGACGATATTGACTACGGTAGGGCGATACAAGGAGTTTCGACTGCTCTGGGCCGCCTCGACTCTGCGGCCGTCCGCGCCGTTACCACGACTACTGCTGCTGGCTCCCACCCCGTCAGGATTCGCGACATAGTTTCGGAGCCAACACTGTTCGTGATTGGCGCACGGCTGTCCGGCGGCGATCGGTCTGTAATGCTGTCCAGCCTATTTCTGAATATGTTCACAAACTACACTTACAAGCAGTTTGGTACGAAAGCCGCCCAGTCGCGACGGACGTATCTCTTTCTCGATGAAGCGGCTCGCGTTGCCAACCGGTTCCAATTCGAAGAAGTGCTTTCGGTTGCTCGCGCTGCGAATCTTTCACTAGTTCTTGCCGTACAGGCTCCTGAGCAGTTCACCAACGTGGACGAACGATCTTCCATCTTCAATAATTGTGCGACTATGGTCGTATTTCCGGGATCGTCGGCAGTTTCGGCAAAACTATTCTCCGACCGGCTTGGAACGCACTCAGTAACGACGGTTTCGACATCCCATTCGGCTGGACCGGCCGGTCCAAGCCTCACAAAGTCGTTCGAGGTCGTGCCAGTCCTGCGACCGTCAGAAATAATGGCCCCGCCCTTCGGTACCAGGCCGATCGCTCTGCACGTTAAGGCTTCCGACCTTGGCGTGACATCCAAGCCCGTGCTCGCTGATGTATTAGACAATCACTAGGAGTGGAAGACAGATGACCTACCCGGACTTCGCTCCGCGGCTCAACGAGGACAACCCTGACCCCAGAGTCGCATGTGTCCTCGCGCTTGACACTTCGTACTCAATGTCCGGTGATAACGGGGGCAGCGCCCTAGGCAGCATACTGCGCGGCAGCCCTATCGATGAGCTGAACCAGGGAATGAAGAAGTTCGCTGAGGACGCTAACGCAGACGATCTTACCCGGAAGCAAGCTGAGGTCTGCATTATCAAGTTTGGCCCGTATGCCGAGGTAGTGACGCCGTTCTGTGAGGTCCGTGAGTTTACGCCTCCTCGGCTGAACGCAGATGGCGGTACTCCGATGGGAGCGGCAATCGACCTGGCAATTGACGAGCTTGAGAGTCGAAAGCAACAGTATCGGGAGGGCGGTATCGAGTATTTCCGCCGTTGCTAATCGTCATGAGCGACGGCACGCCGACCGATCCGCCGGTCTTCAACAACGCGGTTAGCCGGCTAAACGACTTGGAGCGACGCAAGGCGGTCGCGGTCTTCGCTGTTGGAATCGGGAAGAACGCCGACCTCCAGACTCTGAGCAGGCTCAGCATCGAGCGGCCTGCCGTCAGTATGAAGAATGTACGATCTTTCGGCGAGTTCTTTGTGTGGTTGTCAAGGAGCTTGTCGAGCGTCAGCCAGAGTGATGGCCACGCAGAAACCGACAACGCAATTGGCGAGCAGGAGACGCAAGTTAGTCTTCCACCAATCGATGGATGGGGACGTGTGTAGCGCAGTGGTAGAAGATGAGTGGGGCTCTAACAAGGAGCATTGGACAGTTGTCGGCGCGAAGGCAGTTGGCACCAATCACCACAAGTCTGGGGCCCCGTGTCAAGACCAGATTGATTGGATTGCGTTAGAGGATGGGACGGTCTTCCTTGCAGCTGCCGATGGTGCTGGTTCTGCCGAGAACTCGGAAACCGGCGCTCTAATCGCGGTTCAGAGTGTCCGTCGCGTGGCACCGCTGCTATGGAGTAGGCCACAGATGCGTGCAGATGTGCAGCGAACTACCTTGGCGCTTTTTCGCGCCGCGGCCCGTTCAGTGCGAGCCGAAGCCGCACGCCTTTCCGTTTCTCCGCGTACGCTCGCTACGACCTTAACCGTCGTCTGCATAGGACTCTTGGAATCCGCAGTAGGGCGGGTAGGTGACGGCTTGGTCGCGATCGAGAGCGATAAGCAGATCTTTACTCCTATGAATCATGCGCAACGTGAGTATGCCAATGAGGCCACCTTTATCACGGCTAAGAACTGGCGTTGCGCCATGCAGATAGAATGTATCGATTCACGAGCAATTAACGCGATCTCTTTAAGCAGTGACGGGCTACGTTTAGTTGCTTGTGCGGACACTAGGCTGGGTTCACCGTACACCCCCTTCTACGAGGATGTGTTCGGCGCGATTCGAGGCGGCATGAGAGCCGTGCAGCTTGAAAGTTTCCTTCAATCCGTGGAGGACCGGACCGGTGACGATAAGTCGCTCCTAGTTGCAGCTCGCGGGCAGTGATGGCTAGAGGTCGAATTTTTCTGCCCAATGGTCAGCAGCTAGCACTCGGAAAAGAGCTTGGTACCGGGGGCGAAGGAACTACGTACAGGCTAGCAGGCGCCTCAGATGTCGCGGTTAAGATGTATCATGCCTCCAGCCTGGCAGCGCGAGGAAAATTGTACGAACGCAAGTTGTCTGCCATGGTTAGCAACCGGCCTGCTGAAGCAGCAAATGGTGTGTCGCTAGCGTGGCCCATTTCGCAAGTCGTTGACGGTAAGGGGAATTTTGTCGGCTTCACCATGCCCCTGGTCGATACTAAGACATCGGTCAAGTGGCACAACGCCGCGAATCCGTCTACACGCGACACGGATGACTCGATGCCACCGTGGCTAAAAGGGTTCTCTTGGCGATACCGGCTCCAAGCTTGCAGGAACCTCGCCGGAATTGTAGACGTTACTCACACGTCCAAGTATGTCGTTGGTGATCTTAACCAGCAGAACATATTTGTGGACGGGCAGTCGATTGTTCGCTTGATTGATGTCGACTCGATTCAAGTTCCGGATCAGCGGTCCGGAGAAGTCCTTCCATGTACTGTTTTTGCCGAGGGATTTCTGGCCCCCGAATTGATGGGCCGTGACCTCAAATTGGTTGCTCGTCTTCCGTCGAGCGACTATTTCGTGATGGCCGTTCATTTCTACAAGATGTTAATGGAAGGTTGGAGCCCGTTTAATGTCAACTGGATGGCTCCAGGGGAGAAGCCAAACGCGAACGCGCGCATTCAGGAGGGTCTATACGTCAATGCTCTCGACCGTCGGATCGCGCGGCCAAGAAACGCCCCAGAGCCGGAGATACTGCCAGGCAGCCTAGTCCGTCTGTTTTCCCAGGCTTTTGTTGATGGATCAAGGAACCCGGCGGCTCGTCCGACTGCCTTGCAGTGGACGACGGCCCTCGTGGGAGCTGCCCGCGATGTAAAGTCGTGCGGTGTGAATGCGGCACACGATTACTCTTCGCATCTTTCTCGTTGCCCATGGTGTGATCGGGCGAACAGGCCGAGTGTAACCGGCACGTTTCAGATGCCCAGATCTTCATCCACCGTGACGTTTGGAACCCGAGCACCGACTACCGGGCGTCCTGGCGGGTCAAATTCTGGCTACCAAGGCCCCCGGCAGCAGACTGGACAGTTTCCTCCGTATGCTCCGACGCGACAGCCACCTTACCGGCCGACTGTAGGTCTTGGTGGTGTTGCCGCCGGAGTCTCGTGGTTCGGCGCACTTATGCGCAATATCGTGATTCTTATTGGTGTCCTGGTTGCCATTGTCTTTGCCGCTAATAGCTGCACTGGAGGCTCCAGTGGTCAGGGAGCATCTTCCAGTTCCCCGAACCTGGCAGCTGGCGACCTTGGACTGGATGTGCCAATTCAGAATTTGCAGTGCTCGGGCGATTATATTCTGGTTCTTAGGTCTGCGATCACACCTGAAAATTATGAGCAAGATGTGATTTCTAGCCTAAGCCAATACAGTGGATCCCTTTATCTACGTACGGATCAGTCGTGTTCGTCGTTTGCCCAGCAGTCCACATCAGGGAATCCGATATACGCAGTCTACTACGGGTTGTTTAGCACTGCGGATGAGGCACTTGCGTACTGTGAGCTAGCGCCGAATGACGCGTACGCAAAGGAGTTATCGAGTATTCAGTCTACAATATATTGCAACGAATAGTTCGAAGATCCAATTAGTCGGAAGGTCAAGGCTTTGGAGCGCAACAACATCACGTCACTGTGGGCGATTGGTTTCCCAGGCGGATTCGACGGAGTCGGAGAGGACGGTGCAGCCGGGCTGCGGATGCGAGTTGGTGGCAGGCTTGTAGAGGTAAGTGCCGCGGACTACGACTTATGGTGGGGAGTTCGTGCGGCGTCTGAGAGGCCTCTGCTTTCTAATTGGGCCGCTGCGGAGGGCATTGATGATCTTGACTCTCGGATGGATCGACTTCAGCGGGCCGGCCTAGTTGAGATGAGTCCGGGCTCCGCGGCGCTCGACAGGTACAGGTTAATCACGAATGGAGTGGGAACTGGGCAGGATCAGGAGGACGTGCAGCTATACTCGATCAGAAGTCATGACCTTAGCGTTCTGGTTCAGATTGGTGGGGTTGCCTATACGGTATGGCTTGTAAGCGACGGTCGCATCACTGTTGGCGCGGCTTGTGACCTGGTTGCACAGCGTGCAAGCTGTCAATTGCATAGTGTCCGTGATGAGGTTTGTCGTGTATTACCGACTCTCTTGTCGCTGTCAGTCGCGTTCCTTGACGCGTAGGAGTTGCGCAAAGTGAGCCCCAGCTACCGCGATGTGCAGAAGAATCTTGACAAAGCCCGCCACAAGGTTGCTGCCTGCGTTCATAGGACATCGGTCGGAGTATTTAGAGAGACGGCTGATATGGCGCGCAAATCCTATCAGGCGGCCGTTCCCGTTGCCATTGTAACGCAAGGCGTGAGTGGGAGATCGATTGCGACGGGCGTTGCGGGTTATGTAGTCTTACGGCAGTCAGAGAAAGTGGCACAGCGTCTGTCTCGGTGGAGCGCACGCAGGACACAGGAGAGCGTACGGCGCTTGAAGCAAATTGAGAGGGGCGGTCCCGACCGCAAAGACCGAAGAAGGTAGTGTCTGACCTCCGCGCAGGTTATATTTTCATGATCTCGGACAGCAGGACCAGAGTGGGTTCGCGGCTTCGCCGCAGCGGCTGGTTGCCGCCCTCGTACGCTGGCCGTAGATCGGCGAGCTGATCGTGACGTGAAGGAAGGCCGCCGAGGGCCTGACCGCAGCGCTGGTGGAGTTCGAGGCGGTTGCGGCCGGGCTGAAGGCGGTCGCTGGTTCCCTGACCTCTGGCAGGCCGCCGGACGTGGGCTCTGCGTTCGATCCGCCCAAGCCGGTGGTGCCAGTTCGGCAAGTCCGTGCGTGCAGGTCGGTCCGGTCATGTGGAGATCTGCTACGCCACGGCGTACACGTCGATGTGGGGCGTGGCGGCAGGCCGTATGGTTGCTGGAGATCAATCCACGACAACGAGTGACGCTCCGCTTGTGGATAAGATCGGTCCGGCCGCCCAGTGCGGCCGGGCCGACGCGCTTCATCGGAGGCGGCGGACGCTCCTCAATCGCCGTGACCGATCGCGGCGGAGCAAGAGTATCGACAGATCGTGACCGACACCGATGTGATCATAATTCGCGGACTGACTTGTGAGTGCCGGGTCGACCTGTGCAGCCTGCGTCACACGGTGGGGTCGCTGATCGGGTCGCTAACCTCCAAGTATGCGGATCGCGGTGGTGGGGGGCGGGGTTGTCGGCATGTCTGCGCTTACGGCATTGGTCGACGCCGGCCACAAGGCCATCTGCTACGAGCCCGGGCCCGTCATGGGCGAGCGCTCGGCTGGTTCGACACGCATCTTCCGGTTCGCCCACACCGACCCGCAGCTCGTGCGAGCCGCGCAGGCGGCACATGGTGCGTTCGAGCGGTGGAGTGACGCGGCCGGCCGGCCGATGCTTATCGCTAGTGGATGCGTCATCTCCGGCACCGACATGGCCGAACGCGCTGCCGCGATGGCCGAAGCGGGCGCAGAGTACGGGCTGATCGGCGCCGGATCGGGCCCACTGCGCATCCCGGTCGCTGATGAACCCGCAGTTGCCCTGCTCGACGCTCGAGGCGGGGTCGTGGACGTCGACGCGGTACGGGAGCACCTCACCGCGCGAGCCGGCGATCTAGTCGTCCGTGATCCAGTTTACGCGCTCGGCATCTCGTCATCCGGTAGCGCGGTTGTCACGAGCGCAGGTTGCGTCGCCGAGTTCGACGCCGTCGTCCTGGCGGCCGGGGCCAGCACATCGCACCTCGCAGCGCAGGTCGGCATCTACACGCCGCCGATGCTCGCGCATCACGTCCGATTCACGTTCGCCATACACGGGTCGGGCTGGCAGTCGTGGATCGACAAGCCGGCTACGGGCCTGAGCACCTATCAGCACGAGGCCGGCCCCGACCTGTGGGCCGTGGGCGGGCAGGTCGACCCGGCCGAGGTGGCCTGGGAGCGGGGGCGCGAGTCGGCCGTCTCCGCGTCCCGGCGGGTCATCGCCGACTACGCAGCTCGCTACCTAACGGTGCGGCCGGAGATCGTGGACAGCCTGTATTGCACGACCGTCCCGAATCTGAGCGACGGCGCCGAGTTCCGGCGTAACGGGCCAATCCTCGCCGTGTACGGCGACAACTTGATGAAGTTCGCTCCAGTGCTCGGCGAGGCGCTCGCGGCGGCCGCGGTGTCGGGCGGGACGCCTTCCGTCGCGTCGCTGGCCCAAGATTGAACGTGACACGGTTCGTGACACGAAATGGAGCCACCCAGCGACGTCGACGACGCTCCTGAACCATCGCCCGCGACCATCGACGCAGGTGAGAGCTGTAGGGCACTCGACCAAGTTCCCTCATAATCCGTCAGGTCGTGGGTTCGAACCCCACCCGCCCCGGTGAGCTCCTTCTTCTCCTTGCTTGTCAGCTGAGTCTCGCTACCGGACTCATCGACCTCGGCCTGGGTCTTCCAATTCCGCAGGCACGACTCGGAAATACGCAGTTCCTTCGCCAACTCAGCGACTGGTTTGGTCCGTTCACGGGCCAACTCGACGGCGCGGCGACGGAACTCAGGAGGGTGGGGAGCGGGCACGAGGGCATTCTTCCTGGTGGCCGAGGCCACCTCAGGTCGAGTGTTCGTGCTCAGGGGGAAGCTCATACGGCCCCGATTCGATATTGCGGGTTTCTAGGCTTTACCTCGGAGGCTGCACTCGGTCAGGTGCGCCTGACGGCGCTCGCCCGAACGATCGTTGGCCGGGGCTCAGCGCGAGGTCGCGGCGCCCACGGTGGGCGCTCAGGGCCGCGCGGGCCGAGGAACCGCTGATGGACCGCCTTCGGCGGGGGCCTGGCGGCCCTTGGCTTACCACGGCCGACCTCACGGTCAAGGGCGCTCCGCTGCGCTCCGCGTCACTGCGTGACAGCCCTTCGGGCCGCCCTTGACCGCGAGCCTCCACGGCCGTGGTGGGACGCCTTGCGGCAGCGGGGGAACAGCGCCCCGCCACCCCAAGGGGACGGACCACCAGACCACCCACATCACGGAGGCCAGTATGAGCACACCGACCAGCGCCACCACGTGCGTTCGGCGGTTCGTCGACCCAGAGGATCTGCCACACCCGGCACCACTTCGGAGATCAGGGGGGGTGCGGCAGGGGTGGTGACCTCCTCACGGCGCGCCGAGACGGCTGCCAGCCCGAGGAGATCACCACCAGGACCCGACGTGCGCGGGCAAGAACGACCCGTACGGACTATGCACGGACGCAGACGGGGTCGGGAGCGAGGTCACCCAGGACCCGCGGATCGGCTGGTCCCCGACCGCCATCCCCGCCGCCACGCGCTATACCTACACTGAGGTGATCGCCCCGCGTAGGACCGCGCGCGGCCGCCTGAACCGGGTCGAGCCGAGCGTCGTAGCTGGTTGCTGCGGATCACGGAGCGCCCATAGCCCGTCGTTCGAGGATGACCGCCCGTTTGCCACGGGATACGGCGACCTCACCGCCCTCTGCGAGTAATGTCATCGCACGGTGTGCTGTCCCCTCGGACACGGAGTAGCGGTCGGCGAGGGTCTTGACCGTCGGCAGATACTCGCCGACACCCAACGCACCGCATCGGATGGCGGCACGAAGGTCGGCGGCAATTCGCCGGTAGGGGCTGTCGCCAGAGTCCTCGGTGTCCGTGGCGACGGGCAACGCTGGCGTGCCGTTCCCCGTCGCTGTGACGGGCAGCACCGGCATGCGCGCGGCGAGGGAGCTTGCGGCGCGCTGGTCTGCCTCCGCGACCCAGGCGCTATAGACCCGGAGCGTCGTGGTTCCGCCGCCCCCGTGCCCAAGCCGTCCGGCAACGGTACGGACGTCGACGCCCGCCGCGATGAGTTCGGTCGCGGAGTAGTGCCGCAGCTGGTGGATATGCATGTCCCAGCCCAGGCGTGCGCACATGCGCGAGTACCGCTGAGTCACGGTGTCGGGCTTCAGCCATGTGCTGCCGTCCGGCGAGCCGGAGAACACGAAGCTTCCATCGGACAGCTCGATACCGAGCGAAGCGGACCGGCGTGCAAGGTGCTGCAGGTAGGCACGCAAGAGCGCGATTGTCTGCGCGTCGAGGACGATCCGCCTACGCTGATGGGTCTTGGTGTCCTTCTCCCACGTCCGGATGCTGACCTGCGCGATGCTCGTCCGGATGTCGAGCACGCCGGTAACGAAGTCGATGCGATCCCATCGCAGCGCGCACAACTCGCCACGTCGGGCGCCGGTCGTCATGGCGAGCCAGACGAACATCCCCCAGTCGGGGTCCTTCCATGCTTCTGCCGCGACGCGGGCGGCTTGCGCCGGGGTCGGCGGGTGGGGGTCGGGCGTCGGTTGGGACGGTGCTTGCCCCTGGCCGACCGGGTTCGTGCCAATCCAGCGCCATCGGACGGCGCGGATGAAGGCACCGTTGAGCACGGTGCTCCCAGCAGCGGCCGGATGTGGAGGCGGATCAAGCGCTCGTAGCCAGCTCGCGTGGTGTCCTCGATCGTGAGCAGTTCGAGGTACCTCTCCAAGAGTTGGCTGACCGTGGCGCTCGTCCTCGGGTTGCATCGGTCGTCGACCTCGGAGAGCAGCCGTGTTCGAACCTTCTCGGCCTCCTTGGCGGCCTTCGGGCCCGCGGGTACAGCTTCGGTCAGGTAGTGCCGCTTGTTCGAGATCGGGTCAATGCCCGCGTACACCCGAACCCGGAACGAGCCGCTCGGTCGTTGCTCAATCTCACCGCGCGACCTTCGTCAGGGTGTCGAGGCGGCTGCCATGGAGCCACGGTTGCAGGGTTTGCTCCCTGTATAGCTCCCAGAGTCCGGGTTGGTCGCTGCCGATCAAGGTCCTGACCTGGTGCCCCCGGCAGGACTCGAACCTGCGACCTAGAGATTAGAAGGCTCTTGCTCTATCCAGCTGAGCTACGAGGGCTGGTGCGGTGCAGCTGAACCGCCCGCGTCGAGCGTAGCGGGCCGCTCGAGCCCTGGCGCGTCATGTCCCGTGCGGCGCTGAGCTCGCTGAACGTGTCGTTCGTCGTCCTACCGATGCCCGGCGGACTCGCCGTGCCCCGTCCGAGAAGGTGAAGGCAGCCTGAGATCCCCGGCTGCGCCATTGGGTGGAAGAGTTGGCTGGCCGATCTGTAGGGAATGCTAGCCTGCGATCTGGCTTGGCCGGACTATCGCAGGAGGACGACCGTGTGGCGCAGCAGGCAAGGGGTGCTCCGCAGCGGCATCGCCCGGGTCGTGACCGCCACCGTCGCCGCGACCGCGTTGACCGCGTCGCTGGCGGCGTGTGGTGGTGCCTCGGGACCGACGTTGACGCTGTACAACGCCCAGCACCAGGACCTGGCCCAGGCGTGGATCGACGGGTTCGCGAAGGAGACCGGGATCGCGGTCGAGGTGCGCCGCGGCGGTGACTTCGAGCTCGCCAACCAGATCCTGGCCGAGGGTGACGCCTCGCCCGCTGACGTGTTCATCACCGAGAACTCCCCGGCGCTGTCGCTGCTGTCCAGCGAGGGCGTGCTCGCTCCGCTCGATCAGGCCACGCTTGCGCAGGTGCCGGCGCGGTTCAACTCCGGTGCGGGCGACTGGGTGGGCATCGCGGCCCGGTCCACCGTCGTGATCTACAACCCCTCGCTCATCGCGCCCGACCAGCTGCCAAAGTCGATCATTGAGCTGTCCGGGCCGCAGTGGAAGGACCGGATCGGGATCGCCTCGGGCGGCGCCGACTTCCAGGCCATCGCGAGCGCGGTGTACACCGTGAACGGCGACGCCGTGGCCGAGCAGTGGCTGACGGGGCTCGCCCAGAACGCGAAGGTCTACCAGAACAACATAGCGATCATGAAAGCGGTGAACGCGGGCGAGGTCCCGGCCGGAGTGATCTACCATTACTACTGGTACAAGGACCGCGCGGAGTCCGGGCAGGACAGCAGCAACACCGAGCTCGAGTACTTCGACAAGAAGGACGCTGGCGCGTTCGTCTCGGTCTCCGGAGCCGGCGTGCTGAAGTCGTCCCAGCACGCCGCGGAGGCGCAGCGGTTCGTCGCCTACATGAGCGGCGTGGCCGGTCAGCAGATCCTCGCCGACACCGACGCCCTGGAGTACACCGTCGGCGACGGCGTGCCGCAGAACCCGGCCCTGCGCCCGTTCTCCGAGCTCGACCCGCCCGACGTGGACCTCAACACCCTGAACGGCCCGAAGATCATCTCAGAGATGCAGCGGGTCGGCCTGTTGTGACCTCGACCGCCCCCCGGCCCGTTGCGACGCTGCGTCGGCCCTACCCGCCGGTACGGCTCGCCGCTGCGGTGGCGGTCGCCGCGCTGACCCTCGTCCCGCTGGGCTACGTGCTGATCTTCGTGGTCGCGGAGGGCCCGTCGCAGGCCGCTGACCTGCTGCTGCGGCCGCGGGTGGGGGAGCTGCTGCGCAACACCACCGCGCTGACCGTCACCGGCTGCCTCGCGTGTGCCGTCCTCGGCACCGGGGCGGCGTGGCTGGTCGAGCGCACCACGCTGCCCGGCCGCCGGGTGTGGACCGCGCTGATGGCCGCGCCGCTGGCCGTCCCCGCGTTCGTCAACAGCTACGGCTGGGTGTCGGTGACCGCGTCCGTCCAGGGTTTCGGCGGCGCCGTGCTGATCACCACGATGTCCTACTACCCGCTGGTCTACCTGCCCGTCGCCGCCGTGCTGCGCGGGATGGACCCGGCCTTCGAGGACCTGTCCCGCGCGCTGGGCAACGGCCCGTGGCGCACGTTCTTCCGCGTCGTGCTGCCCCAGCTGCGCCCGGCCCTGCTCGGCGGGGTGCTGCTGGTCGGGCTGCACCTGCTCGCCGAGTACGGCGCGCTGCAGGCCCTGCGCTTCCCGACGTTCACCACCGCGATCTTCGACCTCTTCGAGTCGACGTTCAACGGGCCCGCCTCGACGATGCTCTCCGGTGTCCTGGTGCTGGGCTGCCTGCTGCTGCTGGTCGGGGAGCTGCGGCTGGCCGGGCGGGCCAGGGTCGCCCGGGTCGGTGGCGGGGTCGCGCGCGCCGCGGTGCCGCACCGGCTCGGCGCCCGCACCCCGCTGGCTCTGCTCGGGATGGCCGCCCTCGCGGTGCTCGCGCTGGGGGTGCCGCTGGGCAGCCTCGGGCGCTGGCTGGTGGTCGGCAGCTCGACGGAGTTCCCGATCGGGCTGCTGGCCACGACCACGGCGACCACGATCGGGCTCGGCGTCGCCGGCGCCGCCGCGACCTGCCTGCTCGCGTTGCCGGTGGCCTGGCTGTCGATACGCCATCCCGGCCTGGTGAGCCGGCTGCTGGAGCGCAGCACCTACATCGCGGGCTCGCTGCCCGGCATCGTCGTCGCGCTGGCGCTGGTGACGCTGTCGGTGGGCTACCTGCCGACGATCTACCAGACCGCGACGCTGCTGGTGGCGGCGTACGTGATCCTGTTCATGCCGCGGGCGATGGTGAGCCTGCGCGCCGCGCTCGCACAGGTGCCACCCGAGCTCGACGACTCCGCGCGGGCGCTGGGCGCGCGGCCGGCGGCGGTGCTGTGGCGGGTCACGCTGCCGCTGGTGGCCCGCGGGCTCGGCGCAGGCGCCGCGCTGGTGTTCCTCGCCGTGGTCACCGAGCTGACCGCGACGCTGCTGCTGGCCCCGATCGGGACCGCGACGCTGGCTACGGAGTTCTGGTCCAACAGCTCCAGCCTGGCCTACGGCGCCGCGGCGCCCTACGCCCTGCTGATGATCATCGTCTCAGCGCCGGCGGCATGGTTGCTCACCCGGCAGTCCCGGCGGGAGGTTGTGGCATGACGCAGCTCAGCGAGCGCCCGCAGCAGCGAGTGGTCACCGCGGACGGGCTGCGGGTGGCCGGGCTGCAGAAGTCCTACGGTCCGGTGCCGGTGCTGCACGGGGTGGATCTCGCCGTGCCCGCGGGGGCGCTGACCGCGGTGCTCGGTCGCTCGGGCTGCGGCAAGACGACGCTGCTGCGGCTCGTCGCGGGCTTCGACCGCCCCGACGCGGGGACCGTCAGCATCGGCGGTCGCGAGGTCGCCGGGCCCGGCGGGGTGGCCTCCCCCGAGGACCGCCGGATCGGTTACGTGACTCAGGAGGGCAACCTCTTCCCGCACCTCACGGTGGCCGCGAACGTCGCGTTCGGGCTACCGCGCCGCGCGCGCCGGGCCCGGTTCGGGGTGTCCGCGCTGCTCGAGCTCGTCGGCCTCGAACCGAGCTACGCGAAGCGTTACCCGCACGAGCTCTCCGGTGGGCAGCAGCAGCGGGTCGCGCTGGCCCGGGCGCTGGCCCCCGAGCCCGGGATCCTGCTGCTCGACGAGCCGTTCTCCTCCCTCGACGTCGAGCTGCGGGAGAGCACCCGGCGCGCCGTCGCGGCCGCGCTCGCCGCCGCCGGCACCACCGCCGTGCTCGTCACCCACGACCAGGCCGAGGCGCTGTCGCTGGCCACCCGGGTCGCGGTGATGCGCGACGGGAGGATCGTGCAGGAGGCGAGCCCGGCACAGCTGTACCGCCATCCCGTCGACCGGGCGGTGGCGGCGTTCGTCGGCGACGTGGTGGTCCTGCCGGCCACCCTGCGCGGCGGGGTCGCGGAGTGCGCGCTGGGCGGGTTGCGCGTCGCGGCGGCGCTCGCCGACGGACCCGCGACGGTGCTGGTGCGCCCGGAGCAGATCGCGCTCGACGCCGGCGACGGCGGCGTGCCCGCACACGTCCTCGATATCGAGTACTACGGCCACGACGCCGTCGTCCGGCTGGCGCTCGGCGCCGCGGTCGAGGTCACCGCGCGCTGCCCGGGCTACGCGCTGCCCGCCGTCGGGGAGCGGGTGCGGCTGGCGGTGCAGGGCGAGGTCGGCGTGGAGGTCACCGGCGCGCCGGTGCCGTGACCGCCCTGCACCTGTGGCCGGACGCGCTGGATCAGCCGATCCCCGGCCCCGCCGAAGCATCGACCCGTTCCTGGGCGCGGGGTGTCGGCACCGGTGTGTTCGGACGGAGGAGCGTGGCGCCCAGCACGACCGCGGCGACGGCGAACGCGGCGCCGACGGCGAACGCGACCTGATAGCCGCCGGTGAAGGCCACCAGCGGGTCGAGGCCGGCGGATAGGAGATTGTTCGTCCGCGCTCCGGCCAGGCTGGCGAGGACGGCGAGGCCCAGCGCCCCACCCATCATGAACGAGGTGTTCACCACCCCGGACGCCAGGCCGGCCCGGTTCGACTCGACATCGCTCATCGCTGCAAGCAGCAGCGGATTGAACATCATCCCCATGCCGAGGCCGAGCGTCAGCATGGCCGGTAGTACGTCGATGACGAAGCTCCCGTCGACCGGGACGCGCGCGAACAGGGTGAGGCCTGCGGCGAACAACATTAATCCGGCCACCAGCGGTGGCCGGATGCCGAACCGCAGGACGAGCTTGTCGGACAGGCCGAGGGAGAAGGCACCCATGATCAGGTTGGCGGGCAGGAACGCCAGGCCGACCTGCAGCGGGGTGTAGCCGAGCACCAGCCCGAGGTAGAGGGCGGAGAGGAAGAACCAGGCGAACAGGGCGGCCGCCGACAGGACGGCGATCGCGTTGGCGGTGGCGACGTTGCGCAGCCGGAACAGCCCCAGCGGTAGCAGCGGCGAGGCGGCTCGCGCTTCGACACGCAGGAACAGTGCCAGCAGCGCCGCGGCGGCGATGAGCATGCCGAGGGTCCGACCGGAGGTCCAGCCGACCTCGTTGCCGTTCACGATCGCGTACACGGCCAGCATCACCGATGCGGTCGCGGTCACCGACCCGGCCACGTCGAGGTGCCGGGAAGCCATCTGCGCACCGCCGGCGGGGATCAGGACGGCAGCCAGCACGCCGACCGCGATACCGACCGGGACGTTCACCAGGAAGATCCAGTGCCAGTCGAGGACGTCGGTCAAGAATCCCCCGAGGAACACACCGGTGCTCCCGCCACTGGCGACGACGAAGCCGATGATACCCATCGCCTTTGCTCGAGCGGCCGGCTCGACGAACAGTGTCATGCTCAGCGACAGGGCGACCACCGTGAGAAACGCGCCACCGACGCCTTGAACCGCCCGCGCCCCGACCAGGAGCTCTGCCGAGGTGGCCAGGCCGCAGGCGAGCGAGGCCGCCGTGAAGACGGTGAGCCCGATCAGGAACAGCCGGCGGTGGCCGAAGAGATCACCCAGTCGGCCGCCGAGCAGCAGGAGGCCGCCGAAGGTCAGCAGGTAGGCGTTGACGACCCAGGCCAGCGAGGTGTCAGAGAAGGCGAGGTCCTCCCGGATCGACGGCAGCGCCACGTTCACGATCGTGGTGTCGAGAACGGTCATCAAGTTCCCCAGGCACAGCACGAGCAGTACCAGCCAGCGTCTCCGGTCAGGGGTCACGGCTGCCCGTCCTTCCGATCTTGGCAGGGACCGGTCGGCATTCCGAGACCGGTCGATCGTCGTGCAAGGGCTCCTCACAGGCCTAGCACTGGAGTAACCGGGGTGCGACCGGTTTACTCGCGATTCAGCTCCTGGCGGACGGGATCGGCTGGCTTGTGGTCCGGTCAGCCGAGCAGCCTGCACCCTCAATCGGACGTCAGGTCAAGCAGAGCACAGCGGGAAACTGCATGCTGCGGGCCGCGCGGGCCACGTCGTCGGTCAGAGCCTGTTGGTAAACGTCTTCAGGCTGCTGATTTGTCCGGTCTCGGTGGGGTGGGTATGGGGGACGGGCGTCGCCTCATCGAGGTGTGGTGGGTTGCGAGGCGGGTAACCGCTCGTGGTCACCGATCATACGGCGGTGACGCATCGACCATTCGAGATGTCGGCTCCGCCACCGGGGGGTGGCATCACGGACCCGGGGGTGTCGTCGGTGCGCTTGACCACGGCGACCCTCAACCGCCCCACACCGATCACCCAGACCACCTGAGGGACCTCACCCCCACCCGGTGCCTCGACACGCTGGCGTGACCACATCGTTCCCCGCGCGCCCACAGCCCTGGTCGGGTCCGCTGTGGTTCACCGACAGACTCTCGGAAAAATCTTGAAAATGTTCTCCGGGGTGGTGGTCGGAGGGTCGGAAACTGTCGGTGGTGGCGGGGATGATCCTGGTGTGACCGAGAGCCCGCTGATCTCCGCGCACGCCGCCCTGGCGGCGGGGTTGGACGAGCTGTGTGCGGCGGTGGGTCCGGGTGCGGCGGATGTGGAGTTGTTGTCGGCGTTGACGATCTGTGAGGGCGTCACCCGACGGGTCGACCGTCTCGCGGTCGGTGTGATCGCGGATCTGGACCGGCGGGGGGCGTTCCTCGAACGGGGCTACCGCAACCCGACCGCAGCGGTCGCCGATCTGCTGGGGTGGGACCGTTTCGAGGCCCGGCGCAGGGTGGTGGCCGCGGAGCAGGTGTGCGGGCGGGTCGGGCTCGACGGGCAACCCCTGCCGGCGCGGCTGCCGGCCACCGCGGAGGTGTTCACGACCGGACAGGTCGGGTTGCGGCATGTGGAGGCGATCGCGAAGGTTCTGGCGTCGGACGCCGCGGGGCGGCTGTCGCCGTCGGTGTGGGCCGGTGCGGAGGCGGAGCTGGCCGACAAGGCCACCGTCTACGCCCCCGGGGAACTGTCCGCGTACGGGACGCGGTTGGTGGAGGTCC
>Ga0136617_10001464_pt1 | contig 21002 bp, 22 predicted proteins | sample AntDrymUQ3222106_2_FD_129672 | JGI IMG/M metagenome (GOLD analysis project Ga0136617, IMG submission 129672) | Polar desert sand microbial communities from Dry Valleys, Antarctica - metaG UQ322 (21.06) | ecosystem: Environmental > Terrestrial > Soil > Desert | place: Antarctica: Dry Valley...
ATCCTCTGGTACGCCCTGCACGGCCACCACCCCGACGTCACCGCCGAGCACCGCGCCCGCGCCCCCTGGTATCAGACCAAGACCACCCCCTCGACCACCGACATGCTCGCCAAACTCCGCCGCGTCACCATCGCCGCGCAATATCACCCAGGACAGGGCAGCCAGCCCACACCAACAGAAATCACCCAGGTCCAGCAAGCATGGGCAGCCGCCAGCCTATGAAACGGCCAAAGTCGAGTTCCAGTGGGCCTTCCTGGTATCGAGCCCTTGGGCATCGGCCACAGCGACAATCGCCGCCTCAAGCGAGACGAACAGCCAGGCCACCGCCTCTGTGTGGTCCTCCGCTGCGACCGCTGGCAGGGCTCGATCAAGGTGCTCCCTGGCTAGGACGGCCTTGCTCCTTGGAGCCATGCTGTCGATCGTAACCCCTGGTTCGGCGTCCTGACCCGCCCGCTGCCAGCGTCAACCGAACCGTTGCGCGGACCGTGACGATGATGCGAGCCACATGGGACAACAGTCCCCACGACGCGGGACCGCGTTCCCGGCGCAGTCGATAGCGGCCGTAGCCGAGCCGTTCGACGGAGCTGTCGCTGCAGCGGGCGGCCTCACGCAAGCGGTTCCCAATCGAGGACGGCGCGATGCGGTGGCCGCTGATCCGCTCGACCTGCTGGAGCAGTCTCGCCGTGGCCGTCGCCGACCGCTGATCCTGTCCCATTGCGGAAGCGCCAGTGGCCATGCCTCAGGCGACCAGTAGCGCGACGGGTGCCGCTGTGCAGGGATATAGCGCGCGCCCAAGACGTACTGGTCGTCCCCATGGTAAAGAGCGCACGATCCGTGTCCTCCTCGCTCGTGACGCTGCCGTCGATCGGTACCTCCTCGATCGAACAGCGCTTGGTGCGCACGCCCGGCGTCGAATCCTGACCGCGACGACGTGTATTCTACACCAAGTTGATCGACTTTCATGCAGTTTTGTCAGGGGGGATGACCGTGAGCAGCTCAACCGCAACCATCAACGGAATCGACCTCGCCGCCGTGGGGGCACTGGCGCAGCAACTTCTCGCCGATCCCGACGCGCCCAAGTCGTCGTGGAGCGCGCGCACCCAGTGGACCGGCGCGTTCACCAGCGCCAGCTACGCGCGCGAGCACCGACCGATCGTCAGCGACGAGCCCGCGCTGCTGGCGGGGACCAACAGCGCACCGAATCCCGTCGAGTACCTCCTCGCCGCGCCAGGCAGCTGCCTGGCCGTGGGCTACGCCGCGTCGGCGGCCGCTCGCGGCATCGAGCTGCGCGCGCTCGAAATCTCGCTGGCGGGCACGATTGACCTGCGGGTGTTCCTCGGGCTGGCCGAGGGGCACGCCGGCTACGAGCAGATCGAGCTGACCACGCGGGTCGACAGCGACGCCGACGAGGCGGCGCTCCAGGAGCTGCACGAGCACGTCGTGAAGACATCGCCCGTCGGCAACACGATTGAGCACGCGGTCGAGCTGCGCACTCGCCTGCTCAGCTCATGAGCGGCCCGGAGGGGTCGCGCCGCATCGAGCCGAGGCTTCGCGCCGGAACGCCACTCGCTCGGCGTGCGCATCGCCGCCTCGGAGCCGCAGCGGCGGCCATGGTGCTGGCGGCGGCAATCGCGACGACGACGACGACGGCGGCGGCGAGCGGGCCGCGCGGTGGCGCCGAGCGCCACGTCGGCGCGCCCGACGTGGTGCTCGAGTGGTACGACGCCACGAGCGCAGCCGTCACCGCGGCGGCGTTCCCGATCCAGGTGACCGGCTCGCGCACCTGGGCCATCGCGTGGACGGCGGCCGACCAGGCGCTCGCGCGCCTGCGCCGCGCCGCACCCCGCGACGCCGGCGCGCGGACCCGCAGCATCGCGTCCGACGCTGCGATTGCGGCGGCGGTTCACGACGCGCTGGTCACCGCAGTACCGGCCGCGGCGGGCGACGTCGACGCACGGCTGGAGGAGACGCTGGCGCGGCTCCCCGACGGTCGCGCCAAGGCGAGCGGACGCGCGGTGGGTGCCGCGACCGCTGCCCGGCTCACCGCCGAGCGTGCCGGCGACGGCTTGGATCCGGCGTCGGTGAACGCGCCCTTCAGCCCACCCTCGCCTGCGCCCGGGATCTGGCGCCCCACGCCCCCGGCGTTCGCGCCCGCCGTGCAGTCGGGACAGGGCCGGGCGCGCCCCTTCCTGGTCGCCAACGTGGCGCAGCGCATCCAGCTGCCACCGCCACCGGGCCTCGCCTCCCAGCAGTACCTGCGCGACCTCGACGAAGTCCGCCGCCTCGGCGGCGCGAGCTCCGCGGAGCGCACCCCCGAGCAGACCGCCGTCGCACGCTTCTGGGAACCGGCGTCGCTGCCCGCCTTCACCAGCGTGCTGCGCGGGGTGGTGGAGGACGGCCGGCGCGGCGCCGCGGCGCGCATCCGGCTCATCTCGATCTTCCATCGCGCGACCGTCGACGCGCAGATCGCCGTCTACGCCGCCAAGTACCGCTACCTGCGATGGCGACCCGTCACCGCCCTGCACGAGAGCGGAGACCTCGACTTCACGCCGTTCTTCGCGACGCCGGCGCACCCGGAGTATCCGAGCGGTCACGGCGGCTACGCCGGTGCCGCCGAGGTGGTCCTGCGCGCGCTCGCCGGCCCCATGCCGGCGCACCAGATCACCGTCACCAGCACGACGGCGCCCGGCGCGCCGCGCACCTACACCGACTGGGCGACGTTGACGCGCGAGAACATCGACGGGCGCGTATGGGAGGGGATCCACCTGCGCACGAGCGACGAGGTCGGCGTCGCGCTCGGAGGGCATGTCGCTCGCGCCGCGTTGCGCACCGCGGCGCGGGACTAGCGGTGGCGCCGCTCCAACGCGCGCCGCAGCGCGCGTGGGGACAGCGCAGACGACGAGGCCAGCATCGGCGTTGCTCGGCGGCCGCGAGTGGACTCGCACGCGCTTTCGTTCCCTGGATGAGCTCGAGAGCTGGGGGCGCTTGTGCATCGCGCGAGATCCAGCACTCTCGCCGGCGAGTACCCGCAGTGGCCGTGCTCGTCGGCGACCGCCCGCCGCCCTTTACGAAACCCTGATAGGGTAAAGGACTATGAGTGCCATCTCGCGCAAGAACCAGATTACGATCCCGGCGGACGTGTTGCGTGAGGCGGGCCTGGGTCCGGGCGACGACGTGCGCGTGTCGACGGTGGGCCCCGGGCACATCGAACTCGTCAAGACCGATGCGCTCCTCGCGGAGTACGCAGGGTCCATGGGCAACGACGTGTACCCGCCTGGCTACCTGGATGAAGTGCGCGACGGATGGCGGTAGTCGTCTTTGACTCCGACGTGCTCATCGGATTCCTCAACGCCGACGACGCCCATCATGCCGATGCGGTTGCGCTCGTGCGGAAATCGCTCACGCCCGGCACCAAGCGAATGCTGAACGCGGTCAACTACAGCGAGATCCTGATCGGCCCGATCAAAGCCGGCAAGGATGCGCGAGACCACGTCGAGGCAATGCTCGGCAGCTTCTCGATCGAGATCACGATCATCGACGGCGCACTTGCTAGGCGCGCCGCCGCTGTCCGGGCTCGTACCGACCTCAAGCTGCCAGACGCTTACGCGCTCGCCACCGCGATCCACGCCGAGCACAACGGGTATGACGACGTCCGCCTCGCGAGCTTCGACAAGGCCGTGCTGCGGGCGCACGCCGAGCTCCATCCCGACTGACGTCATCGTAGTGCTGGGCTGCGCTGTGGATCCGTGTGGTCAGCGTGGGCCATCTGCCGGAGCTGAAGCTGGGCTTCAGGGTTCGAACAGGCTCCCGGCTACCCTGCCACCCCCGCCATCGGAAGCGGGATCCCTGTCTGCTCCGCTCCCGGCAGGTCCGTCTTGCACACGTCCTTGCAGGATTTCTCGAGAAAGACGGCGTCCGCGATCGCCGACCGCGTCGTCCGCGCCGGCCTGGCCGCACAGCGGCTGCTCGGCGAGACGGGCGAGCTCGTCGATGTCGCGCTCGTGCTGCCGCCGGCCGCGCCGCTCGATCTCCTCACCCGCTTGCGCGTACGCGGCTTCGGCCTGGGCATCGACGGGTTCGGCACCGCCCATGCGACGCTGCAGGAGCTCGAGCGGCTGCCGCTGACCGAGGTCAAGATCGCCGCCGACGCGCTTGCCCGCGGAACGGCGTCGGCGCGCGGTGCGGAGGCGTTCGGCGCCACGGTGCAGGCGCTGCGCGACCAGGGCCTCGACGTCGTCTGCGACGGCTGCGACTCCCCGGCCGAGTGGGAGCTCGCGCTGCAGGCCGGGTGCCGGCGCGCACAGGGCGCGTTCGTCGGTCCCCCGCTCGCGCCGGAGGACCTCGCGACGTGGCTTCGGACCTGGAGCGGCGTCCTGTGATCGCGAGCCAGCCACCGAGCATCCGCGTGCTGTTCGGCACGCTGCTGGCGCTCGTGATGCTGCTTGCGGCAGGCCTGTTCTCCGTGACGATCCTGCAGCGCGACACCGCGACGCGGCGCACCGACGCCGAGCACCAGCGCGTGACGTCGTTTCGCCTCTCCGACCAGATGCGCCAGAGCTCCAACGACCTCACGCGCATGGTCCGCCTCTACGTCACGACCGGCGAGCCTCGCTATCGCCGCTACTACGACGAGATCCTCGCGATCCGCCGCGGCGCAGCGCCGCGCCCGCGCAGCTACGACAGCTCGTTCTGGGATCGCGTGCTTGCCGACGACACGCCCGCAGTGCGCACCGGCCCACCGACGTCGCTCCCCGGGCTCATGCGTCGCGCGCACTTCTCGGGCGCCGAGTTCACCGCGCTGAACGCCTCGCTGCATGCCTCCGACCACCTCGCGCGGCTGGAGAAGCGCGTCATGGACGCGGTCGCGCCGCGGATCGCGGCGGGCGTCGATCGCGCCTACCTCGGCGACGTCGCGCCGCAGTACCACCGGCTCGTCGACGATGCCTACCACCACGAGAAGCGGCGGATCATGAACGCCATCGAGCGCTTCACGAAGCTCGTCGACGATCGTACGAGCGCGCGCACGGCGGCGCTGCAGTCGCGCACCGACCGGCTGCTCGTGTCGCAGACGGGCATCCTCGTCCTGCTGGGCGTCACCCTGCTGCTGACGCTCGTGCTCGCCGCGCGGACGATCGCTCGGCCGCTCACGCGCTTGACCGCCGTGACGCGTCGATGAGCCACGAGCTGCGCACGCCGCTCGTCGCGGTGCTGGGAACGATGGAGATGCTCGCGCTCGGCGACCTCGACGGCCAGCAGCGGGCGTTCGTCGACGTCGCGACGCGCTCGGCCCGCTCGTTGCTCGGCGTGATCGGCGACGTGCTCGACTTCTCGAAGATCGAGGCCGGGCACCTCGACCTCGCACCGGTTCCGACCGCGGTGGGCGCCCTCGTCGACGACGTCGTGACCCAGCACCGGCTTGCCGCACCCGCCGGCGGGGTCACGCTTCGGACGTCGATCGACGCCCGGCTTGCCGCCAGGCACGAGGTCGACCCCGTGCGCCTGCGCCAGGTCCCCCGTGCGCCTGCGCCAGGTCCCCCGTGCGCCTGCGCCAGGTGCTCGGCAACCTCGTCGGCAACGCCGTGAAGTTCACGAGCGAGGGGTTCATCGAGGTGCGCGTGGAGGTCCGTGACGACGCGGATGCGGGCGCCGTGCAACGCCTCGCGCTCGTCGTCCAGGACACCGGCATCGGTGTCTCGCAGTCCGACCAGGAGCGGCTGTTTGCGCCGTTCGAGCAGGCGAGCTCCGACGCGGCGCGCTCCAGCGGCGGCATCGGGCTCGGGCTCGTCGTCTGCCGCCAGCTCGTCGAGGCGATGGCAGGCACCGTCGAGATGGCCAGTGAGCTCGGCCAGGGCACGACGATGCGCGTCGAGCTGCCGCTACCGGTCGCCGACGAGGCTGCGGACGGCGGGCGGGTCGACGACGACGGTGCTGGGCTCGCCCGTCGCGCGCTCCCGGCGCGGGCCGACGCCGAGCGCGCTCGCAGCCTGCTGCTGCTCGTCGAGGACCACCCGGTCAACCGCGAGATCCTCGCGAGCCAGCTCGAGGCGATCGGCTTCGTCACGGACACCGCCGCGAACGCCGTCGAGGCGCTCGACCACTACGAGCGTGGCCGCTACGGCCTCGTCTTCACGGACATCCAGCTTCCCGGCGCCGACGGCTACGAGCTCGCACGCGGTCTGCGTGCGCTGGAGCGGCGCACCGGTCGTCACCGCACCCCGGTCGTCGCGCTGACCGCCAGCGCCCTGCGCGGCGAGCGGGAACGCTGCGCGCAAGCCGGCATGGACGACCTCGTCGTCAAGCCCGCCACGCTCGCGACACTGGCGGGCACGCTGCGGCGGTGGCTGCCGGACGGTGCGTGGCGCGAGCCTGCGGCAAGCGGCGCGCCGCCGGCGGCGCCCGCGATCGACCGCTCGGCGCTCGACGAGCTCACCGGCGGCGACGAGGATCTCAACCGCGACATCCTCACGCGCTACCTGCAGTCGCTCGGGGACGACCTCGACGCGCTCAGGCAGCCGCTGCGCGTCGGCGACGTCAACGGCCTGCAGCGTCACGCGCACCGGATCGCCGGCGCGAGCCGCTCCGTGGGCGCGCACGCCGTGGCGGCGCAGGCAAGCCGGCTCGAGCGCGCTGCGCAGAGCTCGCAGGACAGCGCGGAGCTCGAGCGTCTGGCGCAGGCGCTGCGCCAGACGGCCGCGCGGTAGGGCCGCGGACTCACCCCGCGCCGCGCCACTATCACGAACCTCAAGATATTGCAACACCCTTGCGTTACGTGCCCCACCCGTTCTACAGTGCTGGACGCGGGCTGGTACGAGATCGCCGGTTCGTGAGACCCCGACCCCACGACCCGTGGCAGACGGAGCCACGCAGCCGGCCGGCAGTGACGCTGGCGCTCCAGAGCCACGACTCCCGGGTGTCTGTGCCCGGATACCCGGCGCATCGCACCCCCGGTGCAAACGCGGTGTCGAGCCCGACCACAGGGCTCGGCACCGCGGCACCGTGCGTCAGGCGGGGGCTTGGTGCGGGCGGGCAGCCTGGCGAGCCAGTGGCGGAAGGCGTCGATGCCGTCGCCGGTGCGGGCGCTGGTGCGCATCGTGGTGGCGGTGGGGTTGATCTGGGCGATGTTGGCCTGGAGGCGGTCGATGTCGTAGTCGAGGTGGGGCAGCAGGTCGATCTTGTTGATGATCACCAGTTCGCAGGCGCGGAACATGAGCGGGTATTTCAGTGGCTTGTCCTCGCCCTCGGTGACCGAGCAGATCATGATCCGGGCGTCGGCGCCGACGTGAAACTCGGCCGGGCAGACGAGGTTGCCGACGTTCTCGATGATCAGGACGTCGAGCTCTGCGAGCGGCAGCGCGCCGAGCGCGGTGCGGACCATGTTGGCGTCGAGGTGGCATTCCCCGCCGAAGCCGTTGTCGGTGTTCAGCTGCGTGACCGGGAATGTGCCGGTCGGCGAGGCGGTCGGCGTCGAAGCTGCCCTGTACGTCGCCCTCCAGCACACCGACGCGCACGCCGTCGTCGGCCAGGCCGGTCAGCGCGCGCTCCAGCAGCGCGGTCTTGCCGGCTCCCGGGGCGCTCATGAGGTTGACGACGCTGACACCGGCGCGATCGAAGTCCTCGCGGTTGGCGCGCGCGATCGTGTTGTTGGCATCCAGCGCGTCCTCGACGATCCTCACCTTGGTGCGATGCATGGCACTCCTTTCGTCAATGGCGGGCGACCGGGCGGATGGGAGTATCCCCCGAACAGCGACCGATATGCAGTTACGATCCTGCTGCATACATCCGAGCGTGTGCGCGCTGGATGTCGATCTCGTTGACGTCGTGCACCGGATCGCGTCAGGCCTCGGTCAGCCACTGCGGCCGGCACAGCGCCTCGAGGCACTCCAGACGGTTGCGCGCCTCCTCGAGATCGCGGCCCACGCGGTTGCTCCGTGCCCGGCCACGAGGAAGATCGGCAACGTCCTCGCGCCGGCATCGCCGAGGTGGCGCTCGACGGTGGCTGCGATCATGGCGGGGTCCGGCCGGATGCGAAAGACGGGAACGTCGATCGCCGCGGGGACGGCGAGCCCGAGACCTTTGGTCAGCTCGAAGCCCGCGATTCCCACGACGCCGTCGTCGTCGTCGCCGTCGCCCTGCAGGCGGCTTGCGAGCGCGCGGCGATCGCGGCCGCGCAGCGATCAGAGCGCGCCTGTGGGCGCGGACGAGCACGAGGCCGGCAGCGCCGCGCGCCCCCGGCCTCGTCTCGTCCTACGTCGCGTCGTTAGGCGTGCTCGTGCTCGTGGACGTCCTCGAGCCCTGCCTCGTGCATGTGCGGGTGCGCGTGGGCATCGCCGTCGTGCTCGTGATCGTGCTCGTGCTCGACATGCTCGTGGTCGTGCGACGTGTGGGCGTGCGAATGCTTCTCGCCGTCGTGCTCGTGCTCGTGGGCGTGCGGCGCGTCGTGCGGGTGGTCGATGTCGCTCATGCTTCTCCTTGATTGATCGATCGTGGTGTCGCGGACGGTTGGGTGCGGCGGTTCCGCCGCCCCGACCCTGAGGTGCTCGATGTGGCGCAAGGCCTCGTCGAGCAGCGTCGCCACGTGCGAGTCGTAGAGTCCGTAGATCACGTGGCGTCCGCTGCGGTTTCCCAGGACCAGTCCGAGGTCGCGCAGGATTCGCAGCTGATGGGAGACCGCCGGTTGCTCCATCTCGACGGCGAGGGCGAGCTCGCCTACGGCGCACGGTCCCTCGCGCAGACGGCCCAGGATGCGGACGCGGCTCGGTGTCGCGAGCGCGCTCATGACACGGGCAACACGGCGCGCGTCGTCCGCGCTGACCGGGGTGCTCGAGCTGACGCCGTGGGCGAATCCCATCTGCCTTCATGCTTACATGCACATCTGCGCATGTCAACGGCTTGTCAGTCGGTGGGCGCCGCCTGCCTGCCAACGCGCCTCGTGCCCATGGTCCGCCGGCGGCCGAAGGGGCCGGTCGCCAGGAAGGCGACGCCGAACGCCGTCGCTGCGACGAGCACGATGGTCGGACCCGACTGCACGTCCAGGTGGTAGCTGAGGTTCATCCCGACGAATCCGCAGACCGCCCCGATCGCGACGGACATCCAGAGCATGCGGCTGAAGGAGTTCGTGAGCATGCGCGCGACCGCCGGTGGGATGACGAGGGCGGCGGCGATGAGCGAGACGCCGAGGATCTTCATCGTGGCGAGGATCGAGCCCGCGAGCACGAGCATGAGCAGCGCGTCCATTCGCGCCGTGTTGACGCCCGAGACCTCGGCGACCTCGGGGTCGAACGTCGTGAACAGCAGCGCGCGGTAGCGCAGGAAGACGAGCGTGGCGGCAAGCAGGCAGACGACGGCGATCGCGATCACATCCTGCGTCCCGACGCCGAGGATGCTGCCGAACAGGGCCGCGTCGAAGCTTCCGCCCTCGCCGTCGAAGAACGCGAACAGCGCCAGTCCCAGCGCGAACGACGCGGTCGTGATTACGCCGATGGCCGCGTCGGAGGCGATCACCCGCCGCCGCGTGACGCCGTTGATCATGAGCGCCGATGCGACCCCCCACGCGCCGGCGCCAAGCAGGAAGTTGATGCCGAGCAGCGTGCTGGCGGCGAAGCCGCCGAAGATCGCATGCGACAGACCGTGGCCGATGTAGCTCATGCCCTTGAGCACGACGTAGACGCCGACGAGCCCGCACAGCGCGCCGGCCATCGTCGCCACCATCAGACCGTTGCGGAAGAACTCGAAGTCGAACGGGCGCAGCAGCTCGTCCATCACGCGACGTCCCGGTCCGCCAGCCCCGGCAGGGGTTCGTGGCGGTGCTCGAAGCTATCGACGACGACCGGCATCCCGCCGTGCTCGAGAACCTGCATGCTGGCGCCGTAGGTGCGCTCGAGGACGTCGGGGGTGAGCACGTCGACGGGGCGCCCCGCGCCGATCACGGTGCGGTTCAGGCAGACGACGCGCGGCAGGTGGGCGGCGATGCCATTGAGGTCGTGCGTCGTGAGCACAATCGCGAGCCCGCGGGCGTTGAGGTCGTCGAGCAGGTGCAGGATCTCGTGGCGCAGCCGCACGTCGACGCCTGAGGTCGGCTCGTCCATGAGCAGCAGCTCGGGGTCGCCGAGCAGCGCACGGGCGATGAAGACCCGCTGCTGCTGGCCGCCGGACAGCTCGCGGATGTGCCGGTCGCGGAGATGCTCGATATCCAGCCGCGCGAGAATCTCACCGACCGCCACGCGCTCGGTGGCGCTCGGCCACGGCAGCCGGCGACCGGTCACGCGGGCCATCAGCACGCACTGCGCCACGGTCACCGGAAAGCTCCAGTTGATCGTCTCGACCTGCGGTACGTAGGCGATCCGCAGCCCCCGTCGTCGGGTCACGCTGCCGTGGACCGGGCGCATGCTGCCGGCGATCGCGCGCAACAGGGTCGTCTTGCCTGACCCGGACGGGCCGACAACCCCGACGAACTCGCGCTCCGCGACGGTGAGGTCGACGTCTGTGAGCACGTCTTCGGACGCGTAGCGGCACGTGACGCCCGCGAGCGCGACCTGCTCGCGGGCGCCGGCGGTCACTGCGGATACACCGCCGTGTCCGGCGCCACGTTGCGTGGCTTGAACGCCTCCAGAGCGGACGCGTCGCCGCCCATGGACTCGGTCATGGTCACGTAGTCGAAGTGCATGAGCCCCGTCCAGGAATGCTCGGGATCGCCCGGCGCGCCGGGCAGGTCGTCGTCGCGCAGGACGTCGACGTAATTCACCCGGGCCTCCTTGCCGATCTGCTCGAGCACCGGGCTGGGGAAGACCTCGGACCCGAAGATCGCGGGCACCTTCGTCTTCTTGACCTGGTCGATCAGCGCGGCGACCTCCTTGGGCGTCGGGTCCTCGAAGTCGGAGACCTGAATCGCGCCGATGATGTCCCAGCCGTAGTCCCTGCCGAAGTAGGCGTACGCGTCGTGGTAGGTCAGCAGCTTGCGCTTGGCACGCGGGATCGTCGCGAACGATGTCCGCATCGCAGTGTCGAAGTTCTTGACGAGGGTCGCGAACTTGGCGTAGTTGGACCTGAAGTAGCCCGCGTCCTGCGGATCGCGCTTGGCGAGCTCGTCGCGGATGACGCCGGCGTACCTCAGCGCGTACTTGGGATCGGTCCAGAGGTGCGGGTTCGGCTTGCCGCCCGACTTGGGGAACGAGAAGTCGTAGGCGTACTGGCTCCTGGGGATCGACCTCGTGCCGACCTCGACGATCTCGGCGCCGTCCTTGAGGTTCGCCTCGGCGAGCTCGCGCGTCGGATCCTCGAGCTTCAGGCCGTTGATGAAGAGCACGTCGATCGTCGACAGCAGCTCCGCCACGCTCGGCTTGGGCTCGAAGGTGTGCGAGTTGGTGCCCTCGGGGACGATCCCGGTGATCTTCACGCGGTCGCCGCCGATCTGGGCGGCGATGCTCGTGATCGGCGCAACCGTGGTTGCGAGGGAGAGCTTCCCCGCATCGCTCCCGGATGACGACTCGTCATCGCCACAACCGGTCGCAAGCAAAGCCACCGCGCTGACGGCACAGAGGACTGCGAGGCGGCGCGTGCGAGGGGGCATCGTTCAGGGTCTCCCGGGTCGTGTGCAGCCGCGAGCCTACCCCAATCGAGCGAGTCGGTTGTATCAACGACGGCACAGCTTCAACGACCGATGCGTGCTGACGAGCCGCCCTCCGGTGGCGTCGGCCGCCTCGGGTCGGCGGTCCCGTGACGGCGCCGGGATCGCTGCCGCGGCGTGCCCGTCAGGACGGCGCTACGTCCCGACGGCGCGGCGCTGCACCGCTGGCCTTGGCCTTGGCCTTCCTCTTGCGTGCGCAGCGCGCGCACAGCCCGACGATCGGGAAATGAGAGAACCGCGCCTCGAACCCGGAGAGCTCACGGACCTGATCGCGGACGCCGTCCAGCGCCGACGGCTCGACGGACTCCAGCGCACCGCACGACTCGCACGCGATGTACTCGCGGTCGGCGACCCCCTCGAGCACGTAGCGTCCCGGGCCGTGGCCTGCGTGGAAGTGACGGACGAGGCCGAGGCTGCCCAGCGTGTCGAGGTTGCGGTAGACCGACGCTATGTCCGACTGGGTCATGCGCCCGCCGAGGCCGTCGGCGATGTCCTCGGCGGAGATCGGCTCGCGTGCCTTGAGCAGCGCCTCCAGCACGAGCCTGCGCGCCGACGTCAGGCGCAGCCCGCCCTGACGCACCGCTTCGATGGCCTCCTCGAGGTCTGCCACCACAACGGGGCTTCGATCTGGTGAGACGGTCACGTGCAGCCCTCCTGGTCGATTCAGCCTACGCCACGCTCAAACGTAGCGTCGCACGCAGACACGTAGATGCCGCGCCGCCTTCCTAGGGCGCCAAGGACGGCGAATTCGACGCGCGCCGACCGTCGCTACCACCGTGTGGTGCGGTGCGGGAGGGCGGACGCGGCGAGGGCGCACAGCCTGCGCGAACGGCTCGACGTCTGCCAGGTAGACGTCGCCGCCGCGAGTCCGACCGTCGTGACGTGCTGCTCCTCGTGGAATCGCAAGATGATGAACGGCACTGTCATTCCACCGTGCGCGCCGGTCGCGAACGCCAAGCCGGAACGACACTGATTACGCCTCGTCAAGGTCCTGGGTGGGCGGGAACCCGCCCGGGGGCTCGCCGAGCTTGCTCTCGCGAATGCCCTGATGGACGTCGACCGGCGTGTTTGCCATCACCGCGTTTAGGAGATCTGAGAAGAATCGCGGCAACGCGAGCGCCGCCGCTGGATCTTCGATCGACGCAAGCTTGAGCGTCACGTCGTCCCAGTCGGCGACGAGCAGAACCGTCGCATCGAACGGGCCATCCGGGCGTCTCAGCCGCACGAGGAGGTCGCGGAGCAGCTCGAATGCACCGCCGCCGAAAACGTTCGTGCGAACGACGTAGGCGAAGCCCATCGCGGACAGCGGATAACGATCGCGGAGGTTGTGCGCTTCGCCGATCGCTTCTTCGTAGCGGTTGTTCTTGTTGTTGAGGTAGCTAGAAAACTGCGTCTTGCCCGACACAAGGACATCTGGCCCTCGCAGCCAATCGGCGAGGACAACCGCGTCGACCTGCTTCGTGTAGAAGCGCCCGAGCACGTTCGTCTCTGACCGTCGCGGTAACGCCTTGGGGAGTTGCGCAATCGCGGTCCTCAGAGCGGCCGGCTTCAGACGCGACCCGCTGGCGGCCTCGTGGTCGGCCAAAGCTTTGAGTACATCGTCGATCGCCTGCTCGGCATCAGAGAGCTCCGGGCTCAGCGCACGCGGCTGCTTGGCCCGCGGGAACACCGCGACCGGGTCAAAGCCGGCGCGCCGGAGCTCGTACGCGATGTAGGCATCTAGTGACTTGGCTACCCGACCAGACTGCTGTGACTGAGCCTGACCCTGTTCGATCGGCACAGCGAGCAACTCCTTGAGGGTGACGTAGTCCGGAACGTATTCCCGCGCGGATTCGTCGAGATCACCCGCAGGCCGACGCCAGGCCGGAAAGCCAGGATCTGCAGCAGCCAAGACGTGATCGACTTTGGCGAGAACGTCAGGCTTCGGTAGCTGAGCCATGAGACTCAGTCTGCCGCGTGCGGCGGACGCGCAGAAGTGCGGCCGCCTCGCGAATCGCCTCGACCTGATAGGCGGTGAGCCGCATAGCGTCCTTCAAGAGCACGCGGTCTACCTCGGCGACGACCAGCCACCACTCTCCGCGCCTAAGCGCCGCCTCGAAATTCGGACGCTGCTTCTCCAGCAGTCGCCATGCTGTGTGCATCGCCCTCGGTTCCGGAACCGGGAGCGACGCAGCCTCCCTTGGCTCCATCTTCAAGATGCCCCCACCGTAGGACCGACCCATCACCTCGGCACCGAGCATTGAGGCCGAGTTGAGTGCAAGCAGTGGAAGCGCCCGGCGCGCGATCGTTGGAGCATCGGCGCGCAGCCGCAGACCGTGCATCGAGTTGACGAAGGTGGCTCCGGCGCTGTTCTCGATCAGGCGTGGATATCGGTGAGACATGTACGTAAAGAACAGATCAGGGACCGGTACGACGGGCGGCCGCCACCACGGCTCGCGCACCGTGCACTTGTACGCCTCCGGAACCCCGATCGCCTCCCCGTGAGCGAGGTACTCCATCAGACCCTTGCTGCGGGCCGCCGGTTCAGGATCGAGTAGCCAGACGCGCTGTCCCGCCAGCTTGAGCTCCTCCCATTGGGCGCGCGAGAACGACAGGCCTTTGAGGTGTCGAGTTCCCGGCGGGCTGATTCGCTTGAGGTACTTCTCCGGAATGCCGTACTGCTTGCGCGTAACCTCGGACAAGGCGAAGAAATTGTTGTTGCCTGTCACCGTCCCGAGCTCGGGCGTGCCATAGGTATCGAGGCGCGCCATGCGCTCGAGGCCAACCGACTTGAACAGTTGTCGCATGTCGAGCGGGAGAGCGAGGTCGCTCCACTTGCCCTCGGCTGCCGGGATGGCGCCAACCGGATCAAGGGGGTGTAAGTCGGCGAGATCATCGGCGTCGTCGACGTGGTACAGACAGAACGAATCGCACGGACCGGTTCCGTGGGCCACCAGCAGGACCACGTTCTCGTCGGCGTCGTGGAACTGCAGACGCTCGAACATCACCAGGTTGACGACCGCGAAACGCGCGCGCAGCCAGCGGCGAATCGGTTCGGCGTACCCCACCGTCAAGAGCTCGGCCGGCAGGACCATGGCGAGTCGTCCGCCAGGCTTCAAGAAAGCCGAGGAATGGACCAGCGTCGCGGCCCATGAGGAGGCGAGCCCAGATAGCCGCACGCCCTGTGCCAGTGCCGCAGTGGCCGAACGCTTGCGGACGGCCCCGCGGTGCTCTTGATAGCGAACGAACGGCGGGTTTCCGATGACTGCGTCCTGCCAGCCAACACGATCGCCAACTTGCGTCGGCGCAGTGAGATCGAAGAAGTCCGAACACACCAGGTTCGGACGAGCGACGCCTCGATCTGCAAGAAGCTCGCCGGCTTCGTCAAGCGACGGCTCGTGCAGGTCGATCCCTGTCAGCTGTCTGGAGATTGCCTCTGGCGACGCCTTGAGCCTCTTGAGTCGATCGGCGGCGGCGAGCAGGAAGACCGCCTCCCCACAGGTCGGATCCATGACGGCCGCGTCACGGCCACGGATTGCCCATCGGGCCAGAAAGTCCGCAATCGCTGGCGGCGTGAAGAACGCGCCGCGGGCCTTTCGGCGGTTGAGCGTACCCTGGCCATGAACCGACACGGGCGGAACCTACCTGGGAAGTCGGACGGGAACACGCGTTCGCGCAGCCTCGAAGTCGCGTTGGGCGGCCGAGGCTCGCGCTTGGCCGGCGACTGCGCGCATCGCGCCCGAGTCACCGGTGCCGCCCCGGATCCGAGACTGCCTTGCCGAGCGCCTGGACAGTGCGCTGCGGGGCGAGTTCGAGCGGCTCGTCCGGACGCGCGGTGCGCGCGGCGGCAAGGGCGGGCCGGACATCGCGCACGCTCAGGACCCACGCCCCTGGGTCCGGTACCTCCTCAACCCGATCCCTGATTTGGGGCGGTCGTCGGCGAGCTGCACGATTCGGTGTTTGGTGGCGAGTGTGTCGCGTTTTCCCTCTATAGCGGGGAGAACGCGACACGCTTGGCGAGTCGGGGGTGTGGGGCGCGTTGCGCATGACATCCATGCGCGAGCGCCCCGGCTCGCGCTACGCCTGGACCACTCGGCCGCGAGCACTCGGACTGCTTCGTCAACGGAGGTCTACGAGAGCCTGGGCCTGATGCAGATCAAGTGGCGTCCTGACGGCTCGCTGCACCCGGGCACCGAGCCGTTGCGATGGAAGTCGACGGCGTTCAACGCCGACTACCACGCGGCCATGGTGCGCTTCTTCTACGACGGCGGCGCACGCTCCTGGTACGGGCATGGCTCGTCCTATGGGCCAGGTCAGGCGTGGAACTCGGTCGGAGCGTGGTATCAGCCCACCCCCGTGGATGAACCGACGGCAGAGCACCTACATCGGCAACGTGAAAGCGAGGCTCCTGGCGCATGCCTGGGAGCTGTCGCGGTTCAGGAAGCGGTAGCCGACGGCACGCGGGCGCACCGTCGTCGCGCCCACGAGCGAGCGCGTGCGTTCACAGGTATCGGTAGACGAGTCGTCCTGCGACGCGCGTTGCCGGCAGCGGGACGCGGCGCCAGCTGCGCTCGAGCAGCCCGATCCGGGTGCTCCGCTCGTCGCTGCCCGAGGCCGCCGGCTGCTGTGGCGCCGGGTAGTAATAGCGCCGCAGGCGCCGACAGTCGTTGCCCCACTTGCTCTTGAAGCCGGCCAGACCCTCGTTGCCCTCGGTGACCTCGCCGAGGTCGTACGTGCGATAGCCCTCGCGGCACGCCTGGTGGATGGAGTGCCACTGCAACAGGTCGTTGGCGCACAGGTGCAGCGCGCTGCGCAGGACGCCGTTGAACGCGAAGAACATCGTCGAGCCCCCGGTCAGCAGCACGGAGCCGGCGAGGAGCCTCCCATCGTGCTCCGCCAGGAGCAGCCGCATCGTCCCACGCGGGCGCAGCTCCTCCCACATGGCCCGGAAGAGCTTCAGCGGCCGCGCGGCGACGACGTGATGACGCATCGTGGCGAGGTACAACGGATACCACGCTCGCACGTCGTCGAAGCTGTCGGCGGCGCGGACCACCACTCCGAGCCGGAGGCTCTTGCGGACCCGGTTGCACGTGCGGCTGTGATGGCGGGCGTGGCCGAATCGCAGGTCGTCGGGCCGGTCTGGAAGCTCGGCTCTGTAGGTGACGTTCCATGGGAGCCCGACGACGTCGTCCACCAGGCCGTCGAGCGTCGGCTCGGGCGGCTTGAGCTGCAACCGCGCCCCGGGCGGGGTGCGCTCGACGGCGCCCGCCACCAGGAGCGCCGCGACGCGATCGCGCTCGGCGAGCGGTCCGGCGACGGGCGTTCGTGGCAGCGAGGACAGGCGCTGGCCGCTCAGCATCCCGCCGCGGAGCAGGGGGACGCCCTTGGTGGCCATGAGCGGGAGCACGCCCTCCAGCTCGCCGGCGGCGTTCTCGACGGCAAGGCCGACCGGGCGCTGGCCGTTCTCGCGGTGCAACACGCGCAGCCAGGCCGAGCTGTGGTACACGAGCCCGTCGGGATGCGCGCAGACGAAGCGGTCCCAGCGCTCGTCGGCGATCGGGTCCAGCTCGCGCAGGTACAGGCCATGTGCGCGATCCGCGAGGTTCTCCCGCGCGGACGGGCGTGAGGCGCTCAGGGGAAGCACCTGACGAGCTCGATCACACAAGTGCCGTACCCGTACAGGACTGGGATATGCGCTCCTCCCGGTGCGCGTCCTGCGGCTCATGGATCCGGGCCTACACGAAGCTCATCGAGAGCGCGCGCCCGCGCAACCCGCGCGCGCCCGCCGACCTCCACATGAACCCTCAGCCCGCCAGCGCCGCCTCGGGCAGGACGTAGTAGCGCTTGCCGACGGGCTTCGGGATCGCCGTCACGCCGCGGCGCGTGGCGACGACCGGGAGGGTGCGGTCGAGTTGGCCGCCGTGCGCCTCGACCCACGCGAGCACCTCGTCCGGATCGCCGCCGGCCTCTTCGACGGCCGTCTGCAGGATCACGAGGTGACCCTTCGGCGCCCAGATGAAGGGAGCGGGTTCGATGCTGGCGAGCAGTGCGCGAATCGGGTCGTCGGTCATGCGGCGCGAGGATAGTCGGCTGCGCCCCGGCGCGGTGTCGCCGCGATCAGAACTGCGTCAGCGAGAGGGTGTTGTCGTCGGGGTCCTTGAACCACGCCACGCGCGCTCCGCCGGGCGAGCGCCAGACGCCGAGCTCGTCCTGGTCGATGCCCTCGATGCGCTCGAACACGACGCCCCGACTCGTGAGCTCGCGGATCGAGGCCTCGATGTCGGTGACGTTCCAACCCAGGACGGTGTACGGCGCGGACGCGATCTTCTCGACAGCGATGACTCGCAGCGTCGTGCCGTTGGCGTCGAACGTGCACGCGATCGGGCTGTCCCCCGCGATCGGCAGCCCGAGCCCCTTCTCGTAGAAGACGCGCGCACGGGCGAGGTCGGTCGTGGGCATGAAGGCGATGAGCTCCGAGGTGCGCAGCGTGGGCGGCGCCGGCGGCGGTCCGCCTTCGAACGCCTTCGCGGGAACGACGTAGAACAGTGCGTCGCGCTCGGTGGCGTCCGGCGGCAGGAAGTGCGGGGGGATCCGCCGCGCCCAGCCGCCCTGGCCCTTCACCCAGGCCTCGATCTCGGCCGGATCGGCGCCTGCGTCCATCACGGGCGCGACCGGGATCGCATGCATGGTCGGGGGAGTCGGGATCGCGTCGGACGGCTCGATGCCGGCCAGCAGGGAGCGGATCTCCTCGTGGTCCATCGCCATCAGGCCTGCGAGCGCCCCGGCTCCCACAGCGGCTCCTCGCCGGCGTTGGCGCCGCGGCTGAGGATGAAGAGCAGGTCCGAGAGGCGGTTGAGGTAGCGCACGACCTCAGGGTTGGAGTCCTCGACGAGCAGCGCCCGACGCTCGGCGCGGCGGCAGACCGTGCGGCAGACGTGCAGCTGCGCGGCCGCCGGCTTCCCGCCCGGCAGGATGAAGGACTTCAGCGGCTGCAGCGTGGCGTTGACCTCGTCGCAGGCGCCCTCCAGCCAGGTCACCTGGTTGGCGTTGACGCGCAGGCGCTCGCGGTCGCCACCGTGCGGAACCGCCAGGTCGGCGCCGACGTCGAAGAGGTCGTTCTGGACGCGGCGCAGCCACGACGCGTACTGCTCGGGCAGGTCCGCCAGCGTCAGCGTGACGCCGATGTGGGCGTTGAGCTCGTCGACGTCGCCGTAGGCCTCGATCCGCGGGTGCGTCTTGGGGACCCGGCTCATGTCGCCGAGGTGCGTCTCGCCAGCGTCGCCGAGCTTTGTGTAGATGCGTGTCAGGTTGACGGTCATCGCAGCGCCAACGCTACACTGGCGCGGTTTGCCGCATCGTCTCCCGGCTCTCCTCTTCGCGGCGAACCGCATCGTGCTCCATGTCCGGTAGGAGCCGGCGCCTGCTCGCCGTCCTGTGCGCTGCCGCCGCGGTCGGCGGCTGTGGCCTCGGGCCGGGCACGAGCCCAGAGGGCGGTGTCCGGCTGACCGTGACCCGCGACTTCGGTCGCCGGTCGCTGCTGGACGTCGAGCGCGCCCGAGTCGCGGATGCGAGCACCGCCATGCGCGTGCTGCAGCGCAACGCGAACGTCCGCACGCGCTTCGGCGGCGACTTCGTCCACGCGATCGACGGCGTCGCGGGTGGCCGCCGCGCCGGGCGTCCGGTCGACTGGTTCTTCTACGTCAACGGGATCCAGTCCGACAAGGGCGCGGGGGCGGTCGAGGTCCACGGCGGCGACCGCGTCTGGTGGGACCACCACGACTGGGGCCTCACACCGGACATCCCGGCGGTGGTCGGATCGTTTCCCGAGCCCTTCTTGCACGGCAGCGGCGGCAAGCGGCTGCCGGTGCGCGTCGAGTGCGACGACCCGCGGGCGGGCGCCTGCGACGCGGTCGCCAAGAAGCTCATTGCGCTCGGCGTGCCGGCTGGGCGCAGCAGCATCAGTCGCAGTGCCGCCGACGAGTCGCTGCGGATCCTCGTCGGTCCCTGGAGCCGGCTGCGCGACGGCGACGTCGAGTCCGCGAGCATCGACAGCGGCCCCCGCGCCAGCGGTGTGTTCGCGCGCTTCGACGCGTCCGCGGCGCACCTGATCGTCCTCGACGCACGCGGGCGCGCGGCTCGCACGCTCGGGCCGGGGACCGGGCTCATCGCCGCCACGCGCGCGAAGGACCGCCAGCCGGTGTGGTTCGTGACCGGCACCGACGACGCCGGGGTGGCGAGCGCCGCGCGGGCGTTGGACGAGTCGACCCTGAACGAACGCTTCGCGCTCGCGATCTCCGACGACCTGCCGGTGAGCGTCCCGCTGGAGGGCGCCGGCCGGTGACGCGCGACGTGGAATGAGCTCATCGATGTCCGCGCCACGTTCGTCGTCGCTCGTGGCGTTCCCCGGTCACTCGTGAGGCGGCAGAGAGCGGCGTGAACGCGCGGAGGAACAGCCCCGACCTGCGCATGCGGTCGCGCTTGCGAGCCTTGATGACTTGACTGTGGCCCGCGGAGGTAGGCGGCCGAAACCAACCGCACCAGTCTGTCACTCTACTCTACGGTGCAGTGAGGTTTTCGTTATCGAGCGCCCAGAGCGCGAACGGGCATAACACCCGTTCCTCGACATCACGTGCTTACACCTATACGGACGTACAGCGCTAAGCGTTGTCGTGTGCCAAGCACGCCAATATGTTGGTTGTTGGTTGTCCCGAGTGCTCGTGAACAGCCGGAGACACGATACATCTTTGAGGTTGGACAGAGGTATGCAGCGTCACCCTGTCGGGTGCGGATACATGGCGCACTCCCGGAACGTTCGTCTTCTGCATCTGGCTGAGCTCCCAGGCAACATCCGTCGCCACACCCTTCATGCAGGCGATCACCTTTCGGGCACCGACCGGAACCATCACGGCGAGCGTGAATCCGATCATTCCCCAGGTCGACGAGGCGGCCACGGTCACTGTGACCGGTGCCAGCGAGATGGCGGCCTCGGTCTTCGCGAAGATCCGACCAGGTGGCGGGGTCGGCTGTGCCCCGACCTTCTCTGCAGACTCGGGTGACGGCTTGATCTTCGGCAAGGGCGTCGACGGCGCCTTCTCGCTTCCGGTCACGACGACGCAGCGGACGGCGGGCAGTTACCTGCTGTGTCTCTGGCTGGCGACGTCCTCCACGGACCCCGCGCCGATCGCTGGCCCTCAGCCGCAGCTGTTCAACGTCGTGGGGCCGCCGCCCGCACCACCCCAACCAGCCGCCGTCCCGCCAACCCGGGTTGCTGCGAGGTAACTGAGCCGTCCCGGCTTTGACGGAGACCTCCAAACCAGGATTTCGGTCCTGCAGAGAGGAAGTCTCTGTCATGCCCCGACCCAAGAAGTACCCCGACGAGCTGCGAGAGCGAGCTGTGCGG
>Ga0136617_10001465_pt1 | contig 21001 bp, 14 predicted proteins | sample AntDrymUQ3222106_2_FD_129672 | JGI IMG/M metagenome (GOLD analysis project Ga0136617, IMG submission 129672) | Polar desert sand microbial communities from Dry Valleys, Antarctica - metaG UQ322 (21.06) | ecosystem: Environmental > Terrestrial > Soil > Desert | place: Antarctica: Dry Valley...
GCCACCCGCCGGGTTGCAGTGGGGGCTGGCGTTGCCCTGCACGAAGATGCGGTGGAAGACGGTGTCCTCGGGGTAGTAGATCCAATGCTTCTCGGTAAGGTTCTCCCGGCCCACCCCGATGTTTACGCAGCGCACCGACACGTGGCGGAGAGCGCCGGCCGCGCGGCGCACCTCGGCGGGCGCTTCGTCGCCGATCGCGCGGATCAGAGCGGGGAGCGGCATGGTGCTGATCAGGTGGTCGTAGGGCACCACCATTCCATCGGAGAGAGTAACGGTGTGACGCTGGGGCGAGACAGCGGTAACCCTGGTCTTCAGGCGCAGCTCGCCTTTCAGGTGCGGCAGGAAGCCATTCATCAAGGCCTGGAACCCACCCCGAAGCGGGTAACCGAACCGGGCATTGGGCCCCATCGGCTTCGCCACCGGTGAGAGCGCACCATGGATCATCTCCTGGAGGTTCGGCAGAGGCACCCGTCCGCCCAGCCAGGAGGTTTCCATTTCAGCCAGGGGGACAGCCCAGAGCTTCTGGTTGTAAGGGAGGGCGAAATGCCTGGCGATGCCCGATCCCCATACCTTGTAGATAAACTCCTCAAAGTTTCGAGGCTCCCCTTTGGGAAGAGGGGTTTCTCTGCGCTCGCTGCCACTGTACGCGAGCTTTCTTCTGGTGCCGGTGGCCTTCAGAAGCGGCTCGAACATCCCCCGCCGTTCCGGCCCGGTATAATCTGCATTGATGCCGTTATCCGCTGCCGGCTTTTTCGCGTTCAGACTGCCGAACCGCGCTTCGATGGCCCCCACGATGCACTCCGAGATCACTTCAGGGGGAAGACCGTAGAGTGCTCCCTGAAAGGGGTAGCGGGTGAACACGTTCTTGCTATAAATCCACGCCTCACGGTCCTGCCAGTGGACGTTGTCGCCCAGCAGTAGCTGATACATCTCGTGGACGTACGGATCGTTGGAGAACATGATGTGGCCAGCCATGTCGAAGGTGAAGCCGTTGTCTTCGACGGACCGGCACCAACCACCTACCTGATCGGCCTGCTCCACCAGTAGCGCATTCTCGCCGAGGTGGTATGCGGCGCTCAGGCCGGTGGGGCCTGCTCCTACGACGACAGTAGTAGCCGAAGTTGACGTATCCCTACGTATGGGTGGCATGAGAAAAACCGAAATCCTTTCTATAACTGAGAGCCCTGGTCAGCAGCTCCTCCATGGCTGACACCGTCACATCCCACGAGGTGACGGCCAGCACCTCACGCATCTGTTGCGTCCTGGCCGCCCGTTCCGCCGGGGAAGACGTGAGGGCCTTGTGACACGCCGTGATGAACTCCTGGGCCGTCTCTCCAAGGTAAACTATCCCACCGTAGGGCTCGACCACATCCTGGATTGGCGTACTCACAATGGGAAGCTCTGCGGCCATGTACTCCAGGGTCTTGGTAGGGCTGATGAACCTGGTCGCGTCGTTCCTGGCAAAGGGCAGGAGACACACATCCCATCCTGCGAGATACCGCGGCAGCTCCTCGTACGTGCGCTGTCCGAAGTAGTGCAGGTTCGGCCGGCGCGGAAGGCTGGCCGGATCGATCTTTACCACCGGTCCGACCAGCACGATCTGCCATTCCGGGTGAGTCTCGGCCAGGCGGTCAATGATCTCCAAGTCCAGTCGTTCGTCAATGACGCCATAAAATCCAAGCCGTGGATGCGCGAGCTCGGCCTGATCGTCGGCCTCGCTAACCTGGCGGCCGTCCGGCTGACGCAACCGAAAGTGTGCCGCTTCCACGCTGCTGGGGAAGCAGTGGACGTTGGGGTGGCGCGCCTGCTTAGCCCGAAAGAGGCTCGGCCCACCTGTGAACATCACATCGGCGTACTCCATCAGCCGGGACTCGAATGCCAGCAACTCCGGAGGTGCTCCCAGGAACATCGACAGCTCGTCCATGCAGTCGTAGACCGTAGCGTGCGGGTCCAATGCGAGAGCCAGTGGTAACGCCATCGGTGTATACAGCCAGGCCAGCAGGTTGCTATCGCCCAGCTCGGCCCGGAGCTCGGCGATCAAGGGCCCCAGTACCGGAAGCTGATCCCCGTGGAAGCCCGGTGCCTGCACCGGGGTCCGGGGGCGATAAACCGTCAGATTCGGATGTGGCTTGCTACGTTCCCAGCGCGGGGGTCCCTGCGCATCTAACTCGGGCTCCTCGACGAAGACAACCGGGTGAGTGGCGGCCAGACGAGAAAGCAGATGCTGAGGACGTTGATAGACGAAGTTCCAACGAAGATGCGAGAAGGCGACGATCGTGTACCGAGACTGCATGACGTGCTCCGCCAGTTTCGAGGCATACCCTCCTAAGCCTGAAAATTCCGGCTCCGCCATTGGCCTGGCTGTTAATGGCAGCTGACTATTTCAGTCCGGCAAATCTGGCGTTTAACGCCGCTCGTTTCGGGGTCGCCCGCCCCCTGTTACGTGTGAGTGCCGTCACAGAAGACTACGGGTGGATAGTCAGTATCTTTAGATAGCATAAGAGCCAGGAGCTGGGAGCCAAGACTGAGAGTTTACACTGCGCTGGTGGTGTGATGCTCCCAGCTCCCGGTTCCTGCCATTCGGGAGACACAATGACCATGAAGTCGTTCGTCGGCGGCCTCACCGTCGGTGCGGGCGCGGTATATCTGTTCGATTCAGAACGTGGGCAACTGCGCCGCGAGCGGTTGGGCGAGCGTTTGCGACCCGCCCTGGAACCGCTGGGCCGCGCCTTGGAGCGGGGTGCGGGGTCGGTGGTTGCGCCCGTGCCGGGTTACGGCTCACGATTTGGGGATTTGGAGGGGCTGGGCGATGCCACGTTGCGGTCTTCGTCCCGCAGGGTATCGTCGCCCGCCGACGGAACCGTGCTGCGGATGGCAGGCGGGCTGCTCGCCCTCTACGGCTTCACCCGCCGCGGTAAAGTCGCGGTGGTACTGCGCACCCTCGGAACGGGTCTCATGCTGGGAAAGGCTGGGCGCGCCACGCTGAGGATTGGAAATATTCCCCCGTTCGATCGCCGGCGAGCCGTGGATATCCAGAAGACGCTATACATCGACGCGCCCATAGACCAGGTGTACGCATTTTGGAGTAACTACGAGAACTTCCCGCTCTTCATGTCACACGTTCGTGAGGTTGAAGACCTTGGCGCCGGCCGGTCTCGCTGGAGCGTGAGCGGACCGGGTGGCTTGCCGATCGAATGGAGCGCGGTGCTGACCCAGCAGGCCCCCGATGAGGTGATCGCGTGGCGCAGCGAGTCCGGCTCGATGCTGGAGAACGCAGGCGTCATCCGCTTTGTGGCGTCGGGAAACGGCACGCGGGTCAACCTGCGTTTCTGTTACTACCCGCCCGCGGGGGGCGCCGGGCAGGCGGTGGCTGATCTGCTCGGGGCAGACCCACGAGGCAAGCTGAACGACGATCTCGGGCGCATGAAGGCACTGCTCGAGGCCACTACCAGGAGTGAGACACATGGCAAAGAATCTCAGCCGTAAATTCGCCACCATGTCGGAGGAGGAGCGTCTCCGCTTTGCGCAGCAGGAGAGCGAGGGCACTGACGACAGGCCCACCGAGCTCGAGTTCGAAGAGCCCCGAGATGCCGATCGCCCCGGATCCCATTACGCGAATATCAAGGAGGAGGTAGCCGACCCGGAGCATCGGGATGGCTTGGCGGCGCTTCTCGACGATGAGGGACACGAGCGCGCCGTGAGGGAGCAGAGCCGGAACCGCCCAGTGCCTCAGGCTGAATCCGAATGAGGCGGACTGCAAAGCCGAAACGAAAAGGCACCCCGAAGGTATCCCTATTGCTGGCTGCCGGGGCGTCGCTCTGGGTGGCTCGCAAACTCCAGGCGCAACTGGGCTATAGTCTGAAGGGCCGGGTTGTACTTATCACCGGCGGCTCGCGCGGTCTCGGGCTGGCAATGGCCCGGCAGGTTGCGGCTGAGGGGGCTCGCGTAGTCATTTGCGGGCGCGACGCGGAATCGCTGGGGCGAGCCTACAGTTCGCTAATCAAAGATGAAGCCGAGGTCCTGGCGCTCACCGCGGACGTCACCAGCCCGGATTCGGTGAGAGAAATGATCGAGACCGTGCGCCAGCAGTACGGGCCGGTTGACGTGCTCATCAACAATGCGGGCGTCATCGAGGTGGGCCCCGCGGTTACCATGTCCGTGGCCGATTACGAGGAGGCCATGGCGACCAATTTCTGGGGGATGCTCTATCCCACGCTCGAACTTCTCCCCGACATGCGCGCGCGTGGATCAGGCCGCATCGTGAACATCACCTCCATCGGCGGCAAGCTCGGTATACCGCATCTCCTTCCCTACAGCGCCAGCAAATTCGCCGCGGTGGGTTTTTCTCAGGGGCTGCGCGCCGAGATCGCCGGCGACGGGATCAAGGTCGTGACCGTGTGTCCCGGGCTCATGCGAACCGGCAGTCCCCGCAATGCCATTTTTCGGGGCCAGCATCGGTCCGAGTACGCATGGTTCAGCATCAGCGACGCGCTGCCGGGCTTGTCCATCAGCGCGGAGTCGGCGGCGCGCCGAATCGTCGCGGCCTGCCGCCGGGGTGATGCCGAAGTGCTCTTTCCCTTCTCCGCCAGGATCGCGAACGTCCTGAATGCCGTGGCGCCGGGTCTGACCGCCGGTATCCTGACAACGGCAGACCGTCTGCTGCCGGGCGCCGGAAGAGGGAACACCGGCCGGCGGAAGGGGGCGGATAGCCAATCCTGGCTCTCTCCTTCCTGGCTCAGCCGCCTCGGAGATCGTGCCGCAAGGAAATACAACCAGGTCGCCCCCGCGGAGGGCGCCGCACAATAAGGGAACCACCAATGGCATCCCCCTATAATGGCATCAATTCGAACGAGCGTTGGGAGAATCTGCGGAGACACAAGAAGGGGAACGCCAACCTCGGGAACGCCGAGCGAATCATCTCGGGCCTGGCGGGCGCGGCGCTGTTGGCGCTGATCTTTCGAAAAAAGCGGCTGCGTCCGGTGCTCTTCCCCGTGGCCACAGGCTTGATCGCCAAAGCCTTCACGGGGCACTCAGCAAAGCGCGCACTGAAGGGGCTCACCGGCACGGAGAAGCGGGTGAGTCCGGTGGCGAGCGTGGGGAGGGGGCAGGGCATTAAGGTCGAGCAGAGTGTCACCATCAACCGCCCCGTCGTCGAGGTCTACCGCTTCTGGCGGAATTTCGAGAACCTGCCGCGATTCATGGATCACCTGGAGTCGGTCACCGTCATCGATGAGACCCGCTCGCACTGGGTAGCTAAGGGACCTGCCGGTACCCGCGTCGAATGGGATGCCGTCATCCACAACGAGGTGGATGACGAGCTGATCGCGTGGCGCTCGTTGCCGGGTTCCGAAGTCAATAACGCCGGGTCAGTGCATTTTTCCCCCACGGCCGGTGGCAACGGCACCGACGTTCGAGTGGTTTTGAGTTATGAGCCTCCCGCGGGAAGAGTGGGTGCCGCCTTTGCCAAACTCCTGGGTGAAGAGCCCTCAAAGCAGGTAGAGGACGACTTGCGCCGGTTCAAACAGGTCATGGACTCGGGAGACGTTACCGCTGGCTCGCGGCCTTACGCGGGACGAGAGTAACCGGGGGATGGCGTACGACTGCATCGTAGTGGGCGCTGGGCCGGCCGGGCTCAGCGGGGCTCTGATGCTGGGGCGCTGCCGGCGTAGCGTTCTGCTGTGCGATGCCGGGGAACCGAGAAACGCTCAATCGTCGGCCGTGCATGGATACCTGACCCGTGATGGGCTCCCTCCGGCAGAATTTCTCCGCCTGGCGCAAGAGGAGTTACGGCGGTATCCGACGGTGGGACTTCACCGGGGCCACATCGTGGATGCCCGGAGAACATCGGGGGGATTCACGGTAACCGGCGCTGGTGATCTCCAGCTCAGCGCCCGCAAGCTGCTGCTTGCCACCGGCGTGGTGGACGAGCTCCCCGATGTCGCTGGCCTCCGGGAGCTCTACGGCAGGAGTGTCCACCATTGTCCTTACTGCGACGGCTGGGAGTGGCGTGATCAGATGCTTGCCGTCTACGGCCGGGGCGAGACAGGCTCAGCTATGGCATTGGGGCTCACCGTCTGGACCGACGACCTGGTGCTCTGCACCGATGGCCCCAGCGGTTTATCGGCGAAAGAGGAAGAAGAGCTGGCTCGGGCCGGCATCGAGATTCGCGAGGATTCCGTGCTGCGGCTCGAGGGGCGGGATGGGCTGCTGGAGCGGGTGGTTTTTGCTGAGGGTGAGCCGCTGCCTCGCCAGGCCCTTTTCTTCTGCTCCGGTCAGCATCAGCGGTCCCATCTGGCGGCAAAGCTCGGGGCCCGTTTCACCGCCACAGGCGCTGTCGAGACTGGCACCTGCGAAGCTACGAACGTACCGGGGTTGTATGTAGCCGGCGACTCATCGAAGGATGCGCAGTTCGTCATTGTCGCGGCCGCGGAAGGGACCGAGGCCGGCATGGCGATCAACAAGGCGCTCCTGAAGGACGAGCTCGCTCAGAAAAGAAATTCAAGCCCCAGCCGAACCAGGCGGGGGGGACCATACGCGAAAAGCGGTTGAGTAAAATCTCGCGCTGCCGCCTGGTAGAGTGGTAGCAGCTCCTCGGGTCCCGAGATGTACCCGTTGCCGTCGGTGTCAGCGTAGCTCCGATAGCGTGCCGACTCGAATGGTATCTCCTCCGGCTGGGCCCGATACGCCGCCTCGGCGAGCGAATCGACACCCGTGCTGGTCAACCCCGGCTGGCCAGTGTCACGCCGCACAGCCACGATATTCCGCCGATTCAGCAGGTTCCTGAGATCCAGGTAGACCCCGCCGCGAGTGCCGCCCAACTGGAGTGGCCGGCGTACCAACAGGTCCAGCGTCATCGTCGAGGGCAGGCGGGATTCATTCGGCAGGCCAATGAGTGAATCGCCGGTGGTGTTACTGCGGGAGAACGGAAGTCCGGAGTTGAGCCTGAAAATCGCTGCGCTCTCGAGACCTGCCAGCGGCCAGATGCCGAAGAGCTTTGGGCCGGCCCCGCCCGGTATCCGGCTCCGAAGAATGACGGTGGCGGTGTGACGCCGGTCGTAGTCGAGCGGGAACTCGGCTCGCGCTGGCCGGATCGTGTCACCGGTAACCGGATCGACGGAGATCAGCCGGTTCAGCAGAAACGCATCGGTGGCCGTAGCGGTGGCTTCCTGGAGTGTGTAGGCCACTCGTATTCCGTACCCTCCCTGCAGTTCGCGCTCGAAGAGCATCTCCGCCCCCTTCACGCTTCCCGCATCCGCATTCCCGAAGATGGTGGAATCGGGATCGATACCGAGCGGCACCGAGGCCACCAGGCCGGTGAGCCGTTTCACGTACACGCCGAGGCGGATTGAGGTGATGGGAGTCGGGCGAAGACGGAGGCTAAACTCGTACTGGTTTGCGTCTTCAAAGCCGAGGTTTGGGTTACCGCGACGGAAGCGTCCCGTGCGGGTGGTGTCGTCGAATGCAGCGTCCACCAGGTACTGGTAATCGGGCGCCTGGGTAAACCGGCCGTAGCTCGCCACGAATGTGGCGCCCACCAGGACGGTGGAGACCGCAAGCCGGGGACTCAAACGCCGCTGGGAGCCGCGCGACTCGCTGGCCAGATCGCTGCCGGGGCTGAACTGGTCGTAACGGAGTCCCCCGGTGAACGCGAGGTCGTCCAGTCGCAGCTGGGCTTCGAGATAACCGGCGGCGCTAGCCGGCGAGAAGTTGGAGAGCGCCACCGGCGGAACGCTGTCGCCGACGGGCAGGTAGCCGAGCGCGCGCTGAAAGGTGTGCACCTGCTGCCGGGTGAGCTCGGCGCCGGCATAGAGATCGACTCGTTCGCTCGCGCCGAAGGTCAGGTCCACCTGCCCCCGCGTTTCGCCGAACTGACTCCACCCCAGCTCGCCGCGCGAGCCGGTGCTCAGGAAGAACGCCGGAACGCCGTACGGGGTGGTCGTGCTAGGCTCCGGCGTGCGCAGCCCAGGAATCGGTGCGGAGGAAGCGTCCTGTGCCCGGGCCCGGTCCTCGCCCAGGAAGTGAAATCGCCGGCCGGTAAGCCCTCCGAACGCGTAGTCCACTTCACCGCTCAAGGTGCCGCGCAGGAATTCCCGAGAGAATCGACCGACTCTAAGATCGACGATCAGAGGCCTGCCCTGCCTGGGGGTGCTGGCGTACTGCAGGTGCCCGCTCAGGAGGTCTCCCCGAAGGCGCTGCGCCGGCGCCAGATCCAGGTTGTACTTGTAAGCGGGGTCGTAAAGGAGGCTCTGGTCCTCGGAGTGCAGGCCGAGCATTCGCACGGTGAACTGCTCGGACAGGGGCAGGGTGATCTTGCCCAGGCCGGTCCACTGCTCCCCGCTGTTGTGAGGCAGCAGCGCTGGTGAGGATGTGCGCGGATCCCGTGGGTTGGTGGGCGCCGGCGCGTTCACCGGATCGGCGTCGAGTCTTCCAGCCACATCAATGGCGGCCACCAATCCCACGCGCCCGGCAAGCGGGCCATCCGCCTGCGCCACGAACCGGTCCAGTCCCACATCCCAGCTTCCACCGAAGGGACGATCGGTCTCATAGCCGAGCCGGCCTTGCCAACTGTCTCCCGGCTCCTTGGTCACGACGTTCACCATTCCCGACAGCGCCTGACCGTAGCGGGCCGAGAAGCCGTTGGTGACGAGCGAAGCCTCGCTCAGCACGTCGGGAGGAAGCTTGAGGCCGAGACCACCATTGGCGGCGTCGAGCTGGTTTTTCACACCGAGTCCGTCCAGAATGAACGACTCCTCGCCCAGCCTGCCGCCCCGGTAGCTCTGTCCTACGCTTCCCGCCGACAGTGCAATCGCCTCCTCCAGCGAGCTCACCGGCAGCTCGCGTAGATCGTCCGCGGTGATCTTCTGCTCGGTAGCGGTTGCCAAGGGGTCCAGCACGGGATCGACTGGGGCTGTCACAACGAGAGGCGCGAGCTCCAGCGGATTCGTTTCCAGGGAGAAGTCCAGCGTCACGGTGGCACCACCGGTGACGAAGACGCTGTCCTGCACCACGCTGCGGTACCCGATGAGGCGGGCTGAGATGCGGTGCCAGCCGCTGCGCACGCCGCGCGCGCGGTAGATGCCGGCCGTGTCGGCAATGGCGCGAAGACGATCGTTAACCAGGACTTGGGTTTGGGCGAGCCCCACACCAGAGCGCGCATCCAGCACGCGACCGGCGATGGAGCCTTCGGCCTGCGCCGTTGCAGCCTGGGGAACGAGGCCGGCCACGATCAGTGCCGCGGCGGCGGCGGTGGAGCGGAGGCCGTTCACGGCTGACCGTACAGGTAGAGGTCGCCACTCCGGCTCACGGTGGTATCCGGGAGACCACCGTCGCCCCCAGCAATGATGAGGGGATAGACCTCGACAACCACGCTCGATCCGGAGGGGGAAATCCTCGGCCGACGGAACAGACCTGGGCCATCGAGCGCCACATCGGCGCCCGCCGGCAAATCGACGATGTGTAAAGCCCCACCGCTGTCCCATTGCACCGGGCCCGCCAGAGGGTGAACCCCGAACGTCACCCTGCCGCCCACCACGGCGGCCATCCGGTTCTTCACCACGTGGACGTCCCGGGCGATGCCGGCGGGGCCGAAGTCGTGGACCACTGACACGGAGCCATCGGAGAGATTCCGGCTGAACACCCTCGAATCCCCTCCGATCGTGTAATACATCTCATTCTCATTGCTGCCGGGTGAGACGCCAGAGGCGTACTCTGTTCCGGGAATGCGCTGAGGGACCGCGGCGATTTCCTCCACCGGCAGCCAGGTCGCGTCGAGGCCAGATCGCAGGGTATCCAGGGGACAAATCGAACAAGTGCTGAAGTTCCTGACCAGCTCGCCCAGATAGAGCAGCCGATTCTCACCCCACCACTGCAGTTGGGAGAGGCCGGTATGGACCCTCTCAGGCGAGATCGGGTAAGGCACTGATCTCAGAACGCGATAGCCGCGCGGATCCGCTATCGAGGCGAGCACGATACTCTGCTCCCTCGGACTGTTCTCGCCCAACCTCGAGCTTGCGGTCAGGAATGCAAGCCGCCCGTCCGGGGCGGGGGCAGCCGATTCGAGTGCGTCCGTCAGGTTGCTTCCCTGAGGTGTGAGATCGCAAGTCGCTTGACGCTGACGCCCTCCGCCGGGGGGAAGGAGTGCAAGACAGACGTCATGGTCACTCCTGCCGAGCTGCTGCCCCGAGTAGAAAATTCCCGAGCCATCGGGAAGCCACGCAGCCCCGCGGTCGGGCCCTAGGTTAAGGGTCAGCCGGATGGGAGGTGTGGCGTCGAATGGCTGGTCGGTTCCGACCGAAGGCGCGTCAAACGGATCCGTATGATCGCACCCCAAGAGCAGGAGCAGGGTCACGAAAGGGATCAGTCCTCGAGGATGCGGCTGCACCGCTATCGCATGGGCATGTGTCATGGGTATGTCGGAAGGTGAGATAATCGCTCTGGGAGACGCCGATACGTTCGGCTATCGCACATGAGGGCATGCCTGTTCGATTCTGGGAAAGACCAATCCCGTAACCGCACAGAAGCCCCGTGAATACTTTGCGTCAGCGTGCCCCAAGCTACTCGCCAACAATGGTTTAGTAAATCAACCCGCATGGCACGAGCCTTCCCTATGTGGCCGGCCAGTATACCGCTCGCATGCCTTCTATCAGGAAGAGAAAAGTTTGGACATTGCCCGCGCTCCAGTAAACCGAAAACCCCGGCGCGTCATGTATGGCATAGGCGCCGCCACTCTCGTGGTGCTCACCACTCTGGGGCTCAGGAGCCTGAAGCCGGCCGCGCCTCAAGTGGATCGAGCCACCATCTGGGTCGATTCGGTTCAGCGCGGCCCCCTGGTGCTGCAGGTGCGAGGTCCCGGGACTCTCGTGCCCGAGCGGGTCCGCTGGATCTCCGCCATCACCGCGGGCCGGGTGGAGCAGCGGCTCGCCGAGATCGGACAGGAGGTCAAGCCCGAGACCGTGCTTCTGGTGTTAAGCAATCCCGACGTTCAGCTGGAGGCGCTCGAATCGGAACGGCAGCTTACCGCGGCCAAAGGCGATCGAGTGAATCTGCGTACCTCACTCGAGAGTCAACGGCTGAACCAGCAGGGCGCGGTGGCCGTGGCCCGCTCGGAGTACCTCGAGGCCAAGCGTAACGCCGTGGCCGCGGAGAGTCTCGCGGCCAAGCAGCTGATCTCCGTGATGGAGTCGAGCCGCGCCCGCGACCGCGTCGAGGAGCTGTCCACCCGCTACGAGGTCGAAGAACGCCGGCTCGCGGTTCTCTCTGACGCCATGAGCTCTCAGGTGTCCCTCCAGGAGGCCCAGGTGGACCGCCTGCGGGCAGTCACCGAATTCCAGCGCGGCAGGGTCCGCTCAATGGAAGTGCGCGCCGGGGCAGCTGGAATTCTGCAGGACCTCACGCTGGAGGTGGGGCAGTGGGCTCAGCCCGGCGCCACTCTAGCCCGCATCGTGGAGCCGGGACGGCTCAAGGCCGTGCTCCGGATACCGGAAACCCAGGCGAAGGACATCGTGGTGGGCCAACCCGCCTCGATCGATACCCGCAACGGCATCGTCCAGGGGCGAGTCTCGAGGATCGATCCGGCCGTGCAGAACGGGACGGTTACCGTCGACGTGTCACTCCAGGGAGATCTACCCCGCGGGGCGCGACCTGATCTGTCGGTGGACGGCACCATCGAGGTCGAGCGCCTGAAGGACGTGCTGCACGTCGGGCGGCCCGCCTACGGCCAGGGCAACAGCAGCGTCGGCTTATTCCGACTGGTCGAAGACGGCAGCTCCGCGGTCCGGGTCAACGTGGAGCTGGGCCGCACCTCGGTCAACACGGTCGAGATCAGGGGCGGGATGCAGCCGGGCGACAAAGTCATCATCTCGGACATGTCGCGGTGGGACGGGTTTGATCGCGTGCGGGTGGAGTGAGGAGTCGCGAGTCGCGAGTCGCCAATAGCCAAGCCACTAGCTGATAACCAGGAAACCCTATGACCCCAACCACCCCCCTCATCCGCCTCGAGGCCATCAGGAAAGTGTTCTACACCGACGAAGTGGAGACCCACGCGTTGGCTGACATCCACCTGGAGATCCAGCGTGGTGAGTACATCGCAATCGCGGGACCTTCGGGCTGCGGCAAGACGACCCTGCTCTCCATCCTTGGGCTGCTCGATTCACCGACCGATGGGACCTACACCCTGGACGAGCACCCGGTGGCGGGCCTCTCAGCTGCCGAGCGCGCCCGGGTTCGCAACCGGCAGATCGGGTTCATTTTCCAGGCGTTCAACCTCATCGGCGATCTCACCATCTATGAGAACGTGGAGCTGCCGCTCACCTACCGTGGGCTTCCTGGCGACGAGCGGAAGCGCCGGGTGCAGTCCGCTCTGGAGCGGGTGGGGATGTCCCATCGGGTGAAGCATTTTCCCGCTCAACTGTCGGGAGGACAACAGCAGCGGGTGGCGGTGGCTCGGGCCGTCGCCGGCGATCCCGCCATTCTCCTCGCCGACGAGCCGACCGGCAATCTCGACTCGACCAACGGAGAGGCAGTCATGGAGTTGCTGCGCGAGCTGCACCGCGGCGGCGCCACCATCTGCATGGTGACCCACGATCCCCGCTACGAGCGGCACGCGGACCGGTCGATCCACCTCTTCGACGGCAGAGTCGTTGAGGAGCGGCAGCTCTCCGCGGTGAACTGAACGAGGGACGCATCGATGCAACACAGTCTGCGCTTCGCGCTCCGCCGCCTGCTCCGCGCCCCTGGCTTTACCGCCGCTGCCGTGCTCTGCCTGGCGTTGGGCATAGGTGCCAATACCGCCCTCTTCACCGTAGTGAACGCGGTACTGCTCCGGCCGCTCCCATTTGCCGAGCCTGACCGGCTGGTCGGAGTGTGGGAAGCGAGCCGCATCCGGGACAGCGAGCGGAACACGATCTCCCCGGCCAATTACCTCGACTGGCAGGCGCAGAACACCGTGTTTGAGCAGATGGCTGCCGTGCAGGACTTCACGGCGAGCCTCACGGGTGCGGGCGAGCCCGAGGAAGTTCCAGTACAGGCGGCGACGGCCGGCCTCTTCCCAGTGCTCGGGTTGGAGCCGGCACGCGGGCGGGCCTTCACGGCGGCCGAAGACATTCCCAATGGACCCCGTGTGGCCGTCCTCAGCCATGAGCTCTGGCTTCGCCGCTATGGCGGGGAGCCATCCATAGTGGGCCGCAGCATTCGGCTCAACGGCGAATCGTTTACCGTAACCGGTATCATGCCCCCGGCCGCCCTGTCGATCGGGCACCGGGACCGTCCTTCCCTGTGGATTCCGCTCGGCCTCGATCCGTCTGAGAACTATAGGGAAACAACTGGCCGCTATCTCCGAGCCGTCGCGCGCCTCCGGCCGGGCGTCACGGTGGAGCGGGCCCAGACCCAGCTGGCCACCGTGGCCTCGCGGCTGGCCGAAATGCACCCCGAGTTCAACTCCTACTGGTCGGTGAACCTGGTGCCCATGACCGAGCAGGTGGTGGGGCAGGTGCGCCGTCCGTTGGCCCTCCTCAGCGGCGTAGTTCTGGTCGTACTGCTCATCGCGTGCGCGAACGTGGCCAATCTGCAGCTCGCGCAGGCCACCGCGAGAAAGAGAGAGATCGCCGTCCATGCGGCGTTGGGCGCGAATGCCGCCTCCATCGGCCGGCAGTTTCTGATTGAGAGCATGCTGATGTCGCTGGCCGGTGGGGCTCTGGGTGTGGTGCTCGCCTGGTGGGGCACCGAGGCGCTGGCGACGCTCGCGGCCACCAGCGTCCCGCGGATGGAGGCGGTCAAGCTCGATCCTGGTGCGCTCGCGTTCACCCTCGGGGTGTCGCTGGCATCGGCCCTGGCTTTCGGCCTTGTCTCCGCCATCCACGCCGCTCGGGGAAACCTGTATAGCGATCTGAAGGAGGGTGCACGGGGCACCTCCGCACGGGGGCAGCGGACCCGTGCTGTTCTGGTCGGCGCACAGGTGGCGCTCTCGCTGGTGCTTCTAGCCGGCGCTGGGCTGTTGCTGAAGAGCTTTGCCCGGCTGCATGCCGTCGACCTCGGGTTCAACCCGGACCGCGTGCTCACCGCGCGCGTTACCCTGGGTGGCGAGCAATACGCCGATGAAGCTCGGCAGGTCCGGTTCTTTCAGGACCTGTTGCTCGGAGTCGGCTCGCTTCCCGGCGTTCAGTCCGCCGGCGCCATCAACTGGCTGCCGCTCTCGGGGCTCCGGTCCGCCACCGGGATGACGATCGAGGGAGAGCCGGCGCCTCCGCTGGGGCAGGAGCCCGGTGCCGATGTGCGGGCCGTCGATCCCGAATTCTTTCGGACGATGCAGATCCCCGTCCTTCGGGGGCGCCCGACCGCCGCCACCGACACGCGCAGCACGCCTCGCGCGGTCGTCGTGAGCAGGAGCTTCGTCGAGCGCTATCTCACCGGCCGAGATCCCATAGGGAGGCGCATCCACATGCCCTGGGGAGACACTCTGGTGGGTACGGTTGTCGGCGTAGTCGGCGACGTAAAACACACTGGGGTGGATTCGGTGGCAGAACCAACGATCTACTGGGCGCTGCCCCAGTTCCCCCAGAGCTCAATGACACTGGTGGTTCGAGCCGGCGACGATCCCGAGAGCTTGGTCACAGGAGTGATCCGGCAGGTGCGGACTCTCGACCCAAACCTGCCGGTGGCCGAGGTAAAGACCTTTGACGAATGGCTCGGTGGGGCACTCACCCGGCGGCGGTTCAGTCTTCTTCTGCTGACCGGCTTTGCCGGGCTCGCCCTCGCGCTGACGGTGATTGGCCTGTACGGCACTACCGCCTACGGTGTGGCGCAGCGGACTCGCGAGCTCGGGATTCGCCTGGCACTCGGCGCGTCAGTCGGGGTGGTGCTTTGGGGAGTGCTGCGGAGTGCGCTGACGGTGGTGCTCGCCGGCATTGTGGCGGGGATTGCCGGGGCGGTCATCCTCACCCGCCTTCTCTCGACCCAGCTCTTCGAAGTCAGCGCCACAGACCCGCTGGTGTTCGCTGTCATGACTGTCTCTCTGCTCCTCGTCGGAGCTGTGGCCAGCTATCTCCCCGCGCGCGGCGCCACCCGGGTAGACCCGATGGTGGCTCTGAGGTCGGAATAAGAGTGGACCCCCTGGTGGCGCTGAGATCCGAATAGGCATGCTGCCCATAGATCCGCTGATCCGGATGCAAGGCATCTCCAAGATCTTCCACACCGAGGAGGTGGAGACCCACGCGCTTTCCCTCGTCGATCTCGAAGTCCGGGCCGGCGACTACCTGGCCATCACGGGGCCCTCGGGCTGCGGTAAGACAACGCTGCTGTCCTTGCTGGGCCTGCTCGACTCGCCCAGCGAGGGAAGTTACGTGCTTGCTGGGGAGCCGGTCTCCACCCTGTCCCCGGCCCAGCGGGCGCGGGTTCGAAGCCGCGCGATCGGCTTCATCTTCCAGGCATTTAACCTCATCGGCGATCTCACTGTCCGGCAAAATGTGGAGCTGCCGCTCAAGTACCGCGGCCTTCCGGCCCAGGAGCGACGAGACCTCACCCACCAGGCGCTGGAAAAGGTCGGGATGCTGCACCGGCTGAACCATTATCCCGCCCAACTCTCCGGAGGACAGCAGCAGCGGGTGGCCGTGGCACGTGCCGTGGCGGGCCGGCCGCTCGTGCTGCTCGCCGACGAGCCCACCGGCAATCTCGATTCGCGGAACGGTGAGATGGTGATGGACCTCCTCGCCGGCCTGCATGCCGGCGGGGCCACCATCTGCATGGTGACCCACGATTCGCGATACCTCGCCGCCGCGCTACGCACCGTTCACCTGTTCGACGGGCGCCTCGTGTCCAATGAGCCGCCCCGCCGGGAGGTAGCCTGATGGGATCGTTGATGGCCGACCTGCGCTACGCGGTTCGTGGCTTGGTCAAGAGCCCCGGATTCAGTGTTGTGGCGGTCCTGACACTCACCCTCGGAATCGGGGCGAACACCGCAATCTTCAGCACCGTCGATGCGGTGCTCCTTCGCGACCCACCCTTCCAAGAACCGGGGCGACTGGTGGTGCTGTGGGAGCAGAATCCGACCCAGGAGCGACTGCGAGAGCCGGTATCCGCTGCCAACTTTCGCGATTGGCGGAAGGAGAGCCGTGTCTTTCAGGACCTGGCGGCGTGGGTACCGTGGGGCCACACGCTGACGGGCGAGGGTGAGCCGCAAGAAATCGAGAGCGTGAGAGTATCGGGCACGCTGTTCTCGCTTCTCGGGGTAGGGCCGCGGCTGGGGCGGGCCATCCTGGCGGAAGATGAGCAGCCAGGAAGAGACCAGGTCCTCGTCCTGAGCCATGCATTCTGGGTCCAGCACTTTGCCGCCGATCCCCGGATCATCGGACGGGTCCTGAGACTGGATGACGCGCCCTTGACCGTGATCGGCGTCATGCCCGCAGACTTTCGTTTTCCGGGGAACGAGAGGGTCGCCATGTGGTTGCCGCTGACCTTCAGCCCTTCGGAGCTCGTCACCCGATCGGAGCGAAGGTTTCAGGTCATCGGCAGGCTGGCTGCCGGCCAGAGCTATCCCAGGGCGCGGGAGGAGATGGCCACCATCTCGAGCCGTCTCGCCCTGGCACACCCGGCCTCGAATACAGGCTGGGGAGTGAGCCTGGCCCCGCTGCGGGAAGTCATGGCGGGCACCGCCCGTCGGCCGCTACTAATCCTGCTCGGAGCAGCCGGCTTCGTTCTCCTGATCGCGTGTGCCAACGTCGCGCATCTCAGCCTTGCCCGCGCGGCTCACCGCGCACGTGAACTAGGAATCCGGGCGGCGCTCGGCGCCGGTCAGCTCCGGTTGACGCGTTTACTGCTGGCAGAATCCGTGGTACTGGCGTGTCTGGGAGGACTCGGTGGTGTTGCGCTGGCATTCGGCGGCGTCGATGTGGTAGCCAAACTCGGGGCTGCTCATCTCCCTGCCTGGAGCATGGTTCGAGTGGACGCCCGGGTGCTCGGCTTCGCCGCGGCCGCGTCGGCATTGACCGCGCTCGCCTGCGGATTGGCACCGGCGTTCCGCGCCAGCTGGTCGGACCCGCGGGCATCGATCGAGCGGGGGAGTGGCGCCAGTGCGTCCGGTGTCAGCCAGTTGCGCCAGATCCTTATAGTCGGCGAGATCGGAATTTCCTTCATCCTGCTGGTCGGCGCCGGCCTTCTCCTGCGCAGTTTCGACAACCTGGTCCGCGAAGATCCTGGGTTTCAGCCGAGCCGCCTGCTTGCCGCCACGATCTTTCTGCCCGAGCACAAATACAAGGACGACATCCAGGAGGAGGCGTTTTTCGCCACGCTGCTGGAGCGGGTGCGAGGCGCACCGGGGGTACTCACCGCCGGGGCCGTGACCAGTCTCCCGTTGAATCCCCTCGGCATCGATTACGCCCTGCCGTTCGAAGTTGCCGGGGAAAGCGCAAGCCTTCCCAGTGATGCTCCCCGTATCGACTTCAGGGTTGCGAGCCCGGACTACTTCCGGACCCTGGGAGTGCCACTCCTTGGGGGCCGGGATTTCGGCGAGCGGGACCGGGACAACACTCCCAGGGTGGTCATCATCAACCGAGCTCTCGCACAACGGTTCTTCGGCTCGACCTTTGCCATCGGTCGTCACGTTCTCATCGGCGGTGGGATTGGACGGGCGGAGATCGTGGCGGTGGTCGGCGACGTGAGACACGGCGGACTGGATGCCCGGCCCGGACCCGAAATGTACGTGCCTCTGGCGCAGTACCCGCACGGAGGCATGACCGTGGTGGTCCGCACCCGCGGCGATCCGTCGGCGCTCGCTCCGGTGCTCAAGGACCAGGTACGCGCGATCGACCCCACCCTGGCGATCTCACAGCTCACCACACTCCCCCAGCTCCTCTCGGAGTCGCTCTCCAGGCAGAGATTTACCTCGATTCTTCTCGGAAGCTTCGCGGCGGTGGCTCTGGGGGTGGCATCGCTCGGCATCTACGGGGTGCTGGCCTACATCGTAAGCCAGCGAACCCGTGAGATCGGGGTTCGCATGGCTCTCGGGGCGCGCCCATTAATGATGCTCGAGTGGGTTCTTCGGCGGGGGCTGGCCCTGGCCGCGATCGGGGTGGGTGTTGGCCTGGCGGGCGCGCTGCTGGTGACGCGTCTCCTCGCCGGTCTGCTGCACGAGGTCACGCCGCACGATCCAACCACCTTCGTCGGCATTGCCATTCTCATCCTGGTGGTCGCGTCGCTGGCTTGCGCCGTTCCCGCCGCCCACGCCGCCCGAGTCGACCCGATGGTAGCCCTAAGGAGCGAATGACGTGGATACCCTGCTGCAGGACCTGCGCTACGCCGCGCGGCAGCTCGTAAAGCAGCCGCTGTTCACCCTCGTTTCGGTTCTGACCCTCGCTCTCGGGATCGGCGCCACGACCGCCATCTTCAGCGCCGTGAATGCGGTGCTCCTGCGGTCACTTCCGTATGCCGACCCCGAGCGAATCATGCTGGTGTACGAGCGCTGGCGTGGCAGCGACGGAAATGTGTCGGTGGGGTCATTCCTCGAGTGGAGCGCCCGAAACCGCAGCTTCGAGCACCTGTCCGCGTTCAACGGTGTCAGCTTCAATCTGAGCGGCGCCGGCGAGCCCGAGCGGCTCTACGGTGCCAAGGTTACACCCAGCTTCTTTCGCACCGGCGAAATGACCCCTCTCCTGGGACGCTATTTCCTGAGTGATGAGGATCAGCCCGGCCGAGATCGGGTAGCGGTGTTGAGCTATCCCTTCTGGCGCAGATACTTCGGCGGTAACCGGGAAGTTTTAGGGAAGCAGTTACAACTGAACGGTGAGCAGCACACCGTTGTCGGCGTCGCGCCACCGGCCTACACCCTGAGCGATCGAGACGAGGTGCTATGGGTGCCGCTGACTTTTACGGCGGAGCAGCGGACCAACTTTGACGAGCATTATCTCCTCGTCTTCGGCAAGCTGAGGCCTGGTGTCAGCCGTGAAGTGGCCGAGCGGGAGACGATCGGTATCACCAAGGAGATCGCCCACCTCGCGCCGCTGCAGATGGCCGAACGCTCGGCGCGGGTGGCCGATTTCAGAGAGGAGCTGGTCGGGAATTATCGTACTCAGTTGCTGGTTCTGGCGGGGGCGGTGGGATTCGTGCTCCTGATCGCCTGCGGCAACATCGCCAACCTGTTGCTCGCCCGGGCCAACTCCCGCCAGAAGGAAATTGCGGTTCGCGCCGCACTCGGCGCCCACCGCCGGCGGATTGCCCTGCAGCTCCTGACCGAAGGTCTTCTCCTCGCCTCTCTCGGCACTGTGATCGGCGTGGCGGTGGCCGACGTCGGCATCCGTTTCCTCGTCCGCATGAGCCCTGCCGGGATTCCGCGGCTCAGCGAGGCAGGACTGAGTCTCGAGGTTCTCGGCTTCACGCTGTCGCTTGCGGTGTTGAGCGGCCTGGTATTTGGCCTGGTTCCGGTGCTGCGGGTGGGCAAGCCCGATCTTCAGTCCACCTTGCGTCAAGGTGGGAAAACTTCCGGGATGGGCTCCTCCCGCGATCGCCTCCGGAGTGTGCTGGTCATCACCGAGATAGCCGTCGCGCTGGTCCTGCTGGTGGCCGCGGGCCTGCTGATCAGAAGCATGCTGAATCTTCAGCAAGTGCGCCCGGGCTTCGACCCCACCAACGTCCTGTCAGTGCGAGTTGCGCTTCCGCCGTCAGCCTACACCGAAGCCGAACCGACCCGCCTCGCGTTCGAGCGAATACTGGATCAGGTCGGCCAGGTGCCGGGCACCAAGTTGGCCGCGCTCGTCTCCGTCACGCCTCTGGCCGGGTCAACCAGCAGCAACGGACTCATTCCCGAGGGAAGAACCCCGGGCCCGGAAAGCCAGATCGACAGCGAGTTTCACCTTATCAGTCCGGCCTATTTCGAAACGATGGGCATCCCGGTCAAGCGTGGCCGAGGCTTTGGCACTCAGGACCGCCCGGAAGGTCATCGGGTGATGATCGTGAATGAGACCCTGGCCCGTCTTGCCTGGCCGGGCGAGGACCCCATCGGCAAGCGTATCGCCTGCTGTGAGGGAACGCCGGATGGGGGCCCGCTCTGGAAGGAGATTGTCGGCGTGGTGGGGGATGTACGGTCGGAAGGCCTCGGCGTGGATGTCGGCCCCGAATTCTACCTGCCGACTACGCAAGCGCCCGCGAGGTCGTGGGAGTGGATCCAGCGCTCGATGAATGTCGTGGTGCGGACCGCCGCTGAACCGGCAGACCTGGCTGGCGGCGTCCGGAAAGCCGTCTGGGCCGTCGATCCCTCACTACCGGTCTACGACGTGCAGACGCTGCGGCAGGTCATGAGAGAGTCGACAGCCGCAACCCGCTTCAACATGCTCCTTCTAATGATGCTCGGAGCCACCGGCCTGGTGCTCGCCGCGGTCGGGGTGTACGGTGTGATCGCTTACTCGGTCAGTCAGCGCACCCACGAGTTGGGTGTGCGCCTGGCGCTCGGCGCGGAGCCGGGCAAGGTGTCCGCGATGGTGGTGCGCCAGGGAGCGGTGCTGGCCGCGGCAGGCCTGGCGCTTGGAGTCGCTGTATCACTGATGGCGACCCGTGCGTTGAGCAGCCTCCTGTTTGGGGTGACGCCCAGCGATCCCCTCACCTACGCCGCCGTGGCCGTGCTGCTTGCCGCGGTGGCGCTCTTGGCGAGCTTCTTTCCGGCCCGTCGTGCCGCGAAGGTGGATCCCATTATCGCATTGAGGAGCGAATGATGCACCTCCTCCTCGCCGATCTGCGCTTCGCGCTGCGGCAACTGCTTCGAAACCCCGGTTTCACCGCCGCGGCCGTTCTCACCATCGCGCTCGGGATCGGAACGGTGACCGCGACCTTCAGCGTGGTCAACGCCGCGATCCTCAGGGCACTCCCCTTTGAACGGCCCGAGCGGCTGGAGTTCATCTGGGGCACCTACGGCGCGGAGCACGAGATTCGCGGAGCCTCCTTCCTGGAGGTTCAAGACTGGCGTGATGGGAGCCGTGCCTTCGAGGGAATTTCAGCCTACGACGAGACCTCCTTGAACCTGAGC
>Ga0136617_10001466_pt1 | contig 21000 bp, 22 predicted proteins | sample AntDrymUQ3222106_2_FD_129672 | JGI IMG/M metagenome (GOLD analysis project Ga0136617, IMG submission 129672) | Polar desert sand microbial communities from Dry Valleys, Antarctica - metaG UQ322 (21.06) | ecosystem: Environmental > Terrestrial > Soil > Desert | place: Antarctica: Dry Valley...
CCTGCTCAAGCGCCTCGGCCGCCTCCAGCCGCGGGGACCCGATCTCGCGGGCGGTGCGGCGCAGCACCCGCGCGCGCGGGTCCTCGGCCCGGTACACGCGGTGGCCGAAACCCATCAGGCGGTCACCGCGATCGAGCGCCTCGCGGACCCACCGCTCGGCGTCGCCCATGCGCTCGACGCCGTCGAGCATCTGGAGGACGCGCGACGGCGCGCCACCGTGCAGCGGCCCCGACAGCGCGCCGACCGCCGCCGACAGGCACGCGGCCACGTCGGCGCCGGTGGAGGCGACCACCCGGGCGGTGAAGGTCGACGCGTTCATGCCGTGCTCGGCGGCCGACACCCAGTAGGCGTCGATCGCCTTCACGTGGCGCGGGTCGGCCTCGCCGCGCCAGCGGGTCAGGAATCGCTCGGGAATCGTGTCGGCCGTGTCCACCTCGCGCTGGGGCACCGGCGGACGACCGACCCCGCGTGCCGATTGGGCCACGAACGAGAGCGCCATCACGGACGCGCGGGCCAGATCCCCATGCGCCTGGTCGTCGGAGATGTCGATCAGCGGCTCGAGCCCCCACTCGGGGGCGAGCATCGCGAGCGCCGACTGAACGTCGACGCGCGGATCGCTCGACCTGACCGCCAGCGGGTGAGGCTCGGCCGCGGGCATGCCGGGCTCGAAGGAGCCGTCCACGAGCAGGCCCCAGACGTTTTCGAACGGAACCGTCCCGACCAGATCCTCGATGTCGACGCCGCGATAGCGCAGCGCACCGCCCGCCTTGTCGGGCTCGGCGATCTCCGTCTGGAAGGCGATCACGCCCTCGAGACCGGACGGGACGGTGATGCTCACTCCATCCTCCTTCGACGCTTGCCGGCCGCCGGCAGCCGGTCGACCGCTTCGACGTGAGCCGTCGAGGATAGCCTGGCCGCGGCTCCGAGCGTCACAGCGAGCGGCCGGAGAAGACGTCGCTAAACAGCAGCGCCGTCGCGAAGAAGACCACGAGGATCCCGATCAGCCGAAGCGTCTTCGAGCCGACCAGGTAGCCGAGGACCGCCACCGCGAAGCCGATCGCGAACAGCGCGAAGAACAGCGTCTGGTCCGGCCCGGCGCCGGGGAAGGTCGTGCGGGGCAAAGCCGCGAAAGTATCCTTCAAGCGATGGCCGCCGAGCTGAACTCGGTCGACGAGGCGCGCGACGGCCTCGCTGCCGCCTCCTACCTCGCCGACGAGCCGACCGCGCTCGTCGCCTTCCTCGCGTTCAAGCTCGCCAAGCCGGTGCTCGTCGAGGGGCCGGCCGGGGTCGGCAAGACCGAGCTCGCAAAGGCGCTGGCGCGCGCCACCGGCCGCAGGCTGATCCGCCTCCAGTGCTACGAGGGACTCGACGAGGCGAAGGCGCTGTACGAGTGGAACTACCGCAAGCAGCTCCTGCGCATCCAGGCGGAGGCCAACGACGCCGGCTGGGAGCGCGTCCAGGACGACATCTTCGGCGAGGAGTTCCTGCTGTCGCGGCCGCTGCTCCAGGCGATCGCCGAGGACGAGCCGGTGGTGCTTCTGATCGACGAGATCGACAAGGCCGACCAGGAGTTCGAGGCGATGCTGCTCGAGGTCCTGTCGGACTTCCAGATCTCGATCCCCGAGCTCGGCGTGGTGGAGGCGCAGAGCCGGCCGCTCGCGCTGCTCACGTCCAACAATTCGCGCGAGCTGACCGAGGCGCTCAAGCGGCGATGCCTCTATCTGTGGCTCGACTACCCGGACATCGAGCGCGAGCTCGAGATCGTGCGCATGCACGCTCCGGAGCTAGACGCGCAGATCGCCCGCAAGCTCGTGGAGGTGATCCACATGGTCCGCGGGCTCGACCTCAAGAAGCCGCCCTCGATCGCCGAGTCGATCGACTGGGCGCGGGCGCTGATGCTGCTCGGCGCCGACGAGATCGACGAGTCGGTACTCCAGCGCACGATGAGCATCATCGTCAAGCACCGCGCTGACCTCGACGTCGTGGCCGAGCGCGCCGGCGTCAAGCTCCAGCGGGGCCGCCTGGCCGGGTAGGGGCTGACTGGATGGCCAAGGTGGGCGACTTCCCCGGCGGCGGTCCGCCCGGCTTCGCCGCGCGCGTCCTCGAGCTGGCCGACGAGCTTCGCCGCGAGGACATGAGGGTCGGTACGTCCGAGCTGCTCGACGCGTTTACCGCCCTGCGCGAGGTCCCCTGGACCGATCAGGAGGACTTCCGCGAGGCGCTCGCGGCGACCCTCGCCAAGTCGCAGGAGGACCGTCGCACGTTCGAGCTTGTGTTCGACCGCTTCTTCTTCCGCGCCGTGGAGCGCGAAGCGGTGGAGCGCGGGCTTACCGAGGAGCGCTTCCAGGGCGCCGGCGACCGCCTCGACCTCGACGACCTGCGCGAGCGGATCCGCGCCGCGATCCGGGGCGGCTCGGACGGGGAGATGCGCGACATGGCGCGGCTCGCGATCGCGGCCTTCGGGCGCCAGGGCGACGGCTCGGGAGTGATCGGCGTCGACGTCCAGCGCATCCGCCGCACGCTCGACCTGAGGGCGACGTCCGAGGCCGAAGCCGCCGCCGACTCGGTGCCGCGCGAGCGCCTGCGCGAGTTCGAGCGCCACCTACGCCGCGAGCTCGAGCGCGCTCTGATCGAGCGGACGCGCTCGTTCCCGCCCTCGCGACCGCTACAGGACTTCGAGCGCGCGCTGCCCAGCGGCCCGCTGCGCGACCTCGCCGCCGTGCACCGCGTAGTGGCTCAGCTCAAGCGGAGGCTGGCCTCCCAGGGCGCCGAGCAGCGCGGCCGGCGCCGCTCCGAGGTCGTCGATGTGCGGCGAACGATGCGCGCCTCGCTCGAGACCGGCGGCGTGCCGCTGCGCCTGAAGCACCGCCCCCGCCGCCCCCGCCGGCCCGAGCTGTACGTGCTCTGCGACGTCTCGACGAGCGTGACGAGCGCCAGCGTCTTCTTCCTGTCGGTGCTGCACGCGCTCCACGACTCGTTTCGCAAGCTGCGCTCCTTCGTCTTCGTCGAGCGGATCTCCGAGGTCACGGACGTCTTCGAGCGCGAGAGCTCGTTCGCGGCCGTGTCGCGGGCGATCGCGACCGACGCCGGCGTCGCCGACGTGTCCGGCTACACCGACTACGGGCGCGTCTGGCTCGAGTTCCTCGAGCAGGTCGCCGACGACCTGGACCCGCGCTCGACCGTGATCGTGCTGGGAGACGCGCGCACCAACGGCCGCGAGCCCTACTCGCGCGCCTTCGCCGCGCTCGCCGAGCGCGCCGGGCGGACGTTCTGGATCAACCCCGAGCCGAAGCTCTACTGGAACTACGGCGACTCGGTGATGTCGGTCTACGAGCCGCACTGCGACGGCGTCTTCGAGTGCTGGACCACCAAGCAGCTCGAGGGTTTCGTGCGGGCGATCACCGAGTCGCGGCCGCGGGCGGCGTAAAGGGCCAAGGCGCCCATGTTCCACCACCCCGCCGCCGCGCGGACCCACTCGCGTACACTCGGCGGGACAACACAGGGGGGCTCGCGGAAGGCGGGCTGAGATAGCGTCCCCGATCACCCCGGGAAGGCGGCCGTCGCGCCGCCCTCCGGGCCGGATCGTCCGGCGCTGACCCTTAGAACCTGTGCGGTAATGCGCGCGGAGGGAGCGATGAGGACGAGGCTCGAGGCTCCCGCGGTGGAGCCTCTTTCAATCGAGCGGACGAGCGTGGCGCTCTCGGGCGCGACGCGCGCCTACCCTGCCCGCTCGCGGTCCACGGACCCTACGGAGGCGCTCGCCAAGGTCACGCTGTCGGTGGCACACGGCGAGGTCCTGGCGGTCGTCGGGCCCTCCGGCTGCGGCAAGTCGACGCTGCTCGAGCTCGTCTGCGGCCTCCAGGAGCCCGACGGGGGCGAAGCCTCGGTGAACGGCGACAGGTCCGCCGCGGCCCGGCTCTCCCAATGCGCCTACATGGCCCAGCGCGATCTCCTCCTGCCGTGGCGCGACGCGATCGCTAACGCGGCCCTCGCGCTCGAGTGTCAGGGGGTCGGCCGGCGCGAGGCGCGCCGACGGGCCGCGCCGCTGTTCGCGCGGTTCGGGCTCGACGGCTTCGAGGATGCGCTCCCGGGCGAGCTCTCGGGCGGGATGCGCCAGCGCGTCGCTTTCCTGCGGACGCTGCTGGCCGGACGACCGGTGCTGTGCCTCGACGAGCCGTTCGCCGCGCTCGACTCGATCACCCGCGCCGCGATGCAGGTGTGGCTCGCGGACGCGCTCGCCGAGGAGCCGCGGACGGTTCTATTCGTGACCCACGACGTGGAGGAGGCGCTCTTCCTCGGGGATCGGGTCGCCGTGCTGTCCGGCCGCCCTGGGCGCGTCGTCGCGGAGCTCGCGGTGGACCTGCCGCGCCCCCGTCCGCGCCGCGAGACCGTGACCGACGCGCGCTTCGTGGAGCTCAAGGAGCACGCCCTGGAGGCGCTCGCGGCATGAGGCGCCTCCTGCCGGCGGGGCTGATCCTGCTCGCCGCGATCGGCCTCTGGCAGCTCGTCGCGAGCATCGGTTCGGTCGACGACCTGACGCTCGCCTCGCCGCTCGAGACCGGACGCTCGCTCGCCGACGATTGGCGCCTGCTCGCAGACAACGCGCTCGTCACGCTCACGGAGGTCGCGCTCGGGCTGGCGATCGGAGTTGCGCTCGGCGCCGCAAGCGCGGTGGCGATGCACCTGGTGCGGCCGCTCCGCGACGCGGCCTACCCGCTGCTGGTCGCCTCCCAGGCGATCCCGATCGTTGTGCTCGCCCCCGTCTTCGTGCTCGCCTTCGACTACGGCATCGGGCCGAAGCTCGCGATCGTGGCCCTGATCTGCTTCTTCCCGATCACCGTCAGCATGCTGGACGGGCTGCGGGCGGTGGACGCGGACGTGCTCAAGCTGATGCGGAGCCTCGGCGCCTCGCGCCTCGCCACGCTGCGCAAGGCCGAGCTCCCCGCGTCGCTGCCGCAATTCTTCAGCGGCCTCAAGCTGGCGGCCAGCGTGTCGGTGATCGGGGCCGTCTTCGGCGAGTGGGCGGGCGCGAACGACGGCCTCGGCCGGCTCGTGCTGCTAGCCAACACGCAGCTCCAGACGCCGCGCGTCTATGCCGGGATCGTGGTCCTCACGCTGATGGCGGTGGCGCTGTTCACGGCGGTCACGCTGGTGGAGCGGGTGGCGGTGCCCTGGAAGCGACCCGAGGCACCCCGATGACGGTCCGACGCCGGCTCCCGGCGCTGCTGGCCGCCATCGCCGCGGCCATGATCATCGGCGGCTGCGGCGAACGCGAGGAGACCGTCGCCGGGGACCCGGTCGAGTTCGAGCTGCTGCTCGACTTCTTCCCCAACGCCGACCACGCTCCGATCTACGCCGCGGAGGCGAACGGTCACTTCGCGGACCTGGGCCTCGATGTCGAGATCCGCGAGCCGACCGACCCCGCCGCGCCGATCAAGGAGGTGGCGGCCGGACGGGTGGACCTCGCGATCTCGTACGAGCCCGAGGTCTTCCGCGCACGCGACCAAGGGCTTCCGGTGGTCGCGGTCGGCGCGCTCGTCCAGCGCCCGCTGACCTCGATCATCTCGCTACCGGACGCCGACGTTTCGACGCCGCAGGACCTCGAGGGAAAGCGCGTCGGGACCGCCGGCATCGACTACCAGGACGCCTACCTCGACGCTGTTGTCGAGAAAGCCGGGGTCGACCCGGCGAGCGTCGAGCGCCAGAACGTTGGCTTCAACCTGAGCCCGGCGCTGCTGACCGGGCAGGTCGACTCGGTCCTCGGAGCGTTCTGGAACTACGAGGGCACCGACCTGCGCCTGCGCGGCCGCAATCCGGACATCATCCGCGTCGAGCAGGCGGGAATCCCGGAGTACGACGAGCTCGTGCTCGTGGCGAACGAGGACGCGCTCGCCTCTGACCCGGCCCCCATCCGCTCGTTCATCGGAGCGCTGGCGCGGGGAACGGCCGACCTGGGCAAGGACCCGGACGCCGGCGTCCGCGCGCTGCTCGAGGCAAACCCGGACCTCGACCCGGAGCTTCAGCGCGAGGTGGTAGAGGTGACCCTGCCGCTGTTCGAGGCGCCGGCGGGCGAGCCCTACGGCTGGCAGGAGCCGGAGCAGTGGACGGCGTTCGGTGACTTCCTGGCCGAGGCCGGCATCGTCGAGGAGCCGGTCGCCGCGGAGACCTTCACGAACGAGTACCTGCCGGGGGAGGGACCCTGACGGCTCCGCGCGACGCGGCCAGCGCGTAGATGCCGGCCAGCGCGCCGTAGGGCGCGTAGGGCGCGAAGAACTCGCGCACCTCGTCCTCGGTGGCCCTTCGCCCGAGCCCCGCGAGCGAGCCGACCAGCTTGACGTAGGCGAGGTCGCCGGCCGGAAGCTGGTCATCGCGCCCCTGGCCGTGGAAGGCGAGCTTCTCGAGCGTCCACGAGCCGACCCCTGGGATGCGCCGCAGCCTCCCCCACGCCGCCTCGTGGTCGGTCAGGTCGGCGCGGGCGGCGGCGACCTCGCGAGCCGCCTTGATCAGCGCCAGCGAGCGGCCCGCGGCGAGGTCGCACGCCTGAAGCTCGGCCGGCGCCCGGCCCGCCATCGCCCGCGCCGAGGGCGAGTCACGCAGCGTCGCGCAGTCGCTCGCCCGCCCGTAGCGCCAGACCAGCCGGCGCTGGATGGCGAACGCGCGCGTGGTTTCGATCAGCTGCTCGCAGATCGCCCAAGCGAGCGCCTCGAACGGGTCGGGCGAGCGCCGCGGGCGCAGCCACGGCCGCCAGCGGATGGCGGCGCCGATCAGCGGGTCGCGCACGAAGCGGCGGTGGAAGGCGCCGAGGTCGTGGTCGAGGCCGAGCGCGAAGCGCATCCGCTCCAGACCCCACGCGGCGGCGCTCTTCGACCCGGCTTGCGAGCGCAGCCGAACCGCACCCGAGCAGACGCGCGCGTGTACCACCACCGGCTCGTCCTCGTGGTGGAGCAGGCGGACCACCCCGTCGCCGCGGCGGCGCAGAAGCCCGTCGCGGCCCGGCCCGGGCATCCGCCACGGGCCGTTCGGGCAGATGTCGCGCTCGACTACCGCCCGCGCGGCGCCCGGCATCTAGCGCCGCAGCAGGTGGATGTCCACGAGGAACGAGCGTGTGCCGGCGACGTCGAGCCCGTCTCGCCGCCGCGGTCGGGCGAGCGCACGTCCCACCGAGCGGTGGGCGTGCCGCCTGCGGAGGACCCGAGCGAGCACGAATGTGACGACTCCGGCGACGAAGCCGCCGGCCGCAGCGACCGCAGCGGCCGGGACCTCGGCCGCGCGGAAGCGCTCGAGCGGCTGGGGCGGAGCGGCCTCGACGACGGTCTGGCTCGTCGGCACAGGTAGGTGGCGAGGGGGCTCGTCCGGCTGGTCCAGCGGACCCTCCTCGGCGGCGGCGTCGCTCATGGACGAGCGAGTGTACCCCTCGCCCCGGCGCCGAAGCCGCGGTCGCCGGAGACCGCCGCCGCCCGCTGCCTAGAGCGCCTTCTCGTACATCCGGTAGCGCTTCACGATCTCGCCGCCCATTGCCTCCATCGCGCGGTTCATGGCGGTGTTGGTCTCGAGGATCCAGCCCATCTCGCCGCCCTTCTGCGGGGTCCTCGCCGCCATCTCGAAGTGCTCGGCGTAGAGCCCGGCGGCGACCCCCGTGTGCTGGTACTCGGGTCGCACCCCCAGGAAGCCAACGCGGACGCGGTCGATCCGGCGCCGCCCCCACAACGCCTTCAACCACCCGAACGGCAACAGTCGCCCGTCGAGCTTTCGGAGCACCTGGTTGAAGTCCGGCACGGTGAGGGCGGCCGCCACGGTCTCGCCGTCCTTCTCGGCGAACATCATCCAGTTCGGGTCGAGTAGAAGACGGTTCTCCTTCGCCGTGTGGATCATCTCGCGGTAGCTGAGCGGCACGAAGCCCCAGTTGTCCTTCCAGGCCGCGTTGTAGACGTCCACGAAGCGCCGCGCCTCCGCTTCGAGGTCGCGCTTGTTCAGGTGGCGGATCGTGATCCCGTGCTCGGGCTCGAGCTTCTCCGCCAGCTCGAAGACGATCGGAAGGACCTTGTCGCGGTCCGACACCCAGAGGCTCCACATGAGCAGGTCGATCGCCTTCGCGTATCCGGCCTGCTCGAGCAGCCCCGTGTAGTAGCGATGCGTCCAGGGCTGCTGGATCAGCGGGTCGTGCTCATGGCCCTCGACGAGCACCCCGCACTCGTCGTTCAGCGAGAGGCTCGAGGGGCCGAGCGCCCGGTCGCAGCCGCGCTCGGCGAGCCAGCGCTCGGCCGCGGCGAGGAGCCCGCCCGCCGCCTCGGGATCCTCCTCGCACTCGAAGAAGCCGAACAGCCCCCAGCGATTGTCGTGGAAGTCGTTGAGGTTGCGGTCGACGTGGGCTGAGATGCGCCCGACCGGGAGTCCGTCGCGCCAAGCCATCAGGTACTCGGCCTCGGCGTGCTCGAAGAACGGGTTGCGCGAGCGGTCGAGGAAGCGTCGTCGCTCGAAGCGCAGCGGGGGCACCCACCGAGGCTCGTTACGATAGATCCGCTCCGGCAGCCTGATGAACCGCGCCAGGTCCCGGCGCGAGCGGACGGGAATGACCTCGACCGACACGGCGCGGCACCATAGATCACGCTGATGCCCACCGTCACCGACCTGTTCGAGAAGGCGCGCACGCACGAGCGCCTCGAGATCCTGCGCGCGGCGCGGGAGCACGACGTCGTCCCCTACTTCCGCGTGGTCGAGGGAGAGCCGGGGCCGGTCGTCACGATGGAGGGCCGTGAGCGGATCACGCTCGGCTCGAACAACTACCTCGGACTGACCGGGGACCCGCGCGTCAAGGCCGCGGCTCGCGAGGCGCTCGAGACCTACGGCACCGGGATGACCGGTTCGCGCTTCATGAACGGCACGCTCCCGCTCCACCTCGAGCTCGAAAGCGAGCTCGCGGACTGGATGGGAACCGACGACGCGATCGTCTACACCGCCGGGTACCTCGCGAACGTGGGCTGCATCGGGACCCTTCTCGACCCCGGCGACACGGTCATCTGCGACTCCGGCGACCACGCCTCGATCCTCGACGCGGTGTCGATGTCGCGCGCGCGCATCCGGCCGTTTCGCCACGGGCGACTCGACAAGCTCGAGGCGATGCTCGAGCGCTCGGCGAGCGACGGCGGCGGCGTGCTTGTGGTCGTTGACGGGGTCTTCTCGATGGAAGGCGACGTTGCGGACCTTCCGGCGATCGCCGACCTCTGCGGACGCCACGGGGCGCGGCTGATGGTGGACGAGGCGCACGCGGTCGGGGTGCTCGGCGCGCGCGGCACCGGCACCTGCGAGGCCTTCGGCGTCGAGGACCGCGTGGACCTGCGGATGGGCACGTTCTCGAAGTCGCTCGCGAGCTGCGGGGGCTACATCGCCGGGCCGGGCGACGTGGTCGAGTTCCTGCGCGTGCAGTCGCGGGCGTTCATGTTCACCGCCGCCGCCGTTCCCGCCGCCGTGGGCGCGGCGCTCGGAGCGCTTCGGGTCATCCGCTCGCCGGAGGGCCCCGAGCTGCTCGACCGCGTGCTCGACAACGCGCGCTACCTGCACCGCGGCCTGCGGGAGATCGGCCTGCAGGTCGTCGAGCCGACGAGGATGCCCGACGGCTCGGAGCTCGTGACGCCGATCGTGCCGGTCGTGATCGGCGACGACTGGAAGGCCGCCATGTTCTGGAAGGCCCTCTTCGACGCCGGCGTCTATACGAACGTGGCGCTCTACCCGGCGGTGCCGCGCGGCGGCGCGCTGCTGCGCACGAGCGTGATGGCCACGCACGAGCGCGATCACCTCGATCGTGCGCTCGAGGCCTTCGAGCGGGTCTCCGCGCAGCTCGCCGACGCGGGCTGAGCGCGTCGCCTCCGGCAAGCCGCGGCTCAGGTCAGCGTGTGCACCTTGAACATGTTGGTGCCGCCGCTCGTGCCCGCGGGCAGGCCGGCCGTGATCCCGATCCGTTCGCCGCGCTTCGCCAATCCGTAGCGCTCGGCGGCGTCCCCGCAGACCTCGATCAGGTCGGTCGTGTGCCGCGGCTCCTCGTTGAGCTCGGCGCGGACGCCCCACAGCAGCGCGCAGCGGCGGACGACGTCCATGCGCGGGGACAGCGCCAGCACCGGCACGCGCGGGCGGTGAGCCGAGATCAGCCGCGCCACCCGTCCGGTCATCGTGGGAGCCACCAGCGCGACCAGGCCGAGCTGGTAGACGGCGCCGACCGCGCCGAACGCGATCGTGCCGGATTCGTCGTTTCCGTGGGGTCCACGCTCGGCCAGCCAGCGCCCGTAGGGGAGCTCCTGTTCGGTGGCCTCGGCGATCGCGGCCATCATCTCGACCGCCTCCACCGGGTGGCGGCCGATCGCCGTCTCCTGGGAGAGCATCACGGCGTCGGTGCCGTCGAAGATCGCGTTCGCGACGTCGGCCACCTCGGCGCGCGTGGGGCGGGTCGAGTGCACCATCGACTCGAGCATCTGCGTCGCCGTGATCGACGGCTTGGCGCGACTGCCCGCGAGCTGAATCAGCCGCTTCTGCAGGAGCGGGACCTGCTCGATCGGAAGCTCGATCCCGAGGTCGCCGCGGGCGATCATGATCCCGTCGGCCGCGTCCACGATCTCGGTCGCGCTCGCCGTCGCCTGCGGCTTCTCGATCTTCGCGATCACCGGCAGGTCGCGGTCGCGCTTGGCCAGCTGATCGCGCACCGGCTCGAGGTCCTGCGCCCTGCGGACGAAAGAGAGCGCCAGGAGGTCGACGCCCATGTCGATGCCGGCGTCGATCAGCCGCAAATCGGTCTCCGAGACCGCGGGCAGCGAGGCCGAGACGTTCGGGAGGTTCACCCCCTGGCGCGACGCGAGCAGGCCCCCCACCTCGACTTCGGCCACGACCTCGGACTCGCCCGGCTCGGCGACCCGCAGGCGGATCGCACCGTCGGCGAGGTAGGCCACGTCGCCCCGATCGAGAAGGCTCGGCAGCCCCCTCCAGGCGACCGGGATTCGCTCGGGCGTGCCCTCGACCTCCTCCGCCGTCAGCACCACGCGCGAGCCCGTGCCGAGCTCGATCATCCCGCCGGCCACCGGCCCGATGCGAAGCTTCGGTCCCGGTACGTCCATCAGGATCGCGACCTGCCGTCCCACGGCCTCGCCCGCGCGGCGGATCCGGTCGGCCACCTCAGCGTGCGACTCCGTGCTCTCGTGCGCGAAGTTGAGGCGGGCGACGTCCATCCCGGCCGCGATCATCCGCTCGAGCACGGCCGGCTCGCGCGAGGCCGGGCCGATCGTGGCGACGATCTTGGTGAACGGCACGCGGGGATTCTCGCACGGCGCGGACCCTGGCTGCTGTGGCCTCGAGTTCCGCCGACAAGGGAGGTTCTTGGGGCGACTGTCGCTCGGATAGCGAGCGTAAGGCGCCCCCTGGCGGCTGGGCCCCGACCTGCCCGACGCCTTCGGGACGAACGGCGAACCGAAACGTCATCGATGTCGTCGGTTCGCGTCTTCTCGCCCCCCGGGACAAAGGTGCCCGGCTCGGAAAAGGCCGCTCTTAGCGGGTGCTCCGAGCCGGCGGCGGTTGACGGCGCGTAACCGATTTCTTACCTTTGCGCCTTGCCCGCGACCCATCCGAGGGCGAGGGGGCAGGGCCGCCGGCCGCCGGCGCGCACCGCTCCGATCCAGGGTCGCGGGACCGCACGACAACCGCAGACTTGGGGGGAGATTTCATGGGCGACACAGCCACGGCCGTCGCTGCGCCGCAGCACCTGCGCGCGCTCGAGCACGCGAACCGGATTCGGCTCGCGCGCGCTGAGTTGAAGCGCCGGATCGGGGCCGGGACGCTGACCGCCGCGGAGGTGCTCTCCGAACCGCCCCCCGAGGTCGGCAGCATGTCGATCTCCGAGCTCCTGATGAGCCAGCGTCGGTGGGGCCGCGCCCGCTGCCGGCGCCTGCTCGTCACGCTCGGCGTGCCTGAGAACAAGCGGATCGGGACGCTGACCGAGCGCCAGCGCACGGGGCTCTTCCAGCTGCTGGCCGGCAAGGCGCCCGAACGGGAGCCGCGGAGCGCCCGCGACCTCGTCGCAGCCTGACGCGGGTCCCGCCTAGCGGGTGGCCGAGGCGGGCGGGTCGACCATCCGCCCGCCCAGCTCCCCGGCGGGCTCGTCGACGGCGAACCCGGGGTCGCGGGTGGCGATCTCCAGGATGTGCCCGTCGGGATCGCGCAGGTAGATCGACTTGAAGTAGGTGCGGTCGAGCACCTCGGTGCAGCCGACGCCGCGCGACTCGAGGTACTCGCGCCACCCGTGAAGCTCGTCCTCGGACTCGACGCACAAGGCGATGTGGTGCGTCGAGCCCCTGCCCGGCGTGCCGGCGTCCATCTGCGGGTACTCGAACAGGCTCACCACCGTCCCGGGGCTTCCGGCCTCGTCGCCGAAGTAGAAGTGGCGGGCACCCGGATCGTCGTAGTTGCGGGTCTGCTTGACGAGCCGCAAGCCCAGGACACCGCGATAGAAGTCCACCGCACGGTCCACGCTCGAGCAGATCAGCGTGACGTGGTGTAGCCCGGCGATTCGTAGCCGCCGCCCCTCGTCGCTCGCTGCTTCGGGCGGCGTCACTCCCTGCTGTTCGGGGGCGTCCATCTCCCTACCGGGCCGAGAAGAACGGGAACGGACTCGATCCCGAGAGGACGAAGAACCAGGCCGCGAAGCCCACCACGGCGACCGTCGCGCTGACCGCCATGATCCCCTCGAGCGCCACCTGCCCGTGGGCCTCGAGGCCGCGCGCCTCTCGGGCGTTCGCGTGCCGGTGGTTGAGCCAGCCGAGGAGCCACAGCACGATCGCGATGCCGGCGACCAGCGCCACAACCATCGCGCCGAGAGCGGCGCCGAGCGAACCCGTGCTCGTCTGGACCTGGGAGCCCACGTAGAGCGTGGCGACCGGGACGCCCACCCACAGCACGAGGCCGCCCAGGACCATCATCAAGAGCAGCAGGAAGGCGCTCGAGCCGGCGCGCATCAGGTCGCGCATCGCGGCGCCGACGTTACCGGAAGCTGAGGCCACCGGACCGCCGCTGGAACGTTCGACGAAGGAGCGGGAAGGCGGCCGCGAACACGACGGCTCCGACCGCGAACATCGCCACTATCGGGACGCCGGGCGCGATCAGCCTGAGAACCAGCGTGATGACCACGATCGTCGCGATCGCGACGGCCCCGGAAAGCAGCGTCGTGTGCGAGCGATAGCCCGCGAAGTGGTCCCTGACCGAGGTCTCCAGGCCACCGAGCATCCCGAGCACGATCCCCGCGATGAACATCGTGCGGCCACGTGCTTCCTCGATGCCCACGACGAAGCCGGCCACCGCGAGCACCAGTCCGACGAACACCACCAGCTCGGTCAGCGGGAAGCTTCCCCACGGCGGTGGGGGCCGCCCGGGCGGGCTTCGGCGCTTCGGCGCAGGCGACCCGCCGGCGCCGGCCTCACTCGCGCCTCGCTGCCGATCCCGGCGGGCGGCGTCGCGCTCAGCGCGCGTCTTGAGGTCGCCGGACTCGGAGCCTCGGCGCTTGCGGCTACGCCGGCCCACGGACGGCCCTGTGCCGGCTCACAACAGCGAGGGCTGTGAGGTGGCTAACGGACAGCCGGAGGAGATCCGCACCCGCCACCAGTTGAGCAGCATCCCGAGGATGCCAAAGCGCGGGCGCACGTGCCAGTGCTTGCAGCCGCGCTCGCCGATGTCCTCGTTGGCGACGCGTACCCACTTGTGCTCCTGCGGGCAGAGCATCATCGCCTCGATGCGGGCGCGGTTTGCCTCCTCGACGTAGGTGCGGTCAGAGAGCGCGCGGCGGTTTTCCTCTAGGCGCTCGGCGAGCTCGTCTCTGACCTGCTCGAGCTCTGCCAGCGAGAGGATGCGCGGGCCGCCGTGGGAGCGCACCTGCCACTCAAAGCCGGTGCGCGGGTAGGTCGAGCAAAACAGCGAGGCGAGCTCTGACTCGAGCCGGGCGACCTGCTCGAGCAGCGAGCGGCGCGTGGCGCGCTCGTCGACCTCGATCGTGGTCGGGGCCGTGGATACGACGGGCCCCTGCGGGGCGGTGATTGCAGCGTTTCGCTCGAGCAGATCGGGCATGAAAGCCTCCCGGCTTCGCTAAGCCCGAGGGTACCAAAGGGCACCCCGAGCGTCGACCGCCTGCCGGCTTGGCCGAACAGGCGAGAAAAGCGGCGCCACGGGACGCGCGAGCCGCCTCACCCACCCTCGCCGAGCACGGTCGCCACCGTCCAGAGCGCCTCCTCGACGCTGACCTCGGGGACGCCCTTGACCTGGACCCCGCACAGCGTCATACGCTCGGTCTCGGGGTTGACGCCTCGACCCTCCGACGTGTCCCCGAACAGCACCGCGACCGACCGCACGGCGTCCGCCACCACGATCTGCCGGCTCGACAGCGGGCGGGTCCCGCGCGGATCGTCGCCCGTGGCGACCCCGAGTCGCTCCCCCGAGACCGAGAGTCGCAGCCGGACGTCGCCCTCCAGGCGGTCGGTGTCGAGCGCCAGCACCGCCACGCCGGTCTCCACGATCGCGATCGTCAGCGCGTCGTCGAGCAGGCTCACGCTGCGAAAGCCGCCCCACTTCATCCGCTCCAGCGCCACTTCCTCGGCGGGAGTGCGGCGGTCGTCGGGATCGATCCCGATCTGGCGGAAGAAGACACGGTAGGCCCAGGGAATCGGCTCCTGACGGAGATTGACCGCCTTGCCGCCGGTGTAGCGATCGCTCATCGTCCGCAGCCTCTGCCTGACCGAGCGCGGGCTCCGTGGCCGCGCGGCCGCCTCGACGCGCGCGAGGTGGAGTCGGAGCGCGGGGAACTCCTCGGCGAGCTCTGGGTCGGTCACGCCCCGCTCGACGGTGAGATCGACGGTCAACTCGCCGCCCTCTCGCCGCCGGCCGCGGTCTCGATCGCCGCTCTGAGCTCTTCCTCGGTCAGCGGCCCGTTCGTCGTCTCGACCACCTTCCCGCCCGCCTCGGCGCTGACCGTCGTCGGGCAGTCCGCCAAGCGGTAGAGGTTGAAGACCGCGGCATCGGGGTCGAGCGCGATCGGGAAGCCCCATTCGTTCTGCTCGAGCAGGTCGGCCAAGTCCTCACGCGACTCGCCGCTGATCACCCCGACGAAGCTCACGCCGGGGAAGTCGGCGCGGACGGCGTCCACCTGGTCGAGCGCGCTCTCGCACCCGTCTGCGACGAAGGTGATCAGGACCGGACGCTCGCGCAGTTCACAGATGTTGACCACGTCGGAAGTCGCCACGTCGCATGCCGGGACGGCGCCCTCCTCGTCCGAGCCCCCCTCGTCTTGGCGGATGTTCGCATCCCCCTCCGACTCGCCGTCCACGCTCGCCGCCGCGAAGTCGGGCAGCACGGCGCCCTGCTCGGGGCCCTGGAGCCCGCGACCCTCGTTCGGCAGGCTGTTGAGCGTCGCCGCCACGATGATCACGAACACCGCGACCCCCACCACCCAGGCGTAGCGCGAGCCGCCGCGCCTGGGCGGTGGAGGCTCTCGTGAGCCTCCATCAGCGCCCGCCGACTCGTGACCCGACTCCAGCTCGGCAAGCCGCTCGGCGGCGCTTCGGCGGCGCTCTCCCGGGTCGAGGTCCCCGAGGCGGTCCTCAGGCACGACCGCCGCTGTCGCCCGGTCGCCGCAGGTCCGAGAGGAGCCGGCGCGGGTCCAGGTCGCGCAACGTCACGCGCTCGCGCCGCTCGGACCAAACGAGTGCCGCCGGCAGCGCCACCATGACGCCGATCAGGGAGACGCCGAGGCCGACCACCGTCACGAGGCCGAAGTCGCGCAGCATCTGGATCTCCGACCAGAGCGGCACGGCGAGCACGGCAAAGCCCGCGATCGCGGTGGTGCCCGACGCCAGCACCGCCGCGCCCGTCGACCCGTAGGCGAGCTTGATCGCGGCCTCCGGCGACGCCCCACCCTCGCGCTCCTCGTGATACCGCGACGAGAGCAGCACGCTGAACTCCGTGGAGATCGCGATCACCACCGCGCCGAGCGATGCCGACATCGGGTTGAGCGGGACCTGGAGTACGAACAGCACGAGCGCCGCCCAGCCGGTGGCGAGCGCGATCGGTATCAGGGGGATCGCGGCCCTGCGCGGATCACGGCGGATCGCGTAGAGCACGAGGAAGACTGCCACGAGCCCAGCCACGAGCAGCGCGAAGCGGCGCAGCGAAGAGGAGAGCTCCGCGTTGCCCTCGGCCGCGAGCACCGGGATGCCAGTAAGCGTCGCGTCCACTCCCGGCGGCGGGTCGAGCCGCTCGCGGATGTCCTCGATCACCTCTTGCTGGCGATCCAGCGGCATCAGTTTGATCCCGAAGGCGAGGTTCGCGACCTGTCGGTCCGGCGAGATCACCGCCTGCTGGAAGTAGAGCGGGATCGCGTCCAGCACCGCATCCACCTGCTCCGAGTCAGTCGCGGTCGCGGCGCCCGGAAGGTCCGGAAGCGCCAGCGCGCGACAGAGCTCCGGCGCGTCGGCGCCGGTGCCGCAGCGCTCGCCGTCCTCGTAGCCGTGCGCCTCGAGGACCTCGGCGCGGAAATCGGCCATCCAGGCGATAACCGCGGGATCGGTTAGGTTCTCGCCGCGGAGCGTCACGTCGATCTGGCCCGAGACGCCGGTCGCCTCCTGAAGCGTGTTCAGGTCCTGGAGCGCCGGCAGGTCCTGGGGCACGAGTTCGCGCACGTCGGAGACCACCTCGGTCTGAGTGTCGAGCACCCAGCCGACCACAGCGAGGGCGGCGCCCACGGCCAGGACCCGGCCGGGTCGGCGGACCGCCAGGTCGAGCGCCCCGCGCGCCCATCCGGCCACGCGCGCGCTCGCCGCCCGCGCTCGCGGCCCGACGGTGTCGAGCCGCCCGCCGGGCGCGACCGGGGACCGCAGCCGGGCGCGCCCACGCGACACGACCCGGCGAACGCCGATCCGCGAGCGACGGGGTGGCTTGGACGCGGCGGCCGTCCGCTCGCGCCGGGGGCTCAGCTTGACGAGTGCCGCAAACCCGGCCGTCAGAGCGCAGGCCAGGGCGAGACCCACGCCCAGGACGAGAATCAGGCCGAAGCCGCGCACCATCGGCACGGGCGACAGGAGGAGCACCAGGAAGCCGACCACGGTCGCCACCCCGGCGGAGACGATCGTCGGCGCGCCGGCCGCGGCGGCCGCCGGCGCCGCGACGGCGGGCGAGGGCGGTTGCCTCCCGACCGTGCGCACCTCGTTGAAACGGGACTGGAACTGGATCGCGTAGTCGACCGCCAGGCCGATCAGGACCGGGAGCGCCGCGACCGAGGCCATTGTCAGCCCGCCGCCCACGAGCGACACCGCCCCGTACGTCAGGCCGGCGGCGGCGAGCGCCACCGCGAGCGGCAGGAGCCGGAGGCGCGAGCGGAAGACGAGCGCGAGCGTCCCGGCCATGACGAGCACCGCCGCAGCCAGCAAGAGGACGAGCGAGCGCTCGACCTCGTCAGCCAGCGCCTCCACCACGACCGGCACCCCGGTGACGACGAGCTCCGCCCCACGTTGGGGCGCGAAGCGCTCCGACCCAGAAGCGGTCTCGATCAGCCTGATCGCGTCGGCGCGCTCCTCCTCGGAGAGCTCCGGACGCAGCCGCACCTGGATCAGCGCTGCGTCGTCCGAGGGGAAGAATCCGGCGAAGCGCTCCTTCGGCACGCGCTCGGCGGTCTCGGCACCGGGCTCGATCGGGCCGAAGACGAGCTGCTCGACGAAGGACGGGTTGTTGATCGCCGGCGGGGTCGTGATGCCGTACTGAAGGGCCTGGTTGATCAGGCCCGCCTCGAACTCCTCCTGAGCGACCCGGCGAGCGTCCTCCTCCGCGCGCCGCTGCTGCCCAGGGGAGGCGCCCTGGGCTGCGGCGGAGCGGCGGGCGGCCTCGGCGATCGCCGCGACCTGCTCCTGGTTCGCGGTCAGCCGCTCCTGGAGCCCGGCGTTCAGCTCCAGCGCGGAGCGGTTGATGAAGGTCGCCGGGCCGTAGACCACCTCGGCGGGGCGCTTCTCGGCGAGCTCGCGGCAGACCGCCGGCAGGGTGGTGTCGGCCTCAGGGGCGTTGCCGGCGAGGCAGCCCTCCAGGGCCCGGAGGCGACCGAGGTCGGGGGTCAGCACGGTGTTCTCGAGCGGTCCCTCGACCAGGACAATCACGGCGTCGTCGCCGAAGACCTGATTGGCCTCCTCCGTGGCCTCGAAGGAGTCCGACGAGGGGTCCACGAGCGTGCCGATGTCGGTGCTCGGCTCGAGCCGAAGCGCCAGCGCCGCGCCGCCGAGCGCGAGCACGCAGACGACGGCGACGGTGAGCCACGCGCGTCGCGTCGCCGCGCGCACAAGACTGCCGAACGGGTCCCGCCTCAGCACCCGATCAGCTTAGGCGACGGCCCGCGGCGAAAACGCCGGTTCCCACGGTCATCTTCCGGTCAGTCTCGCGCGCCCGGAGTCAAGACCGTGATCCCACGTTCGGCCGCCGCGGAAGCCAGGCGCTGATCGTAGGCGATGAACTCGTCGGGGTCGATCCGCAGCGCGCTGGCCAGGTGGATCGCGTCGAGCGTGCGAACAACCCGCGAGGTGAGGCCGGCGGCCGAGCGCAGCAGCCCGTCACTGACGTTCATCAGCATGCAGGAGGTCAGCAGCCGCTCCGTCTCACGCTCGACCTCAGGCGCGGGATTCGCCAGCGCCGTCGCACGGGGCACCTCGACGAGTGCGATCCGACTAGTGACGAGCGTCGGAGCAGGCTCGAGGTGCCGCTCGAGGGCCAAGCTCTCGGGCTCCTCGACGACGAGCTTGACGAGCGCCGAAGAGTCGGCGTAGACAAGCCGCCGCTCAGCGCCCAGCGCGGTCTTCCTCGATCGCGTCGCTTGCCCGAAGTTCGCCGGTCACGGGGAAGCGCTGGAGCGGGCGATCAAGCGGATCGCCTCGCGTCACCTCCCCGCTGGCGACGAGGCGGGCGATCCGGTCATCTGGCAGCGGGGCAAGCAGCGCTACGGGCGCGCCATGGTGGGTGACCTCGATCGTCTCCCCGGCGCGCACGCGCCGGATCATCGCCGTCAGGCTGTCACGAAGCTCCCGAATCCCCATCCGTGTAGCCACTGTGACCACACGTTACCACAGCCTGTCCTCACGCCCTGCGGGGCTGGCTTGGCCGCTCTAAACGAGCCGCTCGAGACCTCAACTGCCGGCCGGCTGGTAGGTGAGCGAGAGGCCATTTCGTCGTTGAACATGACCCATTTCTCGGGAGCTTCCATCACGCCGTCCAGCGACACGAACAACCCATGCATTGATCTTCCTCATCCTGAGACCTCATCTCATCGTTGATGGCTCGAGCTCGAGCCGTTTCATCCCTCTTCGTGGGCGTAGAGGAAGCGAAGGCAAAATCGACACCGATCGAACTCGTCTAGCGGCCGTCGATTTGGACCTCGCGCCGCTCCTGACAAGGGGCACACCTGACGTGAAACGAAGGGTTGCAGCCGCGCAGGGCCGCGAAAACCGCGGCGCTTTTCAGCGCCGACCGGTCGGTTCGCTTCCTGAGGCGAGGACGCAGGGAGCGACTCGTGCTCTGCACGCGAGCGACCGAGGACAACGCCTGACGAAGGTTTGCAGCGGCCCTACTCCATGCCGAGGGGGCCGGCGGCCTCCCCCGACAGGAACTGCCGCACGAACTGGTTGTCCGAGTTGAACAGCTCGGACGCGGGGCCCGACTCCACGATCCGGCCCTTCCACAGCACCGAGATGAAGTCGGCCACCCGGCGCGCGGACATGATGTCGTGCGTGATCACGACATAGGCGCCGCCGTTCTCGTCGTGGATCTCCTTGATCAGCTCGCACAGCAGCGCCGTACGCACTGGGTCGAGCCCCGAGTCGGGCTCGTCGAAGAGCACGATCTGGGGGTCGAGCACCAGGGCGCGCGCGAACCCGGCGCGCTTGCGCATTCCGCCCGAGAGCTCGTTCGGCATCTTGTCCCCGGCACCCCCGAGCCCGACCTCCTTGAGGCGGCGGCCGACGATGTCGGCGATCTCCTCCTCGCCCTTGTCGGTGTGCTGGCGCAGCGGGAAGGCGACATTGTCGTACAGCGGCATCGAGCCGAACAGCGCGCCGTCCTGGAACAGCACGCCGAACTTCTTGCGCATCTCGAAAAGGTCGTCGTCGGCCATGTTCGGGACCGAGTCCCCGTGGACGAGGACGTCGCCCTCGTCGGGGTAGAGCAGCCCGACCATGTGCTTGATGCAGACCGACTTGCCTGTGCCCGAGGGGCCGAGGATCATCGAGATCTGGTTCTCGGGGATCCCGAGGTTGAGCCCGTTCAGGATCGTGGCGCGGCCGAACGACTTCTTGACGTCGATGAACTCGATCGCGTCGGTCGAGCCGTGATCGCGCTTGGTGCCGGTGTGCCACGCGTAGGGGTCGTCTTCCCCACGGCCCTCAGCGCGGATGTTGTCCGGGACGTCCTCCTGGTTCCCAGTCTGGGGCGGCGGGGCCTGCTCAGGGGCCGCGCTCGCGCTGCCGTCCGGCTGCTCCTCGGAGTGCTCGCGGGTTCGCTCGTTCTCTGTCAAGACGTCTCTCCTGTTCCTCTTTCGGGCCTGCTCACCCGCCGATCGGCGCCCTTGGGTCCTGGCCCCAGAAGACCTGCGTGCCGAGCATGCCGATGATGTGGACCAAGACGGTGTTCAAGACCATCGACTTGGCGGTCGCCGTGCCGACCCCGACCGGGCCGCCGGAGGCGGTGTAGCCGTAGTAGGTGCCGACGATCACGATCGCGACCGCCATCGTCATCGCCTTGATCATCGAGTAGAGCAGGTCGGGTGGGTTTTGGAACATCCAGAAGATCAGAAAGAAGCCGCCTGAGGAGACCTCGCCGATCTGCTCGACGACCGCGATGTAGGAGGCCATGAAGCCGGCCCCGATCGCCACCATGTACATGAACGGGAAGACCATGATCGCCGCCAGCAGGCGCGTCGCGCAGAGGAAGGTCATCGACGAGATCCCCATCACCTCG
>Ga0136617_10001467_pt1 | contig 20998 bp, 19 predicted proteins | sample AntDrymUQ3222106_2_FD_129672 | JGI IMG/M metagenome (GOLD analysis project Ga0136617, IMG submission 129672) | Polar desert sand microbial communities from Dry Valleys, Antarctica - metaG UQ322 (21.06) | ecosystem: Environmental > Terrestrial > Soil > Desert | place: Antarctica: Dry Valley...
CCGTCTTCTTGGCCGCCGTCTTCTTGGCCGCCGTCTTCTTGGCCGCCGTCTTCTTGGCCGCCGTCTTCTTGGCCGCCGTCTTCTTGGCCGCCGTCTTCTTGGCTGCGGATTTCTTGGTAGTGGCCATGGTTACCTCCGGCCCGGGTTGAGGGTGCCCTTGAGCGTGGCACTCGGCGTGAACTTCATCGCCGTCGAAGCGGCGATCTGAACGGCGGCGCCGGTCTGGGGGTTGCGGCCGGTGCGCGCCTGGCGCTTGGTCGTGCTGAACGATCCGAAGCCGGGCCACACGACCTTGTCGCCCTGCTTGGCGCTCGTGGTGACGTGCTCGAAGAACGCACCGAGCGTGCGCTCGGCATCCGCCTTCGACACGCCCGCCGAGGTCGCCACCGAGTCGATGAGCTCTGCCTTCGTCATTGATCCTCTTTCGAGTGTGGGCCGGTTCTCCCGGCTCGGGTAGTAGTGCGGACTCCGTTTGAGCCCGGGCCGCGCCGCGCGCAGTCGAGCCATGAGAGCGTTCGGCCCGCGGCGCGAGCAAGCATCCAGATCGTTGCATCTGCAACTGAGGCTCGCGACAGCTTGCCCGATCAGCGTTTCCGCGCGCCGTCCCGAGCTGGCCCCTCGGGTGTGGGGGTGCCGGGCAGCCGTCAGGCCTGTTCGAGCACGGCTCGCAGGCGCGCGCCGACCACGGCGGCTTCGCCATCGGCATAGCGCGTGCGCGGCCAGAAGAATCCACGCAGCCCGTCACCCTTGGTGCGCGGCACGACGTGGACGTGCAGGTGAGCGACGCTCTGGCTGACGACGTTGTTGTTGGCGACGAACGTGCCCTGCGCGCCGAGCGCGTCCGGCAACGCGGCGGCGACGCGTTGCACACGTTCGAAGTACGGCCCCACGTCGTCGAGCTCGGGCAGCGTGACGACGTGGGCGACCGGCACGACGAGCACGTGGCCCGGGAACAACGGCGCCCGGTCGAGGAAGGCGACGGCGACGTCGTCGCGCCAGACGACCTCGGCGTCGGCCGTCCCGGCGACGACGGCACAGAAGATGCACGGTCCGCGGGCCACGGCCGCCAGTCTGCCCCGGGCACCAGCGGTGTCGGGCGGCTGAACTCGACGGGGATCCACGTCGACGGCGGATGGGTGCGATACAACAGTCAGCCGTTGCACACCCGAGCGGAACTTGAAGGAGTGCGGTGACCGATCTCCTGCCCGAAGTGACGGCTGCGCCAGCGGCGCCGGACGGACCGGGGGGAGGTGATGCGGTCGGGGTGCAGACCCGGATCGTGCTCGACACGTCGGTGCTGATCGCCGATCCGGCCTGCGTGATGTCGTTCGGCGATGCCGACGTCGTCATCCCGTTGACCGTCGTCGAGGAGCTCGACGGGCTGAAGAGTCGACCCGACGACGTCGGTCGAGCCGCCCGCACGGCACTGCGCGCGATCGAGGACCTTCGCCTCCGCCACGGCGGATCACTGGCTCTGCCGGTACCGCTCGGCGGCGGCGGCAGCTTGCAGATCGAGATCAACGGCATCCAGAAGCACCTCCTGATCGAGCACGGGTTGAATCCGGAGATTCCCGACAACCGCATCATCGGCGCCGCCCTCGGTCAGGCCGAGCGGGCGCCGACGACGATCGTGTCCAACGACGCGGCGTTGCGCATCAAGGCCGCCCACCTCGGCCTCGGCGCCGCCGAGCACCGCCCCACCCGGCGTGACGTCGCCGCTACCGATGCCGGGTGGACGACGATCGAGTCGAGCCACGAGGACATCGACGCCGTCTACCACGACGGCAATGCCGCCACCGAAGGTCACGACGACTGGGCCGGCGTCGGCGAGAACGAGTTCGCCGTGCTGCGGTCGGGGTCGCAATCGGCGCTCACGCGCCGCAAGGGCGATCACCTGCAACTGCTCTCGCACGCCGCGCCGGAGGCGTGGGGCCTGCGGGCCCGGTCGAAGGAGCAGCGCTTCGCGCTCGAGCTCCTGCTCGACCCGACGATCGAGGTGGTCGCCCTCGACGGTCGGGCCGGTACCGGCAAGACGCTCCTCGCCGTGGCCGCCGGCCTGGAGCAGGTCGTCGAAGGCGGTCGCTACGAGCGCCTGGCCGTGTACCGACCCTTGGTGCCGGTCGGGCGAGCTGACGTCGGGTTCCTACCCGGCGGGCTGGACGAGAAGCTCGACCCGTGGATGGCTGCCATTCACGACGCCATCGTCGCCCTCACCGACCTGCACTCGGCCACCGATGCCCGCCACCTGATCGACGAGTTGACGGCGCGCGGCCAGCTGTCGCTGGAGTCGGTGACATTCCTGCGCGGCCGGTCGCTGCATCGCCAGATGGTCGTCATCGACGAGGCCCAGAACCTCGAGCCGACCACGCTGCGCACGATCCTGACCCGCGTCGGCGAGGGCACGAAGGTCGTGCTCACAGGCGACACGAGCCAAATCGACGCGCCCTATCTCGGCGAGTCGAACAATGCCCTGGCCGTACTGACCGCCGCGTTCGCCGGCCAGCCGTGCTTCGGCCACATCACGTTGACCGCCTGCGAGCGCAGCGACGTCGCCAGCCTCGCCGCGGAGCTGTTGTAGCTCGGGCTACCGCCGACCTCATACTCGTGCTCCGCCGACCGGCACAGCCGGATCGGCTGCGCCTCCGTGCTCGCCACCGACCCTGCGGGTCGGCGCTCGCCCAACCTCACGTGCTTCCACGTGTCTGCCCACGGCTGAGCCGGGTCCGCGACCTGCCGAGCTTGCCGTGACACCCCGGTCGTAGAGTCGGCGGGGTGGGACTTCCCCGGTTTGCCGTCGTCGACATCGAGACGTCGGGCCTGTCGACGAGGTGGCACCGCATCCTCCAGGTGGCGCTCGTCACCGTGCTCGCCGACGGCACCGTGGTCGACGAGTGGTCGAGCTACGTCCGCCTGCGCCGGCCGTGGGGTCGGGTCGGCCCACGGCGGGTGCACGGCATCACTCGCCGCACGCTGCGCGAGGCACCGCGGTCGCAGGAGGTCCTGACGGAGTTGGCGGCCCGCCTCGACGGCGCCGTGTTCACGGCCCACCACGCCGACTTCGACGCCGCCTTCCTGCGCCGGGAGGCCGGCCGGCGCGGGGTGAATCTCGGTCTCGACCGGCAGTTGTGCACGCTGCGGTTGTCGCGCCGGTTGGACCCCGAGCGCCAACTGACCCACGGTCTCGCCGCCGCGTGCGCCCGCTACGGCGTCGAGCTCGAGCATCACCACGACGCCCGCTTCGATGCCCGCGCCACCGCCGCCGTGCTCCCCCACCTCCTCGCCGCCGCCGAGGTCACCGACGACGCTGGCCTCGCCGCTCACGTGTGGCCGCGCCGGCCCACCTGATACCGCGATCTGGGCGCAACGTCGGCGGCCCCTCACGCGCCCTCGTAGCGGGCCAACACTCGGGCGGCGGCGGTGGCGGCGAGCGTGGCCCGCGCCGCCGGGGCGACGACGACGGCATCAGGGCCGAGGCGCAGCAGCATCCGCTCCAGCCACGGCTGGCTTGCCACCGGGAACGTGGCCGTCGTGACGCCGTGCTCGTCGGACGTGACGTCGTCGACGGGGTAGCGCTCGACGACCCATCGAGCCGGCGGCTGCAGCCGCAGCGTGACCTGGGGCAGGCCGCCGTCGGCGAACCAATCCGGCCCCTCGGCCGTCCCGCCCGGCTCCTCCGGCTCGTCGAAGCGCCCGGTAGCGGTCAGCGCTTCGATGCGGTCGACGCGGAACGTGCGCCGCTCTCCCGAGCGCTGGTCGTCGGCGGCCACGTACCAGTCGCCGTGGTCACTGAAGATGCGTCGCGGCGTGATCGTGCGGTCGGTGACCTCGTCGCGCGACGCCGTCCAGTACCGGATGTCCACCTGCTCGATCCGGCGCACGGCCGCGGTCAGCTCGGCCAACGTCTCGTCGAGTCCAGGACCGCGGGGCAGGTCGACGACGACGGCGTCCTCGCCAAGCGCGGCCGCCAGCTTCTGCAGGCCGCGCCCGAGCGCACCGGCCGGGTCCGCGCCGGGCAGCTGCATGGCCACCCGACCGGCGGCCACGAGCGCAAAACCTTCCGGCGCGGTGAGCCGCAACGGGCGAGTGAACAACCGCGGGATCCCGACGAACACGACGTCGTCGTCGATGAACACGTCGATCATCTCGTCGACGAACGGCGGCAGCCCGCACATCGACGCCAGCTCCAAGTCGGCGGTGATCTCCTCCGGCGTGAGATCGAAGTGACGGGCGACGTCGGCGAGCGGTGTCTCGCCTTGCTCCATCAACCAGGGCAGCATCACGAGGAGGCGGCGCAATCGTTCCTCGGCGCTCCGGCGGGATCGGCGCCCGCGGCGCGCCGTCATGACGCCCGCCGCTTACGGGTGCGGGCGGCGCGCGGCCGCGGTCGGTCGATGGTGGCGAGCAGCCACGCGATCACGTCGGCGCGACGTTCGGGTGGCGCCAACACCTCGGCGTGGTCGAGCAGCCCGAGCACCCACGACCGGAAGGCGGCCTCGTTGGCGCACGGCACCTCGACCTCGATGGCGCCCTCGGCCCGCCGAGCGACCACCCGAGACGATCCGAGCTCGCGTTCGACCTGAGCGGCGCGCGGCGCGTCGACCAGCACCCGGGCAACCGCCTCCGGGTCGTCGCCGCCGATCAGCTTGGGATCGGCGGGGAAGGCGGCGGCCACGTCGACACCGGCCGGTCGCTCGAACTCGCCCGAGGGACCGGCGACCACCTCGCCCTCGATGCGATCGACCCGGTAGGTGCGCGACCCGTCGTGGTCATGATCGCGACCGATGGCGTACCAGAACCCGTTGCGCAGCAGCAGCCCGTACGGGTCGAGGCGACGCTGCTTGTCCCGATACCGGAACGTCACCGTCGAGCGCCGAGCGGCGGCGTCCCGCAGCACTGGCAGACCGGCGACGTCGGGCACGAACGCGGTGACCGGCGCCGAGCCGGCATCGAGGGCATCGGCGCCGAGCTTCCACAGCGCGTCCTGCCCGGCCGTCGGGCGGATCGTCGCCACCGCCACCTGCAGGGCGCGGCGCTCTTCGGGCTCGAGTTCGAGGTCGGCCAGCTCGTAGCGATCGCGATCGATCCAGTAGCCGGTCGCCCCGGCGTGATGGGCGATCATCACCTCCGTCTCGATCGGCACGCCGATGTCGCGCAGCGCGGCCTTGTCCCGCTCGAACGCTGCCCGCCGGTTGGCTTCCTTATCCGGGTACTGGCCGTCGAGGGCGCCGGCGATCTCGATCAGCGTCAGCGGCTGGCTCGTCTCGAGCAGCAGCGCCAGCAGGTTCGTCAGGCGCTCCACCCGCTCCACGGTGGGTGCGGCCACGTCAAGTCCGCTGGGCGATGGCGTCGCGCACCGCCGCGACGACCTGCTCGCTCGTCGCCCCCGGCGTCAGCACGCCGGCCACGCCGGCCTCGAGCAACTGCACCACGTCGGCGGCGGGGACGATGCCACCGACGACGACGGGGATGTCCTCGCCGAGAGCCCGCACCTTTTCCACGACGAGCGGCGCCAGCGTCATGTGGGCGCCCGACAACAACGACAGGCCGATGGCATCGACGTCCTCGTCGACGGCGGCCGCCGCCACCGTGTCGGGCGTCTGGAACAGACCGGTGTAGATGACCTCGAAGCCGGCGTCACGCAGGATGCGGGCTACGACCTTGACGCCGCGGTCGTGGCCGTCGAGGCCGACCTTGGCGACCAGCACGCGTCCCGACTCCATGCCGCAGTCTCTCAGAACTGGCCAGGCGGGTGAGCGCCGATCCGCAGGGTCGACGGCGAGCTCGGCAGGCGCAGCCGATCCAGCTTGGCTGGTCGGCGCAGCCCGAGCGACTCAGCTCAGGCCTTCTTGTACTCGTAGAAGCCGCGGCCGGCCTTGCGTCCCAGCAGGCCGGCTTCGACCATCCGCGACAGCATCGGTGGCGGTGCGTACAGCGGTTCTTTGAACTCCTCGTAGAGGCTCGCAGCGACGGCCTGGGTGGTGTCGAGGCCGATCAGGTCGGCCAGGCGCAGCGGCCCCATCGGGTGGTTGCATCCCTCGACCATGCCGGTGTCGATGTCCTCGGCCGTGGCGAAGCCGGACTCCATCATGCGGATGGCCGACAGGATGTACGGGATCAAGAGGGCGTTGACGACGAAGCCGGCGCGGTCCTGGCTGTGGATCACCTTCTTGTCGAGGACGTCGGTGGCGAACGTCTCGGCCGACTCGATCGTCGCCGGCGACGTCAGCAGGCTGGTCACCAGCTCGACGAGGCGCAGCACGGGCACCGGGTTGAAGAAGTGGATGCCGACGACCTTGTCGGGACGGCTGGTGGCAATGCCCAGCTTCATGATCGGGATCGAGCTGGTGTTGCTGGCGAGGATGGCGTCAGGGTCGGTGACGATGGCGTCGAGCTGACGAAAGATGTCGACCTTGGCCGACTCCTCCTCGATCACCGCTTCGACGACGAGCTGACGATCGGCGAGTTCGGCCAGATCGGTGGTGAACGCCACGTGGGCGAGTGCGTCGTCACGCTGCGCCCCGGTCAGCTTGCCGGAGGACACGCCGCGCTCGATCGAGGTCGTCACGCGTTGCTGGGCGCCTTCGGCCGCGGATGCGTCGACCTCGCGCACGATCACGTCGAGGCCGGCGCGGGCGCAGACCTCGGCGATCCCCGAACCCATCAATCCGCCCCCGACCACACCGACGCGCTGAATGTTCATCGGGCGCCGATCGTAACGACCGGGACCAGGCGTCCCGGGTCGATCAACAATCCATCACGACGCGGCCGCACCGACGACGATTGACGACCGGACGGTCCGGTCGAGGTAGCGGTGGAGGTGGTCGGCGAGCTCGGCGGTGTCGCCGGCGGCGCCGGCGATGTAGCTGGAGCGACGGCGGCGCAGGAGGTTCAGGCCGAGCACGTAGACGCCTGGGGCGCCGTCGACGACTCCGCCGCGGTGGCCGATCCGACCCTTGTGGTCGAACACGGGCAGGTTGACCCAGGAGTGATCGGCGCGGTATCCGGTGGCCCAGATCACGCTGCGGATGCCGTCGCCGGTGAGGTCGAGCTCGCTGATCGGCGAGTGCGGCGGGCGCGTCGGTGGGAATCGTTCCGGTGCCCCCATGTCGCCGTCGAAACCAAGGGCGGTCGCCGCGTCGTCGAGCCGCCGCAGCAGCCGGTCGAGCTTCAGGTCGGCCAGCGCGCGCACATTGGCCAGACCGCCGGAGAACTGGGCGACGCCGTCGCGGATGCGCCCGAGCCGGCCGACCAGCCGGACGCCGCCGGCCCGCAGCCCGTTGAGGTCAATCGAGCGACGCTCGGGCGTGCCGATCAGCTGGGGGGAGGGCAGGTGACGGGCGCGCGTGAGGTCGTCGACCTCGTCCTCGCGCTCGTCCAAGAGGCCGGCGTTCTCGGTCCACCAGAAGATGTCGCGCCCGCGGTACGTGCGGGGCATGCGAACGTGCTCGCCGACGGCCAGCGTCACGGCCCGACCCGAGGCCTGCAGCTCCTCGGCCAGCTGGACGCCCGTGGCCGACGCCCCGACGACGAGCACACCGCCGTCGGGGACCGACTCGGGGTTGCGGTAGTGCAGCGGCGTCAACGATGCGGTCGATGCCGGCAGCGCGGCGGCGTACGGCGGCACGGACGCCGCCGCGCAACCGCCACTGGCGACGACGACGGCGGCGCACGTCCAGACCCCACGGTCGGTGACGACGTCGTAGCAGTCACCGCGGCGACCAACCTGCGTCACCGTCGTGCCGGCCACGACCGGCGCGTCGATCGTGGCCGCGTAGCCCTCGATCATGGCGGCCACCTCGCCGGCGGCCATGTAGCCGTCGGGGTCATGGCCGCTGGCGGCCGCGCCGGGAAGCGACGCATGCCAGTTCGGCGTCAGCAGGCGCAGCGAATCCCAACGCTGCGTGCGCCATGCCTGCCCCACCTCGCCGCGCTCGATCACGACGTGGTCGATCGAACGCTCGGTGAGGCGACGGCTCATGGCCAGGCCGGCATGGCCCGCCCCGATCACCGCGACCGTCACGCGCACGTCAGCACCTCAACGGCGAGGTTGGGCGGGCGCCGATCCGCAGGGGGTCGGTGGCGAGCACCGAGGCGCAGCCGATCCGGCTTGGCCGGTCGGCCGCGCCCGAGCGCTGCGGTCGCAGCCGATCCGGATTGGCCGGTCGGCGCAGCCTGAGCATCGTCAGGCCACCTCGACGGTGACGTTGGTGGGGTTCGTGATGGCGTCGAACACCGCCGATCGCTTCTGCGACTGGGCGACGATCGCCCTGATGTCGTTGGGCGAGGCGTCGGCGTCGATGTCGAACCGGACGCGGATGTCGCGGTAGCCGTTGCGAATCTCCGGGTCAGCGCCGAGGATGCCGAGCACGTTCATGTGGCCCTCGATCGTCGCCGTGACCGTGCGCAGCTGGATGTCGCGGTTCTGAGCGACAGCGGCGACGCCGGCGGTCAGGCAGCTGCCGAGCGCGGCGAGCACGAGCTCGGCGGGCGTGGCGCCGCGGTCCTCGGAGGCGAAGCACTCCGGGTGATCGGCGTCGAACGTGAACCTCGACCGGTGGGTGTGTTGCTGGCCGAGCCCGGCGAAGGTGTCGACGGTGGAGCGGCTGTAGGTGCCGTTGATCCACGAGGTCGTCGCTCGCCATGTGAACTCAGCGACTTCCGGTGCGTTGCTCAGTGCCTCGCGGGCTTCGAGCAGCGCGGCGCTGTTGACGCCGTTGTCGACGGGCGTTGTGGTGGTGGTCATGTCAGTGCTCCTTGCTGATTGTGATGCTGGTGGTTGGTGGGTTGGAGATCACGGCCGACGGCGGGGATGCGACCGCTGACGATCACGAACTCGCCGGGGATCCGGTAGCCGGCCCCGTCGTGGAAGGGGGCGATCGAGTGGAGGTAGTCGTCGTAGGCCGACGTCCTGGTCAGCTCGTCGAAGCGGGAGTGGGCCAGTGCCACCGGGCCACCGAGGAAGGCGGCGCCGATCGCCGCGCTGTCGTCGGCGTAGACCAGCTCGGTTTCGACGCGGTGGTCTTCGATGTCGACGAGGCCGACTCGTTCGGCGAGCCCAACCAGTGCGCCGGGTGCACCCAGCGCGAAGAACATCGGGCACACGTCGCTGGTGACCCGCGCCTCGACGATCGGGAACACCCCGGCCCAGCCGCAGCGATGCCGCTCTCCCCACACGGCGACGACCGCCCGCCCGTCCGGGCGAAGCACTCGTGCCAGCTCCTGCATCGCCACGGCTGGCGCCGGGACGTACATCAACCCCAGCGAGCACAGCGCGACATCGAACGATCCGACCGGGCCGAGGTCCTCGGCAGCGACGTGGCGCACCTCGACATTGTCGAGCCCCTCCTCGGTGGCCCGCCGCGCGACGTCGTCGAGCATCCGCGGTGAGAGATCGGTCGCCAGCACTAGACCGGAGGGACCCACAGCCCGGGCCGCCGGCAGCGTGACCATGCCCGTTCCGCAGGCGATGTCGATGACCCGCTCGCCGGCCGCGAGGTCCGCCGCACCGAGCACGGCCTGGTGAGCCGGGCGCAGCTGGTCGCGCCAGAACGTCTCGTACTCGTCAACGGCGCGGTCCCAGCCACTGCGCTGCACCCACCGCTGCACCTTGGCGTCCACCTCACGCCTCCTGCCGGATCGACACCGTGCGCTCGATCGCGTGGGCGCGGGTCAGCATGTCGAGCACCGGGCTGAGGTGGTCGGCGAGCTCGACGAGGTGGTGGATCTCGGCTGCTGGCGCCGGGCTGTCGACCTCCACGTGGTAGCGCAAGGCGGTGAATCCCGCGGCGACGCCGGCCGTGGGGTCGAGCATCCCGCGCACGTCCGACTCGGACTCCACGGTCACCCGCACCGACGTCAGCTCGACACCGAGTTCGGCCGCCCGCAGCCGGTAGCCCAACACCAAGCAGTTGGCCAGCGCGGCCCGCACGAGCGCGGCCGGCGTCGGCGCGCTGGCCTCGCCGCCGAACGCGGTGGGCAGATCCGACGCGGTCACCGCGGCGCGCTCGACGGTCTGGCAGCGCAGCCCGTCACCCAGCGTCGCCACCGCGCTCGCCGTCGAGCGGCCCCATCCAGCTCGCTGCCCCAGGGCGTCGCGCAACCGCAGCAGGGCATTCCCGATCGCTCCTCCCGTGCTCTCGGTGGCGGGCGGGATGGCGGTGGTGGCGGTGGTGGCAGTGGTGGCGGTCATAGCAACTCGTGTCGAACGGTGAGGTCGTTCGGTCGATCGACCGAGATTGCAGTTTGCCCTACGACCGTATCCTCGTCAAGGTCTTTGTGGCTCAAGTCCTTGACTCCGAGCGTCGAACGGGGAAAGGTGTTCGCAGAGTCGGTCGGCCGACCGAGTCACTCGTCGATCGGAGGCCGGGTGGAGCGCCAGGGAGCTACGGCAGCCTCGATCTTGGAGGCGGCGCGATGCTGCTTACTCGCCGACGGCTACGCGGCAACCTCGACGCGGAAGGTGGCCACCGAGGCCGGCGTGCCGCTGTCGCAGGTGCACTATCACTTCGGATCGAAAGGCGGCCTGATGCTTGCCGTGCTCGAGGCCGAGGACCGCCGCCGGCTCGAACGCCAGAAGAGCATGTACGGCCACGACACCCCGCTCTGGCAGCGCTACGAGCAGGCCTGCGACTTCCTGGAGGACGACCTCGAATCCGGCTACGTCCGCGTCCTCCAGGAGATGATCGCCGCCGGCTGGTCGACCCCGGTGATCGCCGAGAAGGTCAAAGCGATGCAGCAGGGCTGGTTCGACCTGCTCACCGACGTCGCCACCGAAGCCGCCGAGCGCCTCGGCGACCTCGGTCCGTTCACGCCGCGCGAGCTCGCCACGCTGATCGGCATCGCCTTCATCGGCGGCGAGGCCGAGCTGCTGCTCGGGTTCGACCGCCACGAGATGCCCGTTCGCGCCGCGCTGCGGCGGGTCGGCCAGCTGATCCGCCACGCCGAGGAGCGAGCGCCGTGAGCAAGAGAGACTTCGAGCGAGCGAACCATCAAGCACGGTCTTCGGCTCATGGGTGCACCACCGCTCACCAGAACGCGTCGCGTGGCGTCAGGGTGCATCAATGAGAGCGCGCCAGCCCGACGAGTCCGGGGACGTCGAGCGAGACGGTGTGCGCATTCACTGGGACCGCTACGGCGAGGGCGACACCACGCTGTTGCTCATGCCGACGTGGTCGATCGTGCCGGTCCGGCACTGGAAGTTCCAGGTGCCGTACCTGGCCCGCACCCACCGCGTGATCACGTTCGACGGCCGCGCCACGGGAGCGTCCGATCGGCCCCGTGGCCCCGAGCACTACACCGTCGGTGCCTTCGCCGACGATGCCGTGGCCGTGCTCGACGCCACCGGCACCGAGCGGGCGGTCGTCGCGGCATTGTCCTGCGGGTCGCTGTGGGGAATCCAGCTCGCCGCCGCCCAGCCCGAGCGAGTGTGTGGTCTCGTCACCATCGGGCCGGCCGTGGCGCTGGCGCCTGGTCACCCCGAGCGCGGCGTGCATTCGTTCACGGCGGAGCTCGACACCGACGAGGGGTGGGCGAAGTACAACGCGCCGTACTGGCGGCGGGCCTATGGCGAGTTCCTCGAGTTCTTCGGCGGGCGGATGTTCACCGAGGCCCACTCCACCAAGCAGGTCGAGGACTTCGTCGCGTGGGGCAACGAGATCGATCCCGAGACACTCGTCGAAACCGACGTCGGCATCAGCAGCTGCACACTGGAGAGCTTCCGGCACATGTGCGAGCGGGTGCGTTGCCCCGTCCTCGTCATCCACGGCGACGGCGACGCGATCCGCCCCCACGCCCAGGGAGCGGCCCTCGCCGAGCTCGTCGGCGGTCGACTCGTCACTGTCGACGGCGGCGGACACAGCCCGCACTTGCGCGACCCTGTCTTCGTCAACCGCACCATCGAGGAGTTCGTGATCTCGCTGACCAGCCGACCACGCGCCCGCACGTGGACCCGGGCCGCCCAACGGCCGCGCCGCGCCCTCTACCTGTCGTCGCCGATCGGGCTCGGCCACGCCCTGCGCGACGTGGCGATCGCCCGCGAGCTGCGGCGGCTACAACCGGACCTGCAGATCGACTGGCTCGCCCAGCATCCGGTGACCAAGGTGCTCGCGAGTCACGGCGAGCACGTCCATCCGGCGTCGGCGTGGCTGGCCAACGAGTCGGCCCACGTCGAAGACGAGGCCGGAGAGCATGACCTCCACGCGTTCCAGGCGATCCGCAACATGGACGAGATCCTCGTCAACAACTTCATGGTGTTCCACGACGTCGTGAGCGAGGACCATTACGACCTCGTCGTCGGCGACGAGGCGTGGGACGTCGACTACTTCCTGCACGAGAACCCGGAGCTGAAGCACTTCGAGTTCGCCTGGATGACCGACTTCGTCGGCTGGATCCCGATGCCCGACGGTGGCGCGCGAGAGGCCGCCCTGACCGCCGACTACAACGCCGAGATGATCGAGCAGCGGGCGCGGTACCGCCGGCTGCGCGACCGCTCGATCTTCGTCGGCGATCCCGACGACGTCGTGGGTGAGTCGTTCGGGCCAGGCCTGCCCGACATCCGCCAGTGGACCGAGGCCAACTTCGAGTTCTCCGGGTACGTCACCGGCTTCGACCGCGCCGAGGTCGCTGACCGCGAGGCGCTGCGGGCCGAGCTCGGCTACGGGCCCGACGAGCGCGTCTGCATCGTCACCGTCGGCGGGTCCGGCGTCGGAGGCGACCTGCTGCGGCGCGTCATCGAGGCCGTGCGCCCCGCCCAGCGGCTCGTCAGCGACCTGCGGTTCGTCATCGTCTGCGGCCCGCGGATCGACCCCCGGTCACTCCCCCGGCGAACGGGCGTCTCCTACCGCGCCTACGTGCCCCAGCTCTACCGCCATCTCGCCGCCTGCGACCTCGCCGTCGTGCAGGGCGGGCTGACGACGTGCATGGAGCTGACGGCCAACCGCCGCCCGTTCGTGTACGTGCCGCTGCGCCATCACTTCGAGCAGAACTTCCACGTGCACCACCGCCTGCAGCGCTACCGGGCCGGGCGTCGCTGCGACTACGACGAGGCCAGGGACGCCGACGGGCTCGCCAAGGTGATCGCCGACGAGGTTGGTCGCGAGGTCGACTACCTGCCCGTCGCCACCGACGGCGCGGCCCGCGCCGCGACCTCGATCGCGGAGCTGGTGGCGTGAGGTAGTACGCCGCCCGCGATCCCGTCCGCGTGAACCTCGAGATCGACGCCTTCGTCCGCCGCCTGCCCTGAGGACCCGAGTCGACGGCCCGGCGGGCAGCCTCCAGCCCGATTCGCGCGAGGATCACGCCGTGGGCGGGCTGTCGCGGCGGATGTTCCTGGTGCTGGGCACGACCGTCCTCGTCGCCCGCCCATCGCCGACCGCCGCCGGACCGTCCAGCCCGGCACCGCTCGCCAGCGACCCGTTCACGCTCGGCGTGGCGTCGGGAGACCCGGACGACACGTCGGTGATCCTGTGGACCCGGCTGACGGGGATGGGCCTGCCGCCGTCGGTCGAGGTGCACTGGGAGGTCGCCGCCGACAGCGGGTTTGCGGACGTGGTGACCGACGGCACCGTCGCCGCCACGGCCGACCACGGCCACGCCGTCCACGTCACCGCCCCCGTCGACGGGCCGGTGTACTACCGATTCTCGGCTGGGGGGTTCACCAGCCAGGCCGGACGCGCCGCGCCGACGCCGGCCACGGCGCGCGAGCTGCGCGTCGCCACGGCGACGTGCCAGCACTTCGAGACCGGCTTCTACGCCGCCCACCGCGACATCGCCGAGTGGGCGCCCGACCTCGTCGCCTTCCTCGGCGACTTCATCTACGAGGGCGCCGCCAACGTCGTCGGCGGCCCCGTCGTGCGCGCCCACGAAGCGCCCGAGCCGCTCGACCTCGCGGGTTACCGCGCCCGCTACGCCACCTACCTCGCCGATCGGGATCTCCAGGCGGCCCGGGCCACCTGCCCGTGGCTGGTCATCTGGGACGACCACGAGGTCGAGAACAACTACGCCGGGCTGACGCCCCAGGATCCGGCCGACGCGGCCATCTTCGCCGGCCGCCGGGCCGCCGCCTACCAGGCGTGGTGGGAGCACCAGCCGGTGCGGCTACCGGCGCCAACGGCCGGCGAGCCGTTCCCGATCTCGCGCGCCGTTCGCTGGGGTCGCCTGGCCGAGCTGATTGCCCTCGACGGGCGCCAGTTCCGGTCGCCGAACGCGTGCACGACGATCCCTCCCTTGAGCCTCGAGCCGCCGTGCCCGGAGGCCGCCAACGGCGAGCGGACGATGCTCGGCGAGGAGCAGGAGACGTGGCTGGGCGAAACGCTCACCGCCTCGACCGCCGTGTGGCCGGTACTGGTGCAGCAGACGGTGTTGAGTGATCTCGTGTTCAATGGGTCGATCCTCAACTTCGACCAGTGGGACGGCTTCGGCCCGGCTCGCCAGCGGTTGCTCGACCAGGCCGCGGCGACCGACCGCCTCGTCGTCCTGACCGGCGACATCCACCTGGCCGGCGTCGGCGTCCTGCCCGGGGTCGGGGTCGAGTTCGTCACGGCGTCGATCTCGTCGCTCGGCAACGTGCCGCCCGAGGTGCAACCGATCCTCGACGCCTTCCCTACCGTGCGCGCGTCGGAACTGCTGCACCGCGGCTACACCCGCCACACCGTGACGCGGTCGCGATGGCGGGCCGAATACCGCATCGTCACGAACGTCGCCGACCCGGCCTCCCCCGTCGAGACGTGGCAGACGTTCACCGTCGACGCCGCCACCCGCGACGAGGTCCGATGAATGCCAGTGGTGCTCATGTCACCAGCGAGATCGAGGAGAAGTTCGACCTGCCCCACCGCCGGTGGGTCGTCCCCGAACTCGCCGGCGTCGGACGCATCCGCCGATCCGGGCCGGTCCGCCGCCCCCACCTCGACGCGACGTACTTCGATACCGCTGGGCGAGCACTGGCCGGCGCCGGAATCACCGTTCGCCGTCGGACCGGAGGCGACGACGAGGGTTGGCACGTCAAGCTGCGAGCGGTCAAGGGCGCGCGGACGGAGGTCCAGTTCCCGCTCGGTCGGGCCGTGCGCCGACCGCCGGCGGCGATCCAGCGGTTGTTGACGGCACCCACCGCGGGAGCATCGATGCGGCCGATCGCCACCATCACGACCGATCGGCGGACCCTGCCGCTGCTCGCCGACGACGGGCGCGTCCTCGCCGATCTCGTCGACGACCGAGTCACCGCCAGCGCGGCGGGTGCGCCGGCGGTTCTTCGCTGGCGCGAGCTCGAGGTCGAACTCGTCGAAGGCGACGGCGACGACCTCGCCGCCATCGGCGCCGCGCTCATCGCCGCCGGCGCCCGCCCGAGCGATGTCGCCGCCAAGCTGGAACGGGTCCTCCCCCCGCCGCCGCACCCGCCGACCGCCCGGCTCGACCGCGGTGCCACCGTCGGCGAACTCATCACCGCCTTTCTCGCCGCCCAGCTCGACGCCATCGTCGCCTCCGACCCGTTGGCTCGGGTCGACGCGCCCGACGCCATCCACAAGGTCCGCGTCGCCAGTCGCCGCACGCGCAGTGCCCTCGCCGCCTTCCGCCGTCACCTCGACCGAGCGGCGACCGACCCGATCCGCGACGAGCTGCGTTGGCTCGGTCAGGAGCTCGGTGCCGCTCGCGACAGCGAGGTCATCCGGGATCGCCTGCTCGCCGCACTCGACGACGCCGGCCAGGACCCGGGTCTGGACGCCGCCGATGTGGCCGCGGCGCGCGCCATGGTGGAGCGGACGATGGCGACGAGGTTCGGCAGCGATCACGTCCGCGCCGTCGTCGCGCTCGACTCGGCGCGCTACGCACGGCTGTTGCAAACGCTGCGCGATGCGGCCGCCGGCAAGGTGCTGAGTGGCCGACATCTCGACAAGCGGGCCGGGAAGGCGCTGTGGCGCGACGTCCGGCGGGCCCAGCGGCGCGTTGAGCGGGAGCTCGATGATCTCGACGCAATCGGGGTCGGCGACGCCGATCATCGCCCGGCCGCGACGTCCGAGTTGGACATCACCGAGAAGCTGCACGAGGTCCGCAAGGCGGCCAAGCGTGTCCGCTACAGCGCCGAGGCTGTCGCCGGCGTCTACGGCCATCGGGCGGAGGAACTCGCCGCCGATCGAGAGGCACTGCAAGAAGCGCTCGGCGACCGTCAGGATGCCGCTGTCGCCGGCGACGTCCTCATCGCACTGGCGTCCAGCGCGTCGCCCGACACCGCTTTCGTTCTCGGCCATCTTCACGGTCGAGAGCAGGCGCGGGGCGACGCCGCCACCGCCGCCGCCACGCCATTGCTCGACGCCCTTCGCAAGGGCAAGCGAGAATAAGCGAAACGGCGCGCGCTGCCGCGCTCCACGAAAGGGGACACTGATGGCCAGCGACGAAGCTGCGACCCCGTCGCCGTCGGTGGAGCACGGGCCGACTGACGTGGCGCTGCTCGACGACACGATTGGCGCCAACCTGGCCCGCACGGTCGCCGAGCACGGCGACCTCGAAGCGCTCGTCGCTCGCCACCAGGGCATCCGCTGGACCTATCAGCAGTTCGCCGACCGCGTCGCCCAGCTGGCGAGAGGACTGTTGGCCCTCGGGTTGGAGCAGGGCGACCGCGTCGGGTTGTGGAGCCCGAACTACGCCGAATGGACGCTGCTGCAGTACGCCACCGCCGACATCGGGGTGATCCTCGTCAACGTCAACCCGGCCTACCGGACCCACGAGCTGGCCTACGCGCTGAACCAGTCGGGCTGCCGGATGCTCTTCGCCGCCCCGTCGTTCAAGGCATCGGACTACATGGACATGTTCGAGTCGATCGCCGCCGAGGTCCCGGGCGTCGAACGCGCCGTGTTCTTCTGGGAGGATGACTGGGACGAAATCGTCGCCGGCGAAGGTGGCGTCACCGCCGAGCAACTGGCCGAGCGCCGGGCCGCCCTCGCCCCCGACGACCCGATCAACATCCAGTACACGTCGGGGACGACCGGCTTCCCCAAGGGCGCCACGCTCACCCACCGCAACATCCTCAACAACGGTTACTTCACGGCCGAGCTGCAGCGCTTCGGGCCTGGCGATCGCCTGTGCATTCCCGTGCCCTTCTACCACTGCTTCGGGATGGTCATGGGCAACCTCGGCTGCACAACTCACGGCGCGACGATGGTCATCCCGGCCGACGCCTTCGAGCCGACCCACGTGCTGGAGACGGTGCAAGCGGAACGTTGTACGGCGCTCTACGGCGTCCCGACGATGTTCATCGCCGAGCTCGGTCACTCCGATTTCGACTCCTACGACCTGTCCTCGCTGCGCACCGGCGTGATGGCGGGGTCGCCCTGCCCGGTCGAGGTGATGAAGGCGTGCGTCGACCGCATGCACATGGACGACGTGACGATCTGCTACGGCATGACCGAGACCTCCCCGGTGTCGACCCAGACGCTGCCCGACGACTCGCTGCACCACCGCACGGCGACGGTCGGGCGGGCCCACCCCCACGTTGAGATCCGCGTCGCCGACCCCGAGTCCGGCGCCACGCTGCCGCGCGGCGAGACCGGCGAGTTCTGCACCCGCGGCTATTCGGTGATGCAGGGCTACTGGAACGACGACGAGCGCACGGCCGACGCCATCGACGCCGACGGCTGGATGCACACCGGCGATCTGGCCGTGATGGCCGCCGACGGCTACGTCAACATCGTCGGGCGGATCAAGGACATGGTCATCCGCGGCGGCGAGAACGTCTATCCGCGCGAGATCGAGGAGTTCCTGTACACCCACCCCGACGTGGAGGACGTGCAGGTGATCGGCGTGCCCGACGAGCGCTACGGCGAAGAGCTGATGGCGTGGATCAAGATCCGTCCTGGCGGCGGCCTCGACGAGGCTGCCCTGCGGGCGTTCTGTCAGGGCAAGATCGCCCACTTCAAGATCCCCCGCTACGTCAAGCTCGTCGACGAGTTCCCGATGACGATCACGGGCAAGGTGCAGAAGTTCAAGATGCGTGAGCAAGCGGTCGAGGAGCTGGGTCTCACCGACGCCGCGGCGATGAGAATGGCCTGACGGCGCGATCGTTTGGCCACGCCAACAATCGGGCAACCGAACAGGACGCGACGACAAACCGAGGGAACGTCCTCGCGGCAGCGGGCGCCATCGCGACCCACCTTGGAGATCGACCGCCAATGAATGGTCACCGTGACGAAGCGGTGGCGCTCACCGAGACCCTGGCGCCAACGCGGTTCCGCGTCTACTACTCGATCGACGTCCGCTCGACCAGCGCCACGGCGGTGCCGTTCGACCTCATCGACACGTTCCGCTTCGATCCCGCCGTCACTGTCGACATGGTGGCGCCGAGCGTGTCGGCCGGGCAGGCGACCCGCAACCCGGCGTTCTACGGCTCCGGAGATCCGCTGCTGGCCAGCGGGACGGTCAGCTCGTCCCGGGGTGTGCTGATCTCACTGCGGGTCGAGGTCACGGTCACCGGCACGTCATCGGCGGCCGAAGCCGACTGCGTGCTTGCCGGCGGTGAATCCGGGACCGGCCTCTACAACATGGCCGCCGTCGGGACGAGCCCCGGCCAGACCGCCGTGGGCTGCCGGCCGACGCCGGGCGCGTCACTGGTGCAGGTCGACAAGAACGTGTTCGGCGGCCAGGGCACGTTCACGTTCGACATCGTCGGTTCCGACGGCACACGTGGGACGACCACCGTCACGACCGCGCCGGCGACGGCTACGACCAGCCGGGGCGTCACCGACGGCGATGCCCTCGTGCCTGGCGTGACGTACACGCTGACCGAGCAGGACCCGGGCGAGGGCTTCACCTACTTCGACGGGTCTGGCTTCTGCCTCCAGGCGGAGTGCACCGTCACGAACCAGCAGATCCGCGACTGACCCGAGTACCTCGTTCTGCATTGAGCAAACGACCGAATCTGGTCGTTTGCTCAATGCAGAACGGGGATCGCGGTCGTGGCAACGTCGCCTCGTGACCTCCACCGCCCGCCCCGCCGTCGACCTGACCGGTCAGGTCGCGCTCGTCACCGGGGCGTCGTCGGGCCTCGGGCGCCGCTTCGCCGGGGTGCTGGCCGCCCACGGCGCCGACGTCGTGGCCGCCGCCCGCCGCACCGACAAGCTCGCCGACCTGGCGGCTGAGATCGAAGCCGCCGGCGGGCGCTGCCATCCGGTGGCCCTCGACGTCACCGACGCCGATCGCCTGCTCGCCGTGCTCGACGAGGTCGAGGACGCCTTCGGCACGGCGACGATCCTCGTCAACAACGCCGGCGTGCCTGACGCCCAGCGAGCCCACAAGATGAGTGTCGAGCTGATCGACCAGGTGCTCGACACGAACCTGCGCGGGCCCTACATCCTCGCCACCGACTTCGCCCGGCGACTGCTGTCGGCCGAACGTCCAGGGCGGATCGTCAACATCTCGTCGATGGGGGCGTTCAACTACGGGGGCAACGGCGCCGCGCTGTACTCGATCACGAAGGCGGCGATCAACCGCATGACCGAGGCGCTGGCCGTCGAGTGGGCCCGCTTCCACATCAACGTCAACGGCATCGCCCCCGGCGCCTTTTCCTCGGAGATGATGGACGGGATGCTCGAGCGCATGGGCGACATCACGCAGCACTTCCCCCGCCGGCGCCTCGGCCAGCCCGAGCAGATGGACTCGACGCTGCTGTATCTGTGCGACCCGGCGTCTGAGTGCGTCACCGGCACCGTGATCAAGATCGACGACGCCCAAGGCCCCCGCTAAGTCCCCGTTCCCCGGCCAGAATGCGGCCGTGGCCGACACCGACCCCGCGCCGGCCCTGATACCGGCGACCCATCCGCCCACCGTGCGGCAGTGGGTCGGCGGGCCGTACCCGCTCGGTGCCACCTACGACGGTTCGGGCACGAACTTCTCGCTGTTCTCCTCGGTCGCCGAGGGCATCGAGTTGTGCCTGCTCGACGTCGAGCGCAGCGAGACCGGGCACGGCCCGTTCACCGAGATGCGCATCGAGCTGACCGAGGTCGACGGGCACTGCTGGCACACCTACCTGCCCGACGTGCGTCCCGGCCAGCGCTACGGCTACCGGGTCCACGGACCGTGGAATCCAGCATTCGGGCTGTGGTGCAACCCGGCCAAGCTGCTGCTCGACCCGTACGCCAAGACGATCGACGGGGGCGTCGACTGGGACCCGGCCTGCTTCGCCTACGACTTCGACAACCACGACCGCCCGAACGAGGCCGACAGCGCCCCCCACGTGCCGCGAGGCGTCGTCAGCGACCCGTTCTTCGACTGGGGCACCGACCGCCCGCCCGGCCCCGCGATGCACGAGTCGATCATCTACGAGGCTCACGTCAAGGGCTTGACGTTCCGCCATCCCGGCGTCCCCGAGGAGCTGCGCGGCACGTACTCGGCGATCGCCCATCCCGCAATCGTCGAGCACATCGCCGGCCTCGGCGTCACCGCCATCGAGCTGATGCCGGTGCACCAGTTCGTCCACGACAGCCACCTCGTCGATCGGGGCCTGCGCAACTACTGGGGCTACAACTCGATCGCCTTCCTCGCCCCGCACAACGACTACGCCTTCTCGCACCGCCAGCCGACGCTCGTCCAGAGCCAGGTGCAGGAGTTCAAGACCATGGTCAAGGCCCTCCACGCCGCCGGCATCGAGGTCATCCTCGACGTCGTCTACAACCACACGGCCGAGGGCAATCATCTCGGGCCGTTCTTGTCGATGCGCGGCATCGACAACCTCGCCTACTACCGCGTGCTCGAGGACAACCCCCGCCACTACCTCGACTTCACCGGCACCGGCAACAGCCTCAACATGCGCCATCCCCACGTGCTGCAGCTGATCATGGACAGCCTGCGCTACTGGGTCACCGAGCTCCACGTCGACGGCTTCCGCTTCGACCTGGCCTCGACGCTGGCCCGCGAGCTGTACGCCGTCGACCGGCTGTCAGCGTTCTTCGACCTCGTCCAACAGGATCCGATCGTGTCGCAGGTCAAGCTGATCGCCGAGCCGTGGGACGTCGGCGAG
>Ga0136617_10001468_pt1 | contig 20998 bp, 15 predicted proteins | sample AntDrymUQ3222106_2_FD_129672 | JGI IMG/M metagenome (GOLD analysis project Ga0136617, IMG submission 129672) | Polar desert sand microbial communities from Dry Valleys, Antarctica - metaG UQ322 (21.06) | ecosystem: Environmental > Terrestrial > Soil > Desert | place: Antarctica: Dry Valley...
ATTACATCAACAACGGCACCACGCCAAAACCCGGCTACACGCCTTTCCCCTACCCCCATCCGCTGGCCCAAGGCGGTTCCTCCCGCACCCTAGCGCCACCAAGCAACCTGCGCATCGTGCCATAACAGCCAGCGATAACACGTCCATCGTGGCAACCGTCCGCACCGTCCACTAATCGAGTTATCCTCGGGCTATACATCGCGTATGTTTGCGATGACGCGGCGATAACTGAGCAAGCAAAAATGAGGATTACAGTGGTCGGCGGGGGCCGTATGGGGCTACCCCTTGCATGCGTCTTTGGCGAACACGGCGCGTCCGTGACCGTGTGCGATATCAATCCCCAGTTGGTGAGCGCCATCGACGCCGGTGACTGTCCCTACGACGAGCCCGGGTTACCCGAACTCATGGCCACGCTGAAGAAAGCCGGCCGCCTAAATGCCACCATCGACACGGCGAAGGCTTCGTCCGCATCCGACGCGATCGTCGTCATTGTCCCCGCCCTCCTCACTCCCGACCGCGAAATCGATTTCACTATCCTGCAACAGGCTTCGGCGCAGATTGGCAAGGGATTGCGGCGGGGAGCGCTGGTTGTCTACGAGACGACGGTGAGCGTCGGCGGTACACGGCGTAGCCTCATTCCGGTTCTGGAGAACCACAGTGGATTGAAAGCGGGCCAAGACTTCCAAGTGGCCTACAGTCCAGAGCGTGTGAAGGCCAACTTCGTGTTAGATCGGCTCGAGACCACCCCTAAGGTCGTGGGCGGTCTCGATGCGCTTTCGCGTGCGAAGGCGGCGGCGCTGTACAGGGAGTATCTCGGCGCGCCCGTCGACGATGTGGGCACGATCGAAGCTGCCGAAATGACCAAGCTATTGGGCATGCTTTATCGCGATGTCAACATCGCACTGGCCAACGAACTCGCAGCCTTCTGCGAAGTGGCCGGTGTGGACCTGGAACGAGTTCGGGCAGCAGCCAACAGCGACGGCGAGGCAAATCTACTCTCGGCTGGAATCGGCGTCGGCGGTCATTGCACACCGGTGTATCCATACTTCCTGACGCGGGAATCGCGGCGATTGGGAATGACTCAGCGTATCTCCGAGGCGGCGCGGGAGATCAACGATCACCAGCCCGCCAGGCACTTGGAGCGAATTGCAGCCGTATGGAAGTCGCTCAACGGACAGACGGTACACGTCCTGGGCTTGGGATTTCGGCCAGGGGTGAAGGTGGATACCTTGAGCCCGGCCTACGCCCTGCGGGATCACCTCCGGCAACGCGGCGCCCGCGTCACCATCGAGGACCCTCATTACACCGACGAGGAGCTGCGCGCGGCGGGATTCGAACCCGCTGCGGCAACGGGCGCCAATGCCGTCGTGCTGAACACTGCTCATCGCGAGTTCGCGCATCAAGATTTCGTGGCGTGGCGTGCGGCGGGGGTAGAGGTACTCCTGGACGGGCGCAATCTTTGGGATCAAGACGAAGTCGAAGCCGCCGGAATACTTTACTTCGGGATCGGCCGATCCGCGCGCGGCGAACAACGCTGATGCGCCGGCGCCTCCCATTCCATGAACTGCCCGTACCTCCCGCGCGAGGCTGAGCGCGGAGCAACGTTAACCTCCGAGCAGGCGATTCACGAGCGTTGTGTAGGTCTTCTTGTGCTCACTCCAGCGGTAAGTTCTTCCGAAGCGTTCGGTGGCCTGCCGGGAAAGCATCCTTCGCTTCCCAGGATCCCGATAGAGTTCAATCATTGCCGCGGCGAGCGAATCGCTATTCTCCGCCTCGAAGAACTGCACCATCTCCTCATTGAAATAGCGAGTGATCGTGCCGGTTCTCGGCACGATGCATGGGATACCGACGCTCACGTATTCCAGCAACTTGCTGGGGAGCATGATGTCCGTGCCGCTGCAGATGCGCAGCGGGATGAGGCCGACGTCTGCGTCACTAATCATCGACGGGATCACTTCCACCGGCACGAATCCCTCGCTGAACGTAACCACTTGCTGCAGACCAAGACGGTCGCGCAACTCGATCAAACGATCCCGTTCTTCGCCTGCGCCAATGATGCGCAGTTCCATGCGTGGAATCGAGGCGCTCGCCTTGACCGCGGCCTCGATGGCAATATCCAGCCCGAGACGGTGCGCGAGGGTGCCGTGATAAACCATCACGAAGGGCGCGTCTCGGGCCGGTTTCGACATGGGTTCGCGTAGAGCAAAAATGCGCTCATCGGGGAGGTTCAGCAGCACGTGGATTTTGTCGCGCGGGATGCCACGCTCGGACAGAATGTCTTTGAGGCGCTCCTCCACCGTGAGCACTGCCGACGCGAACTTTCCGGCCCATCGTTCCTGCATTTCCAGCGCGCCGATCATCCAATGCTTGTTGCGCGTATCAAATTTCTCCGCATAGAGTTCGGGCATCAGGTCGTGCACGTCATGGATCACCGGGCGACCGAGTAAACGCGGAAGCAAGGTTGCGAACACCAGGAAGTCGGGCATGTTGTTGATATGGATGAGCCGGTACCGCAGCGGGTGCACGAGCAGGTGCGCGAGTAATATGAAGAAGAACGTCGCGTAGTCGACCATGTATTCGCCGACCGACGTGCATTTGTTCTTGAAACCGATCGCCTTGAAGACCTCGACTCCCGCAATCGTCTCCCGGTTCGGCTCCCCAGGCTGCCGACGCGCCATGAACACGACCCGGTAGCCTGCCTCGACCAACGCCTCGGCCTCGCGTTTCACTCGCGGATCCCGGCGGTAGTTCGTGTATGCAGCCATCAGGATCAGGGCCATCCGCTACGCCTTGGTTGCCGAGGCAAAGCTCGGATAGTTCCCCGCCCTGCCCCGCCAGAAGTTGTTGATGGAGGCTCCATCCGTGGCCAGACCGCCGGTTCCGCGCACGTGATCCACCATCTTCCAGAACAGGCGGTCGTATCCGGGGTCACGCGCGCCGCCGAAGACGATGGGATGCCACACCGCGGAGACACACCCGCGTTTGCGGCGAAGATCATCAACGGCAACTTCGATGACCTCCCAGGCCTTCGATCCCTTCAGGCCCAGGTAGCTGCGCAGCGTAACGTCCATGAGAAATAGGCTTAGCTGCACCACGTCGTACGGTCGGTCTTGCTCGAGGCAATAAGGAAAATAGGGGTACGAGAATCCGGCCCGCGGTCCCGGCCGGTCCGGATAACCCATTGACATATCGTATTGAATGCCTGCCTCCTCCTGTGCAGCGAATAGGGTGTCGTAGTCGAAGGAAAGAAAATGCTGGCGCGAGCCTAACGGCCTGCCAAGGCGTTGCGCGAGGAGCGCCACCTCTTCGACATACCACACCGGATTCTCGGTGGATCGATAGCTTCCGTGCAGGCAGAGGTCGAAGCCGGCGTCGGGGATCGCCCGCAGATAGTCGCGCACGCGGTCGTCTTCGATTCGATAGTTGACATCGCTCGGGTGTCGGTGGCCGACGGCCACTTGGAACGATGTGCGCAAGCCCAACTCTTTCTCCCGCTCGATCATCTGCGGAATGCATCCATACGGGTCGCTTCCGCGCATCAGTGCCCGCGTTAACCCCGCGGCCGAGCGTAGCGCATCGGCCGGGTCTCGGTGGCGGATAAGGTGGCGCAAGAACGATTTCAGCCCCTGCTTGGCCGTATCGGCTAGATCGAGTGGAATGAAATCGATGTCATGCGAGAGAACCAGCGTATAGGCGGCGCCATGCGGCCATTGCAGCGGCATCCATTGCGCTAGTTCGAGCTGGTTGGTGAGAGCGTGCAGGAGGTCCATGAGGCGGTCGAGGTACCGATCGACAATGTCCTGCGGAACACCGAGGCGCGTGAACACGCTGTTGGCGTGCATCCTCCGGGTCTGTGCTGTCTTTGGTCCGATACGCTCGGACCACGAAGACAAGAAATAGAATGCGTTGGCCGCAATGTCGAATGCAATGTCCGACGGTGACTCGAAGCCTGCGGCCCTTTCGGGTAACACAGCGGCCAAGCCGTCTACGATTGCAACGGACCCGCAATCCGCGTGGCTGTTGAACGCTTGCCACGACACCGGGCAATGCGCCACGGCAACACAGCGGCCGAGCGGCCATGACGCCTCCTTTGCCGGACCATACAGGAGCCATGGGCCCGTTAAGGGCGGTTGCGACGAGTAGACCAGTGGAATAGCCCGGGCCATGAAGAGGGAATCGAATACATAGCGGACTTTGGGCAGCAGCGCCTGCGCGCAACGCAACACGATATGCAATGGTTCGTTCACGTCGGGCTGTCGCCGTCCCCTGCGCACGGTTCCGGCGCTCTCACGGGCGATGGCCCGCGACCCCCGTCGTCGCAGAAGCGCCGTACGCCACCAAAACCGCCCGACCGCAAGCTACGCTCCGTGACTTCGCGCCTGCCCCGCGGCATGCCCCGTCAGCCGATCGGCTTGCCGTTCCCGTCCCGTTGCTCGGGTCCGGCTCGTCCGCCTCGATTCCGCGCTCGGGTATTCCATCGCGATGATGTAGAAGACCGTCCAAACTAGATGCACGCCTTTGAACCCGGCTTCGGTGAAGTTGAAAGCAACAATGGCAACGAGAAATCCGAGCCTGAGGCGGGCAAAGTCGAAATTCGACACCAGCTGTCTGCTTATCTTGCGGAACGTAGAGACGACGACCCCGATCAGAAGGACCACCCCGACGGCGCCAAGGCTCAAGTAGATATCGATGTAGCCGTTGTGCGCCTGGTTGGGATGCCACCACCATTTCGCCCAGAGCGTCTCGAGTCGCCAACCCAGCCAGAAGCTTTCGAACCCCACACCGAGAATGGGGCTGTCGTGCATGGCAAGCACATCCGCCCACAGTTTGGTCCGGTCAGTCAGCGTCGGATCGCGCCCCAGCAAATCCAGCATCTCCGCGTGCAAGTCAAGTGTGAGCTCAGCTCCGATAGTAATGAGAATTCCGACGATGGCGTAGGTTCCAATCAGCCGCTTGTTTACAACGCGCAGGTCGACTACGAATATCGTGACCATTCCCAGAACGAAGGCCAACAGCGAGGTTGCGCTGTTGGCCATCTGCAGCAGCCAGCCGATCATGCAGAGAAAGATCAGACTCAAAACGATTTCCCACCGTCCTCCCCGATGTCCGGCGCGCAGTGTCGAAAGCAGATTCCAGAAATGGAACAAGCCGAACACCATGCACAGATAGCCAAGGTCGTTCTTGGTCAGCCCTACTCCATTGTTGACCGGATCACCGGTATACGGATCAAAGCCCCGGCCGAACTGCGGAAAATATTTGATGAACAGCACCGAAAAAGGAATGAGCAGATAGGAGCATCGCTTCAGCACCGTCCGTACAGCGTTGACTGGATTCGGATCCGTCAGGATGATCAAGGCCATCACCGGGTGGCCGATGGTCTTGACCCAGCGCTTGAAGGCAATGAACGGAAAATCCGACCATAGGATGGCGAGAAAGCTGTAGATGATAAATGCGATCAGCCAGCGATTCTTTCGCATGACTTCCGCGAGGACGACACGCCGACGAACGAGGACACCGATTCCCGCAAGAATCAGCGTCAGGAAGAAGAAGGCGTCGATGGGGCTCCCTTCGGAATCATCGCCACCTGCGCCTACGGGCTCGCCGAGGCCGATCCACTGCGAGACGAATCGTGATCCCGTGATCGCGATCCAGAGCACCGGCAACCACAGCGCACCGTTGGCTTCCCCTCTCTTCCGGGAATCTCCGGCGAGAAGGATGACGACGAACGCGATTGTCAGCAGTGTTGCGTAGAAAGGCGGCATACGGTCAGTCTTCCGCTATCGGGGCGTTAGCGGATTGGATTTCCGACGCCATACGACACTGCGAACCGCGCCCGGTCACCGAGTTAGCTCATCGGCTGGCGATCAAGCGGCGATACACGGATTCGGTCGTCCTGGCGACTTCCTCCCAGGAGTGCCGCTCGCGCGCAAAGCGCCTGATGTCTGGCCGGTGGAGTTCCAGCCGTCTGAACATCTCGCTCGAGAAATAAGCAGTGATCGCTCCCGCCAGATCGCCCGGATCACGCGCCCTGCAAAGGGAGCCGGTCTTCCCCTCGATGATATCTTCCCGCAACGAGCCAACGTCGGTGGCTATCACCGGCAGCCCGAAACTGTAAGCCAAAAAGGGAACTCCACTCTGGAATATGCGGGTGTACGGAATCACCAGCACATCCGCCGCCTTGAAGTAGACCTCGACGTCCGCATCTGGAATGTGCTCAATTTTCGCGATAACTCGTTCGCGCGTCCCATCACTACATAGCCTGAGTTCAATCTCCCGCCAATAGTTCTCGCTGCCCTTTTTGACCTTACCCGCAATGATGAGGCGAAATCCACGGTTGTTCCGGGTCAGCTCCGGCAGCGCGGCAGCAAGAAACTCGAGCCCCTTGTACGGCGCAATCTGGCCAAAGAACAGTGCCGCTACCTCCCCGGCGCCCAAGCCCAGACGTTGCTTAGCTTCAATGGTCGTCATGCCGGTCGTCGGAGCAGTGTCATTGATTCCGAACGGAATGACGCTGACGTTGCCCTCGGGTACTCCGAATTCCTCCTGCAGCTGGTTCTTCATGCTTGCCGTATGCACGAATATATGATCCGAGAGCCGATACTGGATGCGAAGCGACCAACGATTGAGGGCGCTGTCGCGGGAATCCCGCCTTGCGGCGTTGACATTGTGCGCCGTCAACACGAGCTTTCGCCCCAGCGATCGGTAATAGAGCAATAACAAGGTCCGGTCGAACAGCTCGAACTTGTTGTTCCACAGAATGTGGAAAATGCGTGGCCTGGCGCTCACCGCGTAGCTCATGAGACGAAGGTAATACGCCGACAATCTGAGCATTTTTCGGGCGAAGGGCACATTCTCTCGCTGATCCCCGCGCAGATTGAGAAAGTTGACGAGCGGCGTCTTGTGCAGCTCCGGACCGTCCACGCTGTCGCTGCCGATGAAATCGACGAACACGCCTCGCGCGACCAACGACAACGCCAGACCGAGCGCGTACGAGCGGTCATCGCCGCCCGTCAACAGCGCAATTTGCAGCGCACCCGACGACTTGCTTAAGCTTGTCGCGTGTGCACTCCCCATGTCGGCCGCGGTCGGCGCCACGTCGCCGCAGCGCGCGGTCATCGTTGAGTCACCACGGAAGGGTCGACCACACCCCTGGCCAGCGTGTCCATCACCGCGCGAACCACATCGTTTAAGCCGACTGCCGTCACGGCACGAGGATCAAGGCTGCGCTTGTAGAAGAATTCGCCGAGGAGAGGCGAGATGATCTTGGTCTGAAGGCCGTAGTCGCAGATCTCCCAGGGGCTCGTGCAGTTGAAGATGGTGACGCACGGCGTGCCACTGCCAAGCGCGAGATGCATGGGCAAGCTGTCGCCGCTGACGAGGCAGCGATGATTCTTTACGTCGCCGATGTGCTCGGGCAACGACTGCCTGCGCGGCAGGAAGTTGACTCGCAGGCCCGTCGCCTCGAGCTCGCGCCGCAATTGCTCATAGTGCCCCCAGTTTTTCATCGGCCACACTGGTCCTGCTACGGGCGCGATTGCGACGTCTCCGACCAGATCCATGTCCAACGCCGCGGGCAGCAAGTACGTTTCCCCGCCGAAGCGGAGTCCCAGGCCTTCGAAGATCAAGTCCTGATACGTGCGACGGTTGAGGAACTTGAGCTCGTCCGCTTTTTGCCTGCCATGGACGCTGATCAGGCTCAAGTCGAACCAGCGACGCGCATCATCCGTGTAGCGGACCTGTTCCTGCCCGTCCAAGTACGCGCCAAAAAGGTGCGCATGGCGCACACTCCTGACGAACGCGCCAATGTCTGCCGTGTCTTCCAGGTTGATGACAAGGTCGTAAGTGGAATCGAGGGCAAGTGAACGGTTTTCCCAGGATAGACAGCGGACGTTCTCGGCCAAGCGATGGACCAGTACCGCGTTTTCGGCGGCAGTCACCCAGGTGACATCGCCGCGCATGCGACGCAGCAGCGGCGTCGTGCGCACCACATCACCGGCGGCGTTGAGCTTGACGATCAGTGTCTTCATGGTTGCCTGTCCATGGAGCCGCGAATGAGCAGCCGGTCCGCTGCCTCGAGCGTAAGCACCGCATCGATCTCGCGGACGTAGTTTCTTCGCCCGCTCACATGCTCGGCGACCATCGACGTCAGAAAACGCGCGTTCCAGAATGGCAATCGACGTACGCTGGCATCGCCGACGACCTCACCGATGTAGGCGGCCAGCTCTCGCCGAAACCAGGTTCTGTAGGGCAGGAACTTGTGCAATCCCAGCAAGCCAAGCTTCGAAAGCGACCCGACGAGCGGGTCAAGCGGCGAGAGCCAGTGCGGCAAACCCTCCTTGTGCAGGTAGTCGAGCTTGAACGTGGCGGCGGAGAAGAGCCGCCGCATGCAATTCGCGGGAGTCCGAGCTCCCCACACGAGTCCCCGATCCGTGGCGATTCTGCCCAGCTCCGGATCGTTGTCGTGCACGAGCCGTAGAGCGGCCCTTGGCGACTGGCGTGCACCCGCGGGTGCGCGATAGGCGAGTTCGACGATCTCGTTGTCGAGATAGGGCGTCCGGATGGTGAGTTGAGACTTCGCTGCGGCGAGGGTGCCGAACAGATGCCACGGTATCTCCCGGAATGCGGCGAAGGTAACCGGATGAACGTCTCGTTCCGAGACGCCTTTCGCCGACGCGTCGAGCGTTGCGCCAAAGCTCGCATCGATCAGCGCACTTCGCAAACCGATCGGCTTGAACGTCGACATGCCTCGCAGGATCTCGCTGCCGAAGTTTCCGGTCAGGCGAATCGGCGATAGATCTCTCGCGAGGGCGTTCAGGTAGATTTCGTGCGCACCCAACGCCCCGGCGCAGCCGTCCGTGGCGTATACCGTTCGATCAACGTAGCGCCCATAGTCCGAGAGGAAATTCGCACCGATGCGCAACGTTTGGTGCTCGAGGGCGCAAATTCGAGCCACGTCGGCCGCCAGCCGCACGTCGAGCGTTCTCTCCGTCAATCCGGAGAACGTGTAGCACACGGGCGGCTTACGCTGGCTGCCTGCAATGCAGGCCATGATCATTCGCGTATCGAGTCCGCCAGTGAGCGAGACACCAATCCCCGTCTCCGACGACAGATATCTGGGCAGCGCCCGTTTGCAGGTTGCAAGAAACGTTGCATCGAAATCGTGTTCTCCCAACCGAGGCTGTGATTCCCATTCCTTGGGATGAAAATACTGACTCTTGCGAATACCCGCGCCGTGGTCACCGGCCCAGAGAGAACCGGCTGGAAGCAGCCGCACGTTGCGGAACAGAGTCCGTCCATCCAAAGTGCATCCATAGCTCAGGAATTGCGCCACGCCTTCGTCGTCGAACGCTCTCGATTCGGGCAATACCCGCAACAATGCCTTAGCCTCGCTGGCGAAATAGATGGCGCCGTCCCTTTCGTGCCAATAGATCCGCTCGATGCCGTAGCGATCGTTGAACAGCAAGGCGCGCTTGCGTTTCCGATCGACCAATAGCCCGCTGAAGAGCCCATTGAGCCCCGCGACGAAGGAACTGCCCTCCGTCTCATATGTCCGCAACAATCGATCCGCGTCGCGATTGCCGCCATTCCGTTCCCTGGCCCGTTGCTGATCGGACGCAGAAGAAGTGGGGAAGCACTCGCCTGAAAACAGGAGCACAGCATCGTTGCAACCGCTGGACGCGGACTGGCGTGCTGCGAATGATCCTGCGTGGGCTACCCAACCGCCAAACACGCCGATCTCTGGAGAAAAGTGCGTTCCGGACGCGTACGAACAATCATGCTTCATGCTGTCGACCATCGCCCCGACTAGACGCTGACACTCGTCAGGGGACGCGCGACCGATGATTCCCGCAATTCCAGGCATGTTGCTCTTAGGGGGCCGTTTAGCAGACCAATCGATCGCACGCGAGGAAACAAAACCCCGTCGCTTCATCCCGCGTCATCCCTTGTGGCGCCCATGCCAGACGGCCCTCATCCGCTTCAATGAGCTTTTGAGGGGTTTTGGCAGCATCCCCCGCCATCCCCGATGCGCCCCGCACGACAATGCCCATGTCCCCACCCGGGTCAGCGGCACGTAGTAACGAGGAACGCTGACCTTCTCGAATCCACATCTCCGCTTGAATTCGGCGAGAGAATCATCGCTCCAGAAGAAGTAGATTAGGTAAGGCAGTTCTTGTGCTGCGCATACTTCGACGGCTTTGGCGATCAGCGCGTTATTGGGCGCCTTGTCGCGGTGCTTGACGCTGGAGATGATCTGCCCCGTGAGGCCGAAGCGTCCCGCATCGCCCAACATCATGAAGCCGATCATATCGCCCCGATAATAGGCGCCGATCATGCGCTCCCGAAACAGGAAGCGCGAGAACTGGCTCTTGATGGTTTCGAAATCCTTGCCGTAGTGCCAAAATCGACGGCCCTGGCGAACGGCCGACTCGTTGAAGATGGCGGTCATGCCCCGCACGAAATCGTCGTCGTAGGGCACTTCCTTGACCGTCACGCCCTCCTTCTCTGACTTTCGGATCAGGCTCCTGACGCGTGATTTGATCCGCTCGTTCCACCAGTTGTCGTAGGATTGGATCGGGAGCACGGCGATCTCTTCCCACTCTGTGTGATAGGGATACCGGGGGGCGACGTCCGGCATTCTCTGCCAGAAGGTCAGCAGGTCGGTCTTGACGTCGAGGTTCCCCGTCAATGCGCTTATCACCGCCTGCGGATCCTGAAGATCCTCGTACCATTCGTCTTCGAGACTGACGACGGTCGCCGGCCCGCGCCGAACGGAAAAGGTCTGTCCGGCGATTTCGATGCACTTGATATCAACGGCGTTGCCGTTGATCAAAGTCTCCTTGGTGAAGACTCGATCCGGAGGTGGCCTGCATTCCATTGTTCTAACGGCCGAGTCCAAGTCGGTTCGGCAGCAACCGTTTGAGCCTCCCGAGTTGCTCATTACGATGAAATCTCATGAGCTCGGAGGAGACGGGCCGCTCGTATTTCGAGATCCAGCACGAGAAGTAGCCACACAGAAGGAACACCCCTCCAAAGACATACGGCCGCTTTGTCATCTGGAACGCGCCTCGAAAGAGCTGCCATAGCGGGTGTCCGCCCAGGAAATAGTCCTTCTTTCCATAGTGGAAGCGCGCTCTTAGCTCGCTGTTTCCAGCCGTCCCCATCTTCCGGTGATGGTGGAACGTCCGATCCGCGAACGAGTGGGTGACCCACCCCTTCATGCGTGCCGTCGTTACCGCCACCCAGTCGATTCCCCCTCCCTTTATCGGCACATATCCGCCTATGTCGTCGAAGCAGCGCTTCCGGAAGAGCTGGCACTGGCCGTTGACGTGGTCCACATTGATGTAACTATCACGATACGAGTGGAAGCTGCCTTCGATGTAATGCGTGCCGGCGACGCCGAGTTCGGGCATCGCCTCGAACTGTTCGATGAGATAGGCAAAGAAATCCTCTTCGAACGAGACATCGGCGTCGACATTCCCAACGACGTCGAAAGCCAGGTGCCTGACCCGATCGTAGCCGGCATTGAAGGCGGCAACCTTGGCGGCGAAGTTGCGCTCCTGCCGTTCAGGAAGCCGCACCAATTCGAGCCACTCCCTGTCCTTAACGTACTTGAGCACGATCTCATCCGTGCCGTCGGTGGACCCGTCGCTCACGATGACCCAACGCTTCGGCAGCAGGGTCTGTGCGATGACCGACTGGATCGTCCTCTCGATGAAGGCGGCTTCGTTACGGGCCGGCGTGACGAGTACGTAGTTGAGTGGCATGGTGGAACGGCCTGGAAGCGGTTCCTGCACTTTAGGACAGCGCCGCGTCGGCCTCGATGGCCTGACGCGCGGAGGCGTTCGCGTCCATTGCTGCATTGGCTCGCAGCCACTCCTCGAGCACGACGAGACTGAACAACATCTTGTGGTTGTCGCGTCGGCCGGAGCGGTGGTCCTCGAGCAGCCGGCTCACGGCCTGTGGCTTGAGGAACTGGAACATGAGCGAGCTACCGTCGAGCAGGTAGCTCGCGAGCTTGCTGCTCATCGAGCCGTGAAACCACTCATCGACGACGTTGACGGCGAAGCCGCGCTTCCTGCGGGCCAGGATCTCCGGCGGCAGGAACCGCTCACACACACGCCTGTGCAGCCACTTGCGCTTACCGAGCCGGACCTTGAAGGCGGCGGGCAGCCGCTCCGCGAACTCCACCACCTCCTTGTCGAGGTAGGGCACCCGCACTTCGAGGCCGTGCGCCATGGAGATCTTGTCGGTGTACATCAGCAATTCGTCGGGTAGCGACGAGCGTATCTCGAGCACCTGGAATCCGCCGAGCTCGTCACTGCCTTTCATCTCCGGCTCGAGATCGCGCCAGAATTGCGCGAGACTGTCGCCGGCGCCTGGGCTCAGCACGCCGTCGCGGAACAGGCCGTCGACCTCGTCCCCGGGCATCAGCGAAAACACGTTCTGGTAGCGCTGCATGCGCTCCTCGATACTGAGTGCGTAAACGCCGCGCTTGAGCGCCTCGTTCCGAGGCAGGCGGCCGATGCCGGCCTCCAGACCTTTTCTCAGCCAGCCCGGAACGCGCCGCCAATACGCGCCGTACTGAACCCCCAGGTGCCGGGTGTAGCCGGCGAAAAGTTCATCGGGTCCCTGGCCGACCAGCGCCACCTTGACGTCCTGCCGTGCCCGTTCGCACACGTAGTACATCGGCACGATGGAGGACGCGGCGATCGGCTCCTCGAGGATCGAGACGATCTTGGGCAGCGACCGCTCGAAGGTGTCGCGGCTGAGCTCGACCTGGGCGTGGCGGGACGAAAAAATGTCCGCAGTCGCGGCGGCGTCGGTCAGTTCGTCGTCCTTGTACTGCGACTTGCCGTACCCCACCGTGTAGGTCGGCCAGTCCTTTCCGTACAGATTCATCAGGCCGAGCAGCAAGCCGGAGTCGATGCCGCCACTCAGCAGCAGGCCAACCGGCACGTCGCTGAGCAGATGGCGCTTTAGCGCGCGCTTGTAGATGTCGAGCAGCTCCTCGGCGGCTTCGGCGTCGGATTTGGACGATGCGAAGCGCTCGGGCCAGTAGCTGTACCAGCGCTGCACGCTCCACCCCCCGTTCTCGAATATCGCCATTGTCCCCGGCGCCAGCTTGCGCACGTTCTGGTACATCGTCAGCGGTGACGGCGTGTAGCGATAGCGCAGGAACAGGTTCATGGCCGTGGTGTCCGCCGCCGGGCGCTCGGTCAGCGCGGTCAGCACGGCACGCAGCTCCGAGCCGAATACCACCGATCCGGCTTCGACCCTGTAGTAGATCAGTTTGATGCCGGCCGGATCGCGCGCGATGACGAGTTTCCTGCGACGCTCGTCCCAGATGGCGAGCCCGAACATGCCGTTCAGGCGGCCAAGCACATCGGTGCCCCACTGCTTGTAGCCATGGACGATCACTTCGGTGTCGGATCGCGTACGGAAGACATGGCCCAATGCCTCCAGTTCGCTGCGCAGGTCGGGGAAGTTGTAGATCTCCCCATTGAACACCACCCAGACGGACTCGTCGCTGTCCGACATGGGCTGATGGCCGCCGGAGAGGTCGATGATCGACAGGCGTCGGAAGCCCAGTCCCAACGCGCCGGAGAAGTAGAAGCCTTCGTCGTCCGGACCGCGGTGCGCGATCGATCGGGCCATGGCCCGGACCGTGGCTTGATCGGCGGGTTTGTGGCCCCCGAAATGAAATTGACCGCAAATGCCGCACATGGTGTGGGATGTCCCGCGAACTAACGGCTCAGTGCGCGAGCCCGGGCAACGGCACCCCCGCCATTGATACCGTAGACATAGGACAGCGTGGCGTTGTGGCCTTGGCTGCGGCCTCTGTCGAGCCGAACAGGAACGTGAGGCTGCGGAATAGCTGGGCCTGTGCCCAGCGGTGCATCGGAACGTTGTCCCATCCGACCATAAGTCGCCGTGAGCGGAAAGATCCATCGGGCTTTTGCCAGTGGGTCAACAGATCGGCCAGCGTGGTCTGCAGCCGCTCGTCGAGCAAGTCGAATCGGCCGCGCAGCAGCACTGCCAGGTTGATGCACTCTGCGTAGTCATAGAGCTCGCGCTTGTAGACCGTCAGGCGCGGTGCTTTGGCAAACGGCTTGGGCAGTCCCTCTCCATCGAACAGGAGGCGCACGTAGTAGCCGACGCCGGTCTCGATTGCGCGGCGGCAGCCGACGTGGCCCGTCAGCGCCTCGATCTTCGCCAGCGCCTTGAGCACGAAGCACGTGTGGAAGTGATCGACGAAGTCGCGCACACCGTCGATGGCGTAGGGCCAGGATCCATCCGGCTTCTGCGCCTCGAGGACGAAGTTGAGGTTTCGCTCCGCGATGCGCTTATAGTCAGTGCGCGCGAATTGAACGGCGGCGCTCGTCAGCAAGAAAGCCCGGTACGCACTTGCATTGATGACGCCGCCCTGCGTGTCGAGCGGGTTGTAGCCGGCCGTCCGGGCGTCCGCCGAAACCTCTCTGTCCTTGATGTCGTTGGCGGCGTGCTCGGCCGCAGAACGCATCACCCGGAGCCATCGCTCCTTTCCATCGAAGTCGTGGACATACGAAAACGCCTCGTAGCAGTAAGGCGTCGTCGTTATCAGTGGAGTACCGGCGGGCATCACGCCTGACCGCGTTACCCAATCGAAGGGGTAACCCCAGCAGAACTCCCGGTAGCCAGGACATCTAGTTTGCTCGAGAACACCGAGGAAGTGGACAGCTCGGTCGTAGTACCTCGAATCGCCGGTCAGCCGCGCAAGCAATGCGAAGCCCATGGCGTAATGCGCATCGGCGATGGGAAATCGCTGTTTGTCGCCGAAGAAGCGTCGCGCGGCCGGCGCGAACGCTTCGCAGAGAATCATTGGGGCGACCGCCAGGGTTCCGAGCGAGCGCTTCCTGTAGTAGAGGGACTTCGCGCGGGCGCCGACGGGCCCGGCAAAAAAGCTTTGATGATCGTATGATGTCTCGCCGAAGCAGTCGAGCCAGTCGATGAATCGCGAGAGGACCGTGCGGATTACGTCGTCGGATGTGGCTCGCATTGTGCTCTCCGAACGGTGGGTCCTGGCATCAAGAATCGCTCTGCGCGATCGATCGCGACGTAGCCTGTCGCCCGCCGCACGATCGAAGCAGGTCGTCGAAATACTCTATGGTCCTGGCCAGGCCAACCTCTAGGGGAACCGTGGGTCGCCATCCAAGAGATTGTTCCGCCTGCGAGATATCGGGCCGTCGCTTCCGTGGATCGTCCGCAGGGAGCGTGGTGAAGACTATCTTCGAGCGGGCCTTCGTAAGTTCGACGACCCGTTGCGCCAGCTCCAGCACGGTACACTCGCTCGGGTTGCCGAGGTTCATCGGCCCCGTCACCGTGTCCGGGGTGTTCATCAGCAGCATGAGGGCGTCGACCATATCGTCCACATAGCAGAACGATCGCGTCTGCGACCCATCGCCGTATATGGTGATCGGTTCTCCCCGGAGCGCCTGCACCACCAGGTTCGAAACCACTCTTCCGTCGTTCGGATGCATACGCGGGCCGTACGTGTTGAAGATCCGCGCCACCTTGATTCTCAGGTGATGCTGGCGGTGATAGTCGAAGAAGAGGGTCTCCGCGCAACGCTTGCCTTCGTCGTAGCACGCCCTTGACCCGATGGGATTCACATTGCCCCAATACGTCTCAACCTGCGGATGCACCGAGGGGTCACCGTATACCTCCGACGTGGAAGCCTGCAGGATCCGGGCGCTGACGCGCTTTGCCAGACCGAGCACGTTGATCGCCCCGTGAACATTCACCTTGGTGGTCTGTACCGGATCATTCTGGTAGTGGATGGGCGATGCGGGGCAGGCGAGATTGAAGATCTCGTCCACTTCGACATAGAGTGGGAACGTTATGTCGTGACGCATCAATTCAAAGTAGGCGCTGTCCAGCAGATGGACGATGTTCCGCTTCGAACCGGTGTAGAAATTGTCCACGCAGAGTACGTCGTAGCCCTTCTGCAGGAGCCTTTCGCAGAGGTGCGAACCGATGAATCCGGCCCCTCCAGTCACGACGGCTCGCGTGTGGTTGTTGTCCTTCATTGCCTCACCCCCCGTTGCGTGTCGGGGAAATCGTCCGCAATGGACGCCCGGTCGCGCATCTGTCGCATCAACTCGTTCGGTTCGCTATCGGGCCATGCGATCGAGGTACCAGTCGACCCTTCGACGCGCGAGCAGCTTGGCCGCGCGCCAGTTGTTCATCACCTTCTTGGTTACCCTTGGCCCCACGACCGTCTCCAGCGGGTAGTATTTCCAGCCGGCTCTGGGCGGTCGAAGGTCTCCGCCCAGCTCATCGGCCAGCTTGATCATGCTGGCGATCAAACGCTCGTCACTCGCATAGAAGTACAGCATGAAGGTTTGCAGGAGCTGCAGCGAGGCCCTTCGCGTCCGCTCACTGTTCTCCAGTCGTAGCAGATGCTCGATGCTGAGACGAAGTGAAAGGACCAGCGCTTCCAGGCCCCTCTCGCTTCGCTCCATGTTCCAGTTCAGGCTCCCGACGGTGCCAACGCGGTAGTAGCACCTGGCGTCGGGGACGAATTTCACGCCGGAACTCGCGGCCACGACCCGGCATACGTATTCGCCGTCGTCGTCCCCAGAGCTTGCCAGCCGCTCGTCCCAAGGTCCGGCGAGATCGGTCAGGCGCCGGCTGACCAGCCAGACCGCAGGGTTCATCCAGACATTGTTCGCAAACTTCGTCACGATCCATTCGACGGCCGGCCAATCCTGCCATAACGAATCACGCTCGAACCGTGCCTTCTCGTGACGGATGAAGAATTTTCCCCACGCGCAGGTGAGCAGGACCCTGGACTGCTGCCCGCTGTCGGCACGTTTGAGTTGCCGCGCGATCTTTTCGGGATGCAGCAGATCATCCGCGTCCAGCCACTGTATATAGTCTCCCTGGGCGAGGCTCAACGCCTTGTTCCGTGCCCCACACGCCCCCGTGTTCTCCTGGGTGACGACCTTGACGACGCCTGACTCGAGACCCCGCGCTATTTCCAGCGTCTTGTCCGAGGAGCCGTCGTCGACCACGATGATCTCCCTGCGCGGCCAAGTCTGCGCCATCGCCGAAGATACGCAGTCGTGGATCCAGTTCTCCGCGTTGAACGCTGGAATCAGAATGGATACCAAGTCGGTCATGGGATTACCTAGTTCACTGCGTTATACGCCCTACTTTTCCACCGGGGACTTCGGTGTCGCGTCCCTGGACGGGATCAAGAACCCCCGCTCTCTTAGGTATACGGCTGCAGTGCGCACGCCGTCTGCCGCAGCAACACGGAACCGGGGCACCTCGGCTACCGCACTGCGACAGAAATCCGCAAGTCGTTTGCAGACTGTCTCGAGTGAGAAGTGCTGCAGAACGAATTGTCGCGAGAAGTCGCCGAACTCGGAGCGCTGATCGGGATGCTCTGCCAGCCCGAGAATGTCAGCGGCGAGACCCGCGTTGCTAGCATAGCCGGTCCCCCGCCCGTAAATGCCTTTGTAGTAAAAGGATGCCGCGGTCTGCGGGGTTAATGGGGCAGAAAAGCCTTGCTCCCCCACGATAACGACGGCCTTCCCGAATGCCATCCCACGCAGTGCCGAGCCGCCCATACCCACCACGATGTCGGCCGCGGCGTAGGCCGGCCGCGGGTCGAGGAGCGTCCCCGTCAGCTGCACTGCAGGCCGCCCCAGCTCGGTATTGGCTTCCGCCGCAAGCCGCTCGAGTCTGGGGCGCGCCGCGCCGTCACCCACGATCACGAACCGCAACGGCAGTGCCCGGCCCAGGCTGCGAACAACGTCGATGGTCCGCACCAGGCTCTCGGATTTCATCCAATTGGACAGCCGGGAGACGGTTACGACCGTTATGCCGGGACCTTCGAGGTCGTAGCGTTTGCGGAACGGCCGGGAATCTACGCTGTCGGGAGCATTTACATGGACGTCCACGGGAGGCAGAATGAGCTCCACCCGCCGCCGACCACCGGCTCGTGCCTGGTCCACAAGCTCCGGCGTCCCGAACGTCGTTGGCAGCCCCTTCGGAAGCACGCGCGTGAGGTGCATCATCATGTCCGTCACCACCATGGGAACGCGCATAGGCAGGTGTACGGCATAGTAGGCATCAAGGCATTGCCACCAGTCCCAGACATGCAAGAGATCAGGACGCTCGCAACGCACCGCGGCGCGAAGCGCGCGCATCCGTGCCGGGGACGGATGAACGTACGCGTCTGGTGCCGGAATGAAACGTAGGCCTTTCTCCTCCGCCAGTTTGACCATCGGGCCCGGTGTCGCGAACAGCACCACGTCATGGCCGTGCAGGTCGCGGAGGGCCGCGGCGAGCTCGATTGCATTCACTTGAGTGCCGCCGACCTCTAGGCGATGGGCGAAGACGAGAATCTTCATACCGCCGCCTTGGACACAAGGCACCGGCACAAGCACGCAAGAGCTAGCAGGGATCGCATGGTCATCTTATGAGGTCCGGCTTCGAATACGCTCCGCTCTCGCGGCCAGTCTGTTCGTCCTCGTTGCACGTAGATGCGATCGACGCTTCGCTCTGCCTTCGTCATTTGTAGCCCCGCCGCGCGAACCGGAATATCTCGAGCAACCGCTGAATGGGTCGAGGAATCTGCTCGGCGGGCACGAGATTGACGAGTAGGCGGATCGAAAAGACACCGCTCACGAGGGTTGCCAGTATTCCGAGCCCGGTCGCCCACAGCGGTGGCAAGGCGTAGAAGCCGCAGAACACGACCGCAATCATGAAGGTCAGCAGCGTTCCAGCCTTTCTGTTCGCAGCCGACCAGCCAAACCCGCTGAGCACTCGAACGGTCGGGTAGATCATCAGCCCATGGAAGACGTAGGAGCCGAAGAACGCCATGCCGGCGCCGGCCAAGCCGAACGACTCGACGCATATCCACGCGAGACCGACGCTGACGACGGTCCACGCCAGCTCGGTTCCAAAGAAGATGGCTTGCTTGCCTTTCGCGATAATGATGAAGCCCATCGGCCATGTGATCACGCGCAACGTCATCCCCAGGCAGATCCAGCGCAGAACCTCTACTGCCATGTCGAACTCGGCGCTGTAGAACACGGCGATCACCAGAGGTGCGAAAGTAAGGGTGGCCAGGACCCCCGGCGCTACCAGCAGCAAGCCGACTTGCGCCTGCTCGTTCACCAGGCGGTTGCAACGCGGATGGTCGTTCGCGACGCCGACCAGGCGGGGATAGAAGTCCGCACCCATCGCCTGCAGAATGAACCCGACGTAAAGTCCGCCCAATGTCCAGGCGGCCTGGTACAGGCCCGCCGCATCGAGCCCGACGTGGCGGAGCACGATGAGCCTGACGACGTAAGCCGCCCCCATCATGAGCAGCCCGCTCGCCATGAACGCGAAGCCGAGCTTGAGCAATCCGGCCGCTTCGTGCGCGACCTCGGACGCGGTCATCGACGGCGGCCGGATTTTCACCTTTCGGCTGTACCACCACGATGTGGCAAGCGCCATTGCAGCGACGGCCACCAGTGACGGCACTACACCTTCTTCTCGGAGGAAGTACACCAAGGGGATGCTGATGAGGGTCCCGAGGAATCCGCCCAGCACGCTCATCTTCGCGAGGTCGGAAATGCGTCGCATGCCTTGAATCAGCGCACCCTGCCCATCGGCAACCAGCCGGCAGAGCACCGCCAGGGACAGTAGCGCCACGGCACTGGCCTGCCCCGCATTCCCGAAGGTCAGCGTAGACACCTGTGTGGAAATGCCGATGAGTCCGGCAGCGCCCAGCAATCCAAGGACGACCGCGATTCGTCGCAATACGATGACGGTTCGCGCAATCCGTTCCTCGTCCCCCGAACCGACCGCGTCGGCGATCTGGCGTACGCCGCTGCTGTTGATGCCCAGTCCCGCAAAGCTGCGCGCCAAGTCGGCGATGGATCCGAAGACGCCGATCAGCCCGACCCCGCCGGGACCCAGCAACACCGCCATCGCCTTGGTTCGAACGATTCCGATGCCGATGTTGAGCATCGACGACCCGCCGATCAACGCCGACGACTTTAGAATCTGGCCATAGGTGTGCTGCTCGCCAGCCGATACCTCCGTCGCAGGGGCCATATCCTGTTGCACGGGAACCGAGCGGAGACTCGGCTGCGCATCGGATCGCATGGCTCCGCCGTCATTGCGCACGACACGCCTCGCGCAGCGCCGAGGCAACCCGCTCCTGCTCTGCATGCGTCATGTGCGAGTACAGCGGAAGCAGGATGCACTCGTCTTGCGCGCGTTCGGAATGCGGCAGTGGCTGGCGCAGCGGAAGATCGGCGTATGCTTTCTCACGGTGACTGCACATGATTCCGCGCCGTGCGCTGATTCCCGCATCCAGCATCGCCTGCATCACTCCGCGCTGATCGTGCCCCGCAGGCAGTCGCACGCTGAAGCTCTGCCAGTTTGACCGCGCCCATTCCGGCTCGTGCGGAAGTTCGACCCCCGGGATGGCTACCAGGAGCGTTCGGTAACGAGCTGCGAGGTCCCGCCTCTGCTGGATGAATTCGGGCAACCGCTTCAGTTGCTCGCGCCCGACCGCGGCCTGGATGTCGGTCATGCGGTAGTTGTATCCGACGGTCGGATAGCCCTCGAATATGACCTGACTGGCGCCGTGTCGCACGGTGTCGGGAACGCTCATCGCATGCTGACGCAGCAGGCGGAACGTGCGGTCCCACTCAGCATTTCCGGTCGTGATCATCCCGCCATCGCCGGTGCTGATCACCTTGCGCGGGTGAAAGGAAAAGCAGGCGATGTCCGCGTGCGGCTTGCCGATTCGTTCCCACCGACCGTCCCACAAGATCTCGCTGCCGATCGCACAGGCCGCATCCTCGATGACCGGCAAGGAATGACGTCGAGCGATTTCGGTGATTCGCTTCAAGTCGCACGGCATGCCGATCTGATGCACGCAAAGGATCGCTCGGGTTCGATCGGTGATGGCCGGTTCAATCAGGTCGGGGTCGAGGTTGAACGTGTC
>Ga0136617_10001469_pt1 | contig 20993 bp, 13 predicted proteins | sample AntDrymUQ3222106_2_FD_129672 | JGI IMG/M metagenome (GOLD analysis project Ga0136617, IMG submission 129672) | Polar desert sand microbial communities from Dry Valleys, Antarctica - metaG UQ322 (21.06) | ecosystem: Environmental > Terrestrial > Soil > Desert | place: Antarctica: Dry Valley...
AGGGTGGCGTGCACGCGGCCTCCAAGGTCGACGTTGCGATAGCAACGCCACCCTTCGACGCCCGACTTATGTCCCCTCGCCAGCCACCCGCCGCCTGGCCCAATACGGAATCAACCATCTAGGCCCGCCGCGGGCTACCGTTGGCGTCGTGCACATCGTCTTTCGCTCCGCCGCCGGCGATCGCGAGCTCGACGTAGAGCTGCGCAGCCCCGGCGCGACGCTCGCCGATCTGCTGCAGGCGGTGCTCGGCCCGCACGCGCCGGAGTCCGTCGCGGTGGGCGACCGCGTCATCGCGGCGTCGTGCCCGATCGTCGACTCCGGGCTGCACGAGGGCGCCGTCCTCAGCACCGGCGCGCCATCCAACGGCGCCGGCCTGGCGCGCGCGGACGGCAGCGGCGGCCTAGAGCTCGTCGTCGTGTCGGGGCTGGACTCCGGGCGCAGCCACCCGCTGGTCGTCGGACCTGCGACGCTCGGGCGCGAGCGCGCGAGCATCGTGCTCGAGCACTCGACGGTCTCGCGCGAGCACTGCCGGATCGACCTCGACCATGCCGGCATGTGCATGGTCACCGACCTCGGCTCCGCCAACGGGACGTCGCTGGACGGGCTGCTGCTGCGCGAGAACACGCCCGAGAAGCTCGAGAACGGCGGCGTCGTCGAGGTCGGGGCGCTCGCCGTCGCCGTGCGCCCGCCGATGACGCACGACCGGCCCGTGGGCCTGGATCTGCGCCGCCACGTGGGGCCCGCCGGGACCGTGCCGTTCAACCGGCCGCCGCGCGGCGCCCGGCCCTCCGGCGGCGGTGAGCTCGAGGCGCCCGGCGAGCCGCGCGCCCCGGACAAGCCGCATTTCAGCATCGCGACGATCTGCGGCCCGCTGATCCTGGCCGTCGTGATGGTCATGGTCATGAAGGACCTGCGCTTCGCGATGTTCGCGATCCTCAGCCCGCTCGTCGCCTTCGGGCAGTACTTCGAGCAGCGCAAGCGCAGCACGAAGACGGGCACGCAGTCGCGCGCCGAGTACGAGCAGTCCGTCCGCGAGCTCGGGGAGGAGGTCGCCGCCGCGGGGCGCGCGGAGCGCGCGCGGCTGCGCGAGCTCTATCCCGACCCCGCCGAGGTGCTGCGCCGCGCGGCGCTGCCGAGCGTGCGGCTGTGGGAGCGCCGCCCGCACCACGAGGACTTCCTCAAGCTGTTCGCCGGCCTCGCCGACATCGCGTGGGAACCGCAGGTCAAGGACGCCTCCGGCGGCAAGCGCACGAAGGAGGTCAAGGAGGTCCTCGCCAAGAGCCGGCTGCGCGCGGCACCGCTCATGGTCGACCTCTCCGACGGCGGCGTCGTCGGCATCGTCGGCGACCGCACGGGCGCGCTGGCGGCGGCGCGCAGCCTGGTCTGCCAGGCCGCGGTGCACCACGGACCGGCGGATCTGACGATCGGCGTCTTCGTCGACCGGGGGCGCGAGCCGGAGTGGGACTGGTGCAAGTGGCTGCCGCACACCAAGGGCGGCTCGGGCGCCGACCAGTGGCTCAGCGCCCGCCGCGAGCAGAGCGACGCGCAGCTGCGCGCGCTCGCCGCCGGCGCGGGCACCGGCACGACCTTCGTGGTGCTGGACTCCGACGTGCTGACCGAGGGCAAGATCGCGCCCGCGCGCGACCTGCTGCGCGGCATCGGCGCCGGCCTCGACGAGCGCGGGCGCGAGCGCAAGCTGCCCGTCGCCGGCGTGGTCGTGTCGCCGACCGTCGACCGCCTGCCGGCAGCATGCACGACGATCATCGTCGTCGACAACGCAGAGGGTGACGCCGAGGTGCGCGTTCCCGAGGAGGGCACGACGTACCCCGGCGTGCTGCTGTCGGGCCTCACGATCCCGACGGCGCGCGACTGCGCGCGCAACCTCGCGCGCTTCGAGGATCCCGAGCTGCACCAGCTCGGCGCCGGGCTGCCCGACATGGTGCGCCTGCTGCCGCTGCTCGACCTCGAGCGCATCGACGGGTCCTCGGTGCAGAAGGTGTGGCGCCGCGCCGGTTGCGTGGCGTCGCCGGTCGCGCCGCTGGGCGTGACGGAGAGCGGCATCTTCAACCTCGACCTCATCCGCGACGGGCCGCACGGCCTGATCGGCGGGACGACGGGGTCGGGCAAGAGCGAGCTGCTGCGCAGCCTCGTCGCCGCGCTGGCGACGTACACCGATCCCGAGCACCTGACGTTCGTGCTGATGGACTACAAGGGCGGCGCCGCGTTCGACGAGTGCTCGCGGCTGCCGCACACCGTCGGCATGGTCACCGACCTCGACGAGCAGCTCGGCGAGCGCGCGCTGGAGGCGCTCGAGGCCGAGGTGCGCTACCGCGAGATCGCGCTGCGCAACGCCGGCGTCGACAACCTGCGCGACTACCAGGCGCTCGGCCTGCCCGAGGCGCTGCCGCGGCTGCTCGTCGTCATCGACGAGTTCGCGACGATGGCCAAGGAGCTGCCGGAGTTCCTCCAGGCGCTCGTCTCGATCGCCCAGCGCGGGCGCACGCTCGGCGTGCACCTGCTGCTCGCCACGCAGCGCCCGTCGGGCGCCGTCAACGACAACATCCGCACGAACACGAACCTGCGCATCGCGCTGCGCGTGCAGGACGTCGCCGACTCGACCGACGTCATCGGCGTGCGCGACGCGGCCGAGCTGAGCCGCCACCAGCCCGGCCGCGCCTACATCCGCCTTGGCCCGAGCGAGATCGTGCCGATCCAGACCGCGCTCGTGACCTGCGTCACCAACGAGGCCGTCGACCACGCCGTCGACATCGGCGCGTTCGTCTTCGGTCCTGCCGCGCGCGAGCGCCCCAACGGCGCGGCGCCGGCGGCCAGCGAGGACGACAACCTGCCCAGCGACCTCGCTCGCCTCGTCGACGCCGTCATCGAGGCCAACGACCTGGAGGGCTTCGCGCCGGCGCGCCGGCCGTGGCCCGAGCCGCTGGGTGACAAGGTCGAGCTGTCCGAGCTGCTCGCCGCGGCGCCGCCCGACAACGGTCGTCACGTGATCGTCGGCCTGGCCGACGACCCGCGCAGGCAGGCGCAGTACCCCGTCGGCTGGAACCTCGCCGAGGGCAACCTGCTGCTGTTCGGGATCGCCAACAGCGGCACGACGACGACGCTCGCGAGCCTCGCCCTCAGCCTCGCGTCGGGGCACACGCCCGAGCAGCTCGAGCTCTTCGTGCTGGACTATGGTGCCGGTGCGCTGGAGGCGCTGGAGGGCCTGCCGCACACCGCGGCCGTCGTCCTTGCGGCCGACCGCGAGCGCCAGGTGCGCCTGCTGCGCCACCTGCGCGCCGAGCTCGACCGTCGCCGCATGGAGCCCTCCGACGTGCGGATCGTCGTGATGATCGACAACGTCGCGGCCCTGCGCGCGGAGTTCGACGACGCCGAGGGCATGGAGCTCATGGAGGACCTCACGCGGATCTACTCCGACGGACCCGAGGTCGGCATCCAGTTCGTCGTCGCCGCCGACCGGCTCAACAGCGTCCACGGCGGCTGGATGTCGGTGACGACGCACAAGTGGCTGTTCCGGCTGCCCGACGCGCACGACTACGCGTCAGCCGGGCTGTCGCGCAAGCACGTGCCCCAGGCGGTGCGCGGCCGCGCGGTGATGTCGCCGAGCGGGCTGCAGGTCCAGATCGGCCGGCCGTCGACGGCGCTGGCGGAGGCCGTCGCCGGGGTCGCGGCGCGCTACCCCGGCGCGCCGGGCCGCAGCGCCTCGATCGGCGTGCTGCCCGCGCAGCTCGCTTTCGACGAGCTGCGCGCGCGGGGCGACCTCACCGACGAGCCCTGGCGGATCCCGTTCGGCATGCGCGAGTCCGACCTCGACGTCGCCCAGCTCGTGCTCTACGAGGGCGAGCACGCGCTCGTGACGGGACCCGCGCGCAGCGGCAAGTCGATGGCGCTGTGGACGCTCGCGGAGTCGCTGCGCGCCGCATCGGCCGCGTCCGCCGGCAACGGCCCGCCGCTGCACATCGCGGCAATCGGCGGCCGGCGCTCCCCGCTGGGCGAATGCCCGGCGCTGGATCGCTACGCGGGCGCCGGCGGCGAGGCGAGCGCGCTGATGGCCCAGCTGCGCCTCGCCAAGGGACCCGTCGTCTGCCTGATCGACGACGCCGAGACGTTCGACGACGCCGACAGCGCGATCGAAGGCCTGCTGGGCGCCGGCAAGCCCGACCTGCACGTCATCGCGGCGGGGCGCTCCGACACGCTGCGCTCGTCCTACGGCCACTGGTCGCAGACGGTGCGCCGCTCGAAGAACGGCATCCTGCTGCGGCCGAACATCGACCTCGACGGCGACCTCGTCGGCGTCAACCTGCCGAGGCGCGCGCCGGTGGCGATGATCGTCGGGCGCGGCTACCTCGCCCAGAACGGCGAGGTGGAGCTCGTGCAGGTGGCGATGAGCGCGCCCGGCGACGCGGAGGATTGACCAGCGCGGCTGGGTCGCCGGTCGCCGGGGATCGTGTCAGCGGGCGTCTCGGCGAGGACCTCGCCCTCGCCCGTGGCGATATCGGCTATCCACTCCGCGCCGTGCTGCACGAACTCGAAGTCCAGCGAGATGACCAGATCCTCGTTGCTTCTTGCGTACGACGGCGACCTGACGGGTCACGCGCCCTCACCATCAGCCGCTCGCACATCCGTAGGCCCGGCGATGCCAGGCCCGTCGGCCACTTCACGCGTCGTCCTGCTCGGCGAGATCCAAGAGCGCCTGCGCCAGCTGCCGTGCCTGCGTCGAGCTGAGCTCGACGGGATCGCCGTCGGGCGTGACGGCCTTGATCGTGATGCCGCCGCCCGGGTCGAGCCAGACCCGCGCATCATCGTCGATCCTCGAGCAGTCGCTACTCATCGCGGAACGGGAAATGCTTGTCGCCCGTCTCGGGATCACGGATCGGCGCGCCCGACGAGTCGTAGCCGTGGGCGTGGGGGACGGCCGCGCGCGGGTTGTCGTACGGGAGGCCCGTCTCGGGGTCGACATGCCCCTGATCGATCCGCAGGCGCGGCTTGTTCGTCTCCGGATCCTTGAACTTGCGGTAGTTCCCGTCGGCGTCCTGCTGACCGTGCGGGGTGTAGCCGCGCTGGGAGGCGAGGTCGCGGATCTCCGACGGCGTCCGGTCGGTCAGGTCGGCGGGGGTCAGATCGCCCTGCGGGGCGGCGGCCGCCGAGGTGGGACGCAGCCGGTCACCGAGATATCCGCCGACCGCGCCCGTTCCGCCACCCAGCAGCAGATCGCGTCCCATGCCGGCCGGGTCGAACGGGTTCTGACCGTGCAGGCCGCGGTCGACGGCCCCCTCGGCTCCGCTGCTCGCGCCCCCGACGACGGCGCCGCGCAGCAGCGGGCTCGCGGTCTGCAGGGCGCGTGCCCCCGTGGCCCACGCGCCGACGCCGCCACCGGCCGCTCCGGCGATGCCGGCGATGGCGACGTCGCGGTAGTTGACGCTGCCGGTCGTGGCCTTCTGGATGGCGGCGCTCGAGCCGGCGCTGAGCAGTGCGCCCCCGATCATGGCGGCGCCGATCGGGCCGCCGACGCCGGTGGCCATGACGGCGATGCCGCCGACGATGAGGGCGCCGGCGACGATCACGTCGGCGTTGCGCCCGACGAAGCTCTGGCCCATCTTGTCGCGTAGCTCGCGTAGCTCCTGGTCGGTGACCGGGCGCTGGCCGAGCGGGTCGACGAGGCCGATGGGGTTGTTGGCGGCGTAGTGGTACGGGTGGGCGGCGGACCCCGTGCCGGGGACTGCGGGCAACGGGTCGGGCTGCAGGAAGGCGCGCGTGCCCGGGTCGTAGACGCGGGCGCGCAGCCAGGTCTCGCCGGCGAACTCGAGCTCGCCGCGGTAGCCGAGTTGGAGCGTCGGGTCGGTGGGGCCCAGCGGCGCGCCGTAGGGGTCGCGCGGCCTTCCCACCGTGCCCTGCCAGTCGGGTGCCAACCAGTCGGCGTCGTCGCCGGACGCGGTCGCCCACGGGGCGCCGTGGCCGATGACCGCCTGGTCGTCCATCCACGCCAGCGGCGAAAACCGCGCCGTGCTGTCCCACAACAATGGGGTCCCGTCGACCTCGGCCAGCTCGCCGAGTGCATCGACCGCCGTGCGGGTCGTGCGCTCGCCGTCCTCGATCGCGACCAGCCGCCCGAGCGAGTCCCAGCGGTACATGCGCTCGAGGTCGCCGCCGCGGGCGCGCACGCGGCGGCCCGAGCCGTCGTAGTCGTAGTCGGTCGTCGGCCCGTCCGTGCGGCGGCGCTGCACGAGTTGGCCGGCTCCGTCGTGCTCGTACTCGATGGTTCCGGATGGTGCTCGCTCGCGTGTGAGGCGGCCGCCGGCGTCGTACTCGAAGGCGAAGTCGCCGGCGCCGACGAGCTGGCCGGCGGCGTCGTAGGCGAAGTGCTGCTCGTTGCCGTCCGTGACCGCTGCCACCACGCGGCCGATCGGGTCGCGCGTCAGCCGCGCCGAACGGCGCGCGTCGCCGGCGTCGAAGGAGTAGCCGACGAGCTCGCCGCCGTCGTACTCCCACGTCGCGCGCATGCCGTCGCCGGTCGTGGCGACGAGGCGGCCGCCCGCGTCGCGCTCGAGCGCGATCGCGCCGGCCGCGGGATGGCGCAGCGACGACAGCAGCCCGCCGGCGTCATAGGCGTAGTCGGTCTGCGTGCCGTCGGGGTAGCCGATGAACGCGCGTCGACCGTCCTCGTCGAAGCCCCAGCGCAGCCCCAGATCGCCGCGGCGGCGCTGGACGAGGCGTCCGGCGCGATCCCACGAGAACGCGTGCGAGAACGAGCCCGGCTCATCGACGCGGGTCTGGCGGCCGAGGTCGTCGCGCGCGATCGTCACGTGCGCCTCGTCGGCGGCGCCGAACGTGCGCACGCGGCCCGACGCGTCGTAGGTCCACTGCCGCCGCCGGCCCGCCCCGTCGACGCGCTCGACCATCCGTCCCGCGGCGTCGTAGCCGAACGTCGTCGTGCGGCCCAGCTGATCGGTTTCGCTCGCCAGCCGTCCCGCGCTGTCGTACGTCCGCGACGCGGACCCGCCGAGCGGATCGGTGGTGCGCACGAGCCGGCCGGCGTCGTCGTAGTCGTAGCGCATGACGGCGCCGTTGGCATCGGTCGCCGCGACGAGCTGGCCGGCCGCGTCGTACGCGAAGCGCCGCGTGCCCGAGGACCGGTCGGTGATCGCCGTCACGCGGCCGGCCTCGTCGTAGGAGTAGCTCGTCAGCCCGCGCCCCGGCGCCGACCACTCCGTGACACGCCCGGCTCCATCGTAGGTCAGGCGTTCGGATTCGCCGGAGGGCGTGATCGTCTCGATCAGGGCGCCGTCGGCGTCGTAGCGAAACTCCCAGCGCCGGCCGGCGCCGTCGGTGCGTGCGATGGCGCGGCCGCAGTGGTCGTACTCGTAGATCTCCGCGGCGCCCGACGGCTGCACGACGCGCGCGACCCGCCCCCCGGGCGTGTACTCGATCGTGCTCGTCCCGCCGAGCGGATCGTCGATCGACGTGCGCCGACCCATGAGGTCATAGCCCGCACGCGCGGATGCCCCGTCGGGGCGCATGTGCGTGAGGCAGCGTCCGAGCGGGTCGAAGTCAAACGTCGCGGACGTCAGGTTGTCGTCGAGTGCCGTGACACGGTCGGCCGCGTCGAACGTGGCGGTGCGGCGCGTGCCGACGGGATCGACGGAGGCGGTGAGGTTGCCGTTGGCGTCGTACTCGCGCAACCAGGTCGCGCCCGCAGGGTCGGCGATGCTGGTCAGGCGGCTCAGCGCGTCGTAGCCGAAGCTCCAGGTCGCGCCGTCGGGCGCGTGCACGGCGACGCGGTTGCCGAAGACGTCGTAGCTGTGCTCGGAGACGTGGCCAAGCGGATCGACGAACGCGGCCGCCTCGCCGTGCTCGGCATAGCGGATCTCCTCGCGCGCCCCGCTCGGATCGACGAGCGCGGTCAACCGGCCCGCGGCCGAGGACTCGTAAAGCCACACGGCGCCGCTGGCGTCCTGGCGCCCCGTCGGGCGCCCCCGCGCGTCGTAGGTGAACGTCGTGCGGCGCCCCAGCGGCGTCACCGCGGCCGTCACCCGGCCAGCGTCGTCGCGCTGCAGGCGCGCGACGTTGCCGTTGGCGTCGGTCGACGCGACGATGTTGCCGTCGTCGTCGAACGCGAAGCGCAGGCTGACGCCGTCGGGATCGACGATCTCGCGTACGAGGCCGCCCTCGACGGTGAGCCGCGTCACGCCCCCTTCGGCGTCCGTGACCTCGACGGGGCTGCGCTCGTCACCGTCATATGTGTGGCGGACGACGGCACCGGTCGACGCCGACACCTCCAGAACGCGGTCGGCCTCATCGTGCGTGAAGGTGAACTCGGCGCCGGACGGCAGCACCTTGCGCAGGAGGTTGCCGCGCTCATCCCATTCCTGGACCGTGATGGCGCCGTTGCGGTCGGTGAAGGCGGCCTGGTTGCCGAACTGGTCGTACTGGATCGTGACGCGGCGGTCGTCGCCGTCGATGACCGACAGCAGGCGCCCGTCGTCGTCGTGGATGTAGATGTTCGTCGGGCCGTCGTTCTCGTCGCTCGTGACCGTCACGCGGCCGGGCAGATACCCGATCAGCGTGTGGCGCCCGAAGGCAGACAGCTGGCGGACGACGCGGCCCTCGTCGTCGTAGGCGTTGGCGACCTCGACGACGCCGTCGGCGTCGCTGACCGACAGCACGCGCCCGTCGTCGGCAACCTCATAGCAACGCGGACCCGACTCACCGTCGGCCTCGACGAGATGCCCCGCATCGTCATAGCGATAGTCGACCCGGCGCCCGTCTGAGCAGTCCAGCGCGCGGATGCGATCCTCGTCCCACTCCACGCTCACGCGCTTGCCGCCACCGTGGCGCAGCTCCACGAGCCGGCCGTGCTCGTGCTCCACCGAGACCGCGGTGCCGGGCCCGTTCTCGATCCGCACCGGCAGCCCGGCCTCGTCGAACCGCCACGACCCCCCGCCAAACCAGCGCAGCACGAGGCCGCTGTCGCTGGGCTCGACGAGCGCGCGCACGCCGATCACGCGGCCATAGCCCCCGCCCATCCTGGGAAACAGCGCGCGCTGCCCGTCAGGACCCTCGTACTCCGCGCCGTCATGGCGCGGGCGCAGCCGCGCGTCGGCCCACGACGACCAACCCGGCCCGAACGCACTCGAGCGGTCAGACCGGCTGTTGTACGTGCGAGCAAACCCCAGCAGCGCCGCCAGCCCACAAAATGCCAGATCCTGCTCGACCTCCACGAAGTTGCCGCTCGCCGTGTTGACGGGATCGTTCGTGTAGCCCGTCGTCGGCGGCATCCCGTACGCCACCGGATCGTCGAAGGACACCGACCCACGCCCGCCCAGCAGGCCCGCCGCCTTCAGGCTCGCGTGGATCGCCGAGTCGGGCAGCGTCTTGATCGCGCCGTCACCGCCCGCCGCCTCGAAGGCCCGTGCGATCCGCGCCACCCACATCGCATCGATCTCATTCCAATCGATGTACTCCGCAAACCCGCCCAGCATCGAGGACATCTCGATCGTGCCCCACTGCGTCCCATCCAGAAAGTGCCCGTAGGCGATCCGCAACCGACGCGCATGTGCCTCCAGCTGATTGTCAGCCCGGCGGCTGCGCCGGGCGAACTGCTTGAGATCAGACGGCCGCGCCGAGCTCGTTCCCATGGCCGCTACTCCGTTTCGGTCGGCGAGGGATCCAGGGCTTCGGCGTCGAGCGTAGGCCGGCGCGCGTCGAGCGCGTCGGAGTAGCGCCGCAACTCGTCATCCAGCCGCGTCGAGCGCTCCCAGCTGAACGCCGCGTTGTCCTCGACCGCAGTGCAGTTGTCACTCATCGATGTCCCTCTCCCGCGCTGGTGGCGCAAGGCTACAGCGCCTGCGGCAGGCCGTTTCGCAGCCGGCCAGCTCGCCGGCCCGTTGGTCATCCGTGCGTGTCGGCGGAGGCGTCGGCGTCGGCCTGCGGATCGACGTACCGCGGGTCGGGAACGGACTCGCCGGTGAGCTCGCCACTGCTCGAGATCAGACGGCCGCGCCGAACTCGTCCGATCCGGCGCTACTCCCGGCCGGTGGCGGACGCTTCTGCGACGAAGCGCGCCGGTGGCTCGGGAGGCGGGATGTTTGGCTTGTCGTCCTCGCCGAAGACGGAGTCCTTCAACTTGTTGAAGCCGCTCTCGTTGTCCTGGCGCTCCTTCCAGGCGCGCGCCTCCTCGCGGCGATCCTGCTCGCGCTGCGCGCGCTCGGCAAGCTCCTTGACCTGGTTTGCGGCGAGCTTCATCGCCGCCGACAGCTTGCGGCCGTCGTTCGAGCAGATGCGCATGCGTCCGACGAACTGCTGCGAGTAGACGCCGCGCCATTCGTCGCGTGCGGCGCGAGCGTACGTGTTGCGCCGCGGCACCTGCGAGTCGAGCGTGCTGGCGGTGGAGCGCAGCTCGCGCTCCAGCTCGGCGGCGCCCGCGAAGTTGAACGGAACGTCTTCCTCGGTGCCTGCCAGCTCGTCGCCCATGTTCTCCTCCGTGCCGGGTGGCGCCGAAGGCTACCAGCGCCGCCAATGATGACAACGGTTCACCAGTGCCGTACCCTCGACGCCCTCACATCGTTCGAAGGGAGATCCACATGGCGGCACGCGTTCTTTCCACTGAACAGGCAAAGACGTCGATCAAGAAGATCCAGTCGATCATCAACGGTGGCTTGGCCGACGAGATCCAGAAGCTCGACAGCGAGGGCAAGACGCTGTCTCAGCCTGACGTGTGGGACGGGCCGCTCGCGTCACAGTTCCGCGATCAGATCTGGCCCGAGACGAAGTCCGCCCTGGACAAGGCCAAGACCGAGCTCGACGACCTGCGCGACCAGCTCGACAAGATCTCCGCCAACATCATGCAGGCCGGCGGCGGCAGCTGATCCTGCCGCAGGTGCGTCAGGCAGCGTCGGTTGCCGAGATGGGGCCGCCGGCGCGGTAGACGACGAAGAGCAGCGCGGCGAGCAGCGCGGTCGCGCAGCAGTACCCGACCTCTGTGCGCAGCAGCTGGTCCTCGATTGCGGGGCTCAGCATCCATCCGACGAAGGCGCCCGCGCACGCCAGCCATGCGAGCGCCGCGCCGAGCGCGTGGCCGCGCGCCAGCGCGGCCTGGTTGAGCGTGCCGGCCACGAGGTGAAAGCCCATCCCGAGGCCGACGAGCGCGAGGCCGGCGCGCCCGATGTCGCGGTCGATGTCGAACAGGGTTCCGACGACCAGCGGGCCGACGGCGAACAGCCCGGCCGCGACGGCCAGCGCGAACGCGGCGATCGCCAGCACAGTCACGCGGATCGCGCCGCGAAACTCCGCCTCGCCCGCCGTCGCCTGCAGCCCCGCGAGGTGCGGCAGCAGTGAGCCCTGGACGGCCTGGAAGAGCTGCAGCGGGGCACGTGCGATCAGCAGCACGCTGAACACGATCGCCGCCAGTGCCGCGTCCGCGGACGTCCCCTCGACGGTCAGCACCGCCGCGTTGAGCAGCGTCTGCTCGGAGATCATCACCGCGAAGACCGCGGCGGCGAACGGCGCGCCGTGGCGCAGCGTCAGACCGCCCCCGGCCTCCTCGACGGCGCTCACGTCGGCGGGCGGACCGTTCTCCTCGCGGTGCGCGAAGAACCACGGCACGACGAGCAGCGACAGCAGCGGCGCGGCCGCCATGCCGAGCGCCACCGCCAGCTGGCCCGACGCGATGCCGACCACGACGGCGAGCGCGAACAGGACCCGGGAGATCGCCTCGAGGAACACGAGCAGCCCGTAGAGCCCAAAGCGCTGGTGGCCGGCGAGAAAGCCGCGCGCGAAGTAGCTCCCGCCGTACGCGAGGACGCCGACGACGAGCACCCAGTACAGCGCCGCGGAGCCGTCGAAGAGGTCGTCTTGCAGGAGGTCTCGCAGCAGCAGGGCGACTCCGAGGAACACCAGCGCGAACGCCGCCTGGATGAGCAGTGCGACGCGCAGGTTGTGGCCGCCGCGGTGGCCGCGCGCGCGACGGTCGGCGATCGTGCGCGACAGCAGCTGCTCGATCGGCCGGTAGATCACCGACGCGACGATGAACATGATCGACCACACCAGAGAGATGTGCTTGTACTCGACGCTGTCGCCGCCGAGCGCCTGCGCGGCGAGCACGAAGTAGGCGAGCGTCACCACGCCGGTCAGCGCGATCCCGACCGACAGGATCCGGGCGCCGCGCCCGTAGCCCGAATTGGAGCGCGCGGCCGAGACGCTAGAGGCGGACAAGCAGCATGGTCCACGGAAACGGCGAGCGCGCCTGGACGACGTCGCCGTGGCGAGACAGCAGCGAGACGAAGCTGCGCTTGGACCAGTGGTTGAGGTGCCCCGGCGTGTTGCCGAGCTGCGTGACGTAGGCGCCACGGGCCATGTTCAGGCCGCGCCACATCGGCTCGCGCGGCACGGAGACGAGCAGGTGGCCGCTCGCCACCCGCGCCATCTCGGCGACCGTGTGCGCCGGGTCGGGCACGTGCTCGAGCACCTCGATCGCCGTCGCGACGTCGAACTCGCCGTCGGCGAAGGGCAGGTTCTCGGCCTTCATGACCTTGTAGGTGAGGTTCGGCGCCTGGCGCCGCTCCCACAGGGCGTGCAGCTGCGGGTCGTCGAGGTCGATGCCGACGACGCGCCGCTCACCCAGGCGCTGGGCCCACTTGTGCGTGAGCACGGCCTCGCCGCAGCCGACGTCGAGCAGCGACTGCGGGTCGGCCTGCGCGAAGAGCTCGTCCAGCGTGCGCTCGAAGCCGCCCATCAGGCGCCGCACGACGGGGTTCGTGGAGCCGTACTTGTCGTAGGTGTTGCCGGTGACCGTGCCCTCGCGGTCGACCGTCACGTCGGCTGCGGCGGGCGTCACAGCGGCGCCACCACGTCGCGCTCCTCGGTCTTGCCCGTCGCGGCGCCGGCGTCGGCACCGGTCGTCGCGCCCTGGCCCGTCGGAGTGGCGCCCGGCTCGTAATGCGACGGCGCGACGCCGAGCTGCAGCTCGATGCGCCGCACGCGCTCGAACGTGCGCTGGATCATCGTGCGCTGCGCCGACATGAGATCGCCCATCACGCCGAGCGCCGCGAGCACCATCGCCGCATTGAACAGCACCGCGCCGAGGATCAGCGACTGGACGTGGCCCTTGCCCTCGTCCTCGACGACGTAGAAGTAGGCAAAGCGCGCCCATACGACGAGCGCGATCAGGCCGATCACTGCGGCGGCCGTCATGAAGACGCGCAGCGGCTCGTACTGCGAGTAGATGCGGAAGATCGAGACGGAGTTGCGCCGCACGTAGGACCACATCGACGGAAACAGGCGCGACTCCCGCGTCTTGGGGTTCGTGGCGATCGCGACATGGTCGATCGCGACGAGCTGCTTGCCGGCCTGGATGATCGTCTCCAGGGTGTAGGTGAACTTCGAGACGACCGCCATCTGGATCGCGGCCTCGCGGTTGTAGGCGCGAAAGCCGGAGGTCGTGTCGGGCACCTCGGTCGAGGAGGCCTGCCGCACGACCCAGGAGCCCAGGCGCTGCAGCGTGACCTTCAGCGGCGAGAAGTGCTCGATCTTGTGGACCTCGCGGTTGCCGACGACCATGTCCGCGGTGCCCGACACGATCGGCGCGACGAGCTTCGGGATGTCCTTGCCGTCGTACTGGTTGTCGCCGTCGGTGTTGACGATCACGTCGGCGCCGAGCTTGAGGCACGCATCCAGGCCGGCCTGGAAGCCGGCCGCGAGGCCCTTGTTGTTCGTCAGGCGCACGATGTGGTCGACGCCGCCCGCGCGCGCCACCTCGATCGTCTTGTCCGTCGAGCCGTCGTCGATGATCAGCCATTCGACCGCGTCAAAGCCGTCCATTCGTCGCGGAAGGTCCGCGAGCACGAGCGGGAGTGTCTGCTCCTCGTTGAAGCAAGGGATCTGGATGATCAGCTTCATGCGGCGGGTCCGCGTGGAATGCTAACGGCCATCGCAGCGTCATCCGTGCCCGAGACCGCCGGTCCGGCCACCGTCACGTCGCCGCCGCCTGCCGAGGCCCCCTCGGCGCGGCGCCGTCTGCCCACGGTGCGCCTCGCCGTGCTCGAACGCATCGGCATGGGCGCGCTCGCGCTCGCCGCGCTCGTCGGCTTCGTCGTCTACCCGACCTATCCGAACTACGACTCGTACTACTCGCTGCTGTGGGGCCGCGAGCTGCTCGGCCTGGATGCGCTGTCCTTCGAGGCCTACCGGGCGCCGACCGAGCACCCGCTCGCGATCGCGTTCGGCGCGCTGCTGGCGCTGCTGGGCGACGACGCCGACCGCGTGCTGGTCGCCTGCGCCGTGCTGTCGTTTCTCGCGCTCGTCGCCGCGGTCTACGCGCTGGGCAAGACGGCGTTCACGCCGCTCGTGGGCGCGGTCGCCGCGGCGCTGCTCGTGACGCGCTTCGACTTCCCGTTTCTCGCCGCGCGCGGCTACATCGACATCTCGTACCTCGCCGTCGTCGTCTGGGCGGCGGTGATCGAGCTGCGCGCGCCGCGCCGCCACCCGGTCCTCGTCCTCGGCCTGCTGGCGGGGGCCGGGCTGATGCGGCCAGAGGCGTGGCTGCTGGCCGGCGTCTACTGGTTGTGGCTGGTGCCGCGCGCGAGCTGGAACCAGCGCGCCGTATACGCCGGCCTGGCGGCGATCGGGCCGCTCGTCTGGGTCGGCGTGGACTTCGCGGTCACGGGCAACCCGCTGTACTCGCTGACGGGAACGCGCGATCTCGCCGAGGAGCTGGGGCGCAACAAGGGCGGCGCGGCGGTGCCGGCGGCGCTCTACGCCTTCCTCGTCAAGCTCGCGAAGTTCCCGGTCATGCTCGCCGCGATCGCGGGCGTCGTGCTGGCGGTCGTGCTGACGCCGCGGCGCGCGCTGATGCCGCTCGTGCTCTTTGCGATCGGCGCGGGCACGTTCGCGCTCGTCGGCCTGGCGGGGCTGTCGGTGATCGACCGCTACCTGCTCGTCCCGTGGCTGTGCGTGATGGTCTTCGCGGCGGTCTTCATCGCGGGCTGGACGATGCTCGAGCGCGGCACGACCTGGCGGCGGCTGTGGGCGACCGGCGCGTTGGCGATCGTCGTCTTCGGCGTCGTCTTCACCGCTACGCGCGTTAACCTCACCCAGCTGCGCAACGAGCTGCAGTTCCGCGGCGACGCACACGTCGCGCTGGAGCGCGTGCTGCACGACCCCGCGGTCGCCCGCGGACTGCGCTGTGGACCCGTCTACGTGCCAAACCACAAGCTCATCCCCGACGTCCGCTGGATCCTCCACAGCTCGCGCTCAGACGTGCTCGCCCGCTCCAACGTGCGATCGCAGAAGAACGCCGTGCCTCCGCCGGCGCGGGGTGTCGTGCTGCTCGTCCACAACCGCCCGGCGATCTTCAAGCAGGCGTTCGTGACCGACAACGACGAGCCGGCCGACAACCTGCCGCCGGCAGGGTATGTCCGCGTCGCGACGAGCCAGTACTACGGCGCCTATGTCCGCTGTTGAGAGCCCGGTGCGCGACGCGCAGCCGCCGGCGCCGCAGCGCGGCGGCCTGGGCGGCCGGCTGACCTCGCCGGGCCTGAGCCTCGGCCGGCCGAGCAACGACAAGCTCATCTGGGGATCGGCGGTCGGCGCCGTCCTGCTGCTGGCGTTCGGGCTGCGCATCTGGGGCGTGACCCACGGCCTGCCGTACGCCTACAACGCCGACGAGAACGCGCACTTCGTCACGCGGGCGATCGGGATGTTCGGCCACGACTGGGATCCGAACTACTACGTCAACCCGCCGGCCTACACGTACCTCGTGCACCTCGTGCTCGGCCCGTGGTTCGGCGGTCGCGGCGGCGTCGCGAACGCGTTCGCGGCCGACCCGACGGAGATCTGGACGATCGCGCGCACGCTGGCCGCGCTGTGCGGGACGTTCGCCGTCTGGCTGCTGTACCTCGCCGGCTCGCGCCTCGTCGACCGCCGCGTCGGCCTGCTGTCGGCGGGGATCTTCGCCGTGGCCTTCCTGCCCGTCTTCTACTCGAAGCTCGCGCTCAACGACGTGCCGACGCTCGTCGGCGTCTGTCTCGGGCTGTGGGGCGCGGCGGGGATCCTGCGCGACGGCCGCCTGCGCGACTACGTGTGGGCGGGGATCGGGCTGGGCCTGGCGTGCGCGACGAAGTACACCGGCGGCATCGTGCTGGTGCCGGTCGTCGCCGCGGCCGGTGCGCAGTTCGCGGCCAGCGGCGGCAAGCCCGGCGCGCTGCGCGGGATCGCGATCGCCGGCGCCCTGTCGCTGCTGGCGTTCGTCGTCGCCAACCCGTACGCGGTGCTCGACTTCTCGTCGTTCTGGGATGGGCTGACGCACCAGTCCACCGCCTCGGGCGACGCCGCAGGCAAGCTCGGGCTGACGCAGGACTCGGGCTACGCGTACTACCTGTGGTCCTTCGGCTGGGGCCTGGGCTGGATGCCGCTGTGCTTCGCGATCGGCGGCGCGGTGCGCCTGTTCTTCGACGAGCGCCGGCTGCTGTGGATGCTCGCGCCGCCGATCGTCCTCTTCGTCTTGTTCATGGGTTCGCAGGAGCGCTACTTCGGGCGCTGGCTGATGCCGGTGTTCCCGTTCGTCTGCGTGCTGGCGGCCTACGCGGCGGTCGAGCTCGCCGACTGGCTGGGGCGCTTCTCGCCGGCGCTGCGCCCGACGTTCATCGCCACCGCGGTCGTCGTGCTGTGCGGGCAGGGCTTCGTGTACTCGCTGCACTCGGGCCTGGTCATGTCGCGCGAGGACACGCGCAACATCGCCCGCGACTGGTTGGTCGTCAACGTGCCGGCGGGGACGAAGATCGTCGTCGAGCCGGTCGTGCCCGACCAGTGGGCGCAGGACATCGGCAACCCGTATGCGCGCATCCCCAACGGCAACCGCTGGAGCAAGTATCCGCTCAGCCGCAAGATCGATCCGAAGTCCGGCCAGCCCGTGCCCGGTGCGCCTGGGGTCGTGAACATCGAGGACTTCGAGAAGGTGCTGCACCCCGGGCTCGTCGACGTCTACGAGCGCCAGGGGTACTGCTACGTCGTCGTCGGCTCCACGCAGCGCGGCCGCGCCGAGGTCGAGCCCGAGCAGGTACCCGACGCGCTGCGCTACTACGAGGCGCTCGAGCGGCGCGCGAAGGTCGTCTACGAGGTCTCGCCCTACGCCAAGGGCCAGGGCCCCGTGGCGTTCAACTTCGACTGGACGTTCAACTACTACCCGCTGGCCTACAACCGGCCTGGACCGGTCATGACGGTCTACCGCCTGCAGGGCGGCGGGTGCGCGCAAGGGGCGACGGCGGCGGGCGCGTAGGCCGGCCGCACGTTGCTGACCCCCCGCCCTATGCTGGGCCTGTGGCGACACTGACCGCGGCCGACCAGGACCATCTGGAGCGCTCGATCGAGCTGGCGGAGTTCGGCCTCGGGCGGGTGCATCCCAACCCGATGGTCGGCGCGCTGATCGTGCGCGACGAGCAGGTCCTGGGGGAGGGCTGGCACGAGGAGTGCGGCGGCCCGCACGCGGAGGTCAACGCGATCGCCGCCGCCGGTGCATCCGGCGCGAGTCTGCAGGGCGCCACGCTCTACGTCTCGATGGAGCCCTGCTGTCATCACGGCAAGACGCCGCCCTGCACCGACGCGGTCATCGCAACAGGCATCGCACGTGTCGTCGTCGCCTCCGACGACCCCAGCGCCAAGGCCGGCGGCCGCGGGCTGGGCATCCTGCGCGACGAGGGGATCGAGGTCGACGTCGCCGACGGCGACCTGGCGGAGCGCGCCCGCCTCGTCAACCAGGCCTTCCGCAAGCACGCCCGCACGGGCCGCCCGTGGATCCTCTTCAAGTCGGCGATGACGCTCGACGGCAAGGTCGCCACCCGCACCGGCGACTCGCAGTGGATCTCCGACGAGTCAAGCCGCGCCCGGGCGCACCGCTGGCGGGCGAGCGTCGACGCCGTCGTCGTCGGGATCGGCACCGCGCTGGCCGACGACCCGCAGCTGACGGCGCGCGTCGACGGCGTCCACCACCAGCCGCGCCGCATCGTCTTCGACGCGACGGCCCGGCTGCCGCTGGACTCACAGCTCGTCGCGGCGGCGCCGGAGGCGGCGCTGACCGTCGTCGTCTCACGCGCCGCGCGCCGCTCGGCGGTCGAGGCGCTGGAGCTGGCCGGGGCCGAGGTCGTCGTCGCGACCGGCGAGAACGAGCCCGCCCGCGTGCGCTCGGCGCTCGACCAGCTCGGCGCGCGCGGCATCACCTCGATCCTGCTCGAGGGCGGGCCACACCTCGCCGGCGCCTTCCTCGACGCCGGCGAGATCGACGAGGTGCGCCTCTTCCTCGCGCCGCTGCTGCTCGGCGGCCGCGCCGCCCGCGACCCGCTCGAGGGCGAGGGCGTCGAGCGGATCTCCGAGGCGCTGCGGGCGCTGACGCTCGACTGCGAGCGCGTCGCCGACGACCTGCTGATCTGCGCCCGCCTGCGCGAGTGGTGAGGCGTGCTGGCGAACGCGTTCTCAGACGCGGGGCCGGACGCCCCGCGGAGGTAACCCACCTCCTGTTCACCGGGCTCGTCGCCAACCTCGGCAGCGTCGCAGCGGTCGACGGCACCGCTGACGGCCTGCGGCTGACGCTGCACACGCGCCTGGCCGGCGATGTCGGCGAGGGCGACTCGGTGGCCGTCAACGGCGTCTGCCTGACCGCCACCGCCGTCGACGGCGACTCGTTCGCGACCGACGTCATGCACGAGACGCTGCACCGCTCGACGCTCGGCGCGGTCGAGGCGGGCGCGCAGGTCAACCTCGAGCTCGCCGTGCGCGCGGCCGACCGGCTCGGCGGCCACATCATGCAGGGCCACGTCGACGGCGTCGGGACCGTCGCCGCCGTGCGCGAGGACGGCTTCGCCCGCGTCGTGACGGTGCGCGCCGAGGACGCGGCGCTGCTGCGCTACGTGGTGCACAAGGGCTCGATCGCGCTCGACGGCGTGTCGCTGACCGTCGCCCGGATCGACGACGAGAGCTTCGACGTGTCGCTGATCCCGGAGACGCTCGAGCGAACGACGTTGGGCGGCGCGTCCGCGGGGGCACGGGTCAACCTCGAGGTCGACGTCGTCGCGAAGTACGTCGAGAAGCTGCTCGCGCGCTGAGCATCCGATCGGTTCCGCGCGGGTACGCAGCCGCCATGCCCGCCCTCCTGCGCTCGCGCGTGACCATCCTTGCCGCCGCCGCCGCCGGCGCGGCGGTCGCCACCGGCGGGCTGACGGGCAGCGGCACCGACGCCGCCGACAACCGATGACGCCGTCGGAGGACGAGCGGCTCGACGTCGACGCGGCGATCGAGCGCCTGCAGACCGCGTTGCGACTGCAGTACCGCTCCGTGCTGGGCTACACCGCCGCGGCGGGTTGTCGGCCTCAGCTACGCGCACCTCGCCGATTCGCTGTGGAGCTTCGCCCAGCGCGATCTCGAGGACGCCCGCCGCCTTGTCGAGAAGATCGTCACCTTCGGGGCCCTCCCGACCACCCAGATCGCGACGCTGCGCTCCTTCGACGCCCCGGCGGAGCTGATCGACTGGCTGATCGCGGCCGAGGAGGCGGCCACCGAGGCGCTGCAGGACTGCATCACGCCGACCCGGGCGCGAGGCGCGCTCGGAGGCGCTCGAGCACCGCATGGAGCACATGATCATGCGCAAGCAGGAGCAGATCGACCTGCTGCGTCGCGCGCGCCGCGCGCACTGAGCCGGGCGCCGCCTCCGGCCGGGCGCGCGGTTTTGTCAAGCTAGTGGCCATGAGCCAGATGACACGCAGCCCGTTTGCGACGATCGACGAGGCGCTCGACGACATCCGCCAGGGCAAGATGGTCGTCGTCTGCGACGACGAGGATCGCGAGAACGAGGGCGACCTGACGATGGCCGCCCAGTTCGCGACTCCCGAGGCCGTGAACTTCATGGCGACGCACGGGCGAGGGCTGATCTGCCTCTCGCTGACGCCGCAGCGCTGCGACGAGCTCGGCCTGGACCTCATGGCGGCCAAGAACGAGTCGCCCTTCGAGACGCCGTTCACGGTCTCGATCGAGGCGCGCGAGGGCGTCACGACGGGGATCTCGGCGCATGACCGCGCGCGCACGATCCAGGTCGCCATCGATCCCGAGAGCTCGCCCCGCGACCTCGTCCAGCCCGGCCACATCTTTCCGCTGAAGAGCCGCGCCGGCGGCGTGCTCGAGCGCATCGGGCAGACCGAGGCCGCGGTCGACCTGGCCCGCCTGGCCGGGCTCAACCCGGCCGGCGTCATCTGCGAGGTCATGAACGACGACGGCACGATGGCGCGCGTCCGCGACCTCGTCGGGTACTGCGCCCGTCACAACCTGAAGATGATCACGGTCGCCGACCTGATCGCCTACCGCCGCCGCCACGACAAGCTCGTCGAGCGCGTCGTGTCGACGAAGCTGCCGACCGGCTTCGGCGACTTCCAGGCCATCGGCTACCGCGAGCTGATCGGCGGCAAGCACCACGTCGCGCTGGTCAAGGGCGATGTCGACGGGCAGCCGGACGTGCTCGTGCGGGTGCACTCCGAGTGCCTCACCGGCGACGTCTTCCACTCGCTGCGCTGCGACTGCGGCGAGCAGCTCGAGTCCGCGCTGGCGATGATCGAGCGCGAGGGCCAGGGCGTGCTGCTGTACCTCTCCCAGGAGGGGCGCGGCATCGGCCTCCTCAACAAGCTGCGGGCCTACAAGCTGCAGGAGGGCGGGCTGGACACGGTCGAGGCGAACCTCCAGCTCGGTCTGCCGGCCGACCTGCGCGACTACGGCATCGGCGCGCAGATCCTCGTCGACCTCGGCCTGAGCTCGATCCGGATCCTCACGAACAACCCGAAGAAGATCCGCGGCCTGGAGGGCTACGGCCTGTCCGTCTCCGAGCAGCTGCCGATCGAGCACCTGCCCAACCCGCACAACGAGGACTACCTGCGCGCCAAGCGCGAGCGGATGGGCCACACGCTGCACCACCAGGGCCTCGACGTGGACAAGGAGATGCTCCACGACGA
>Ga0136617_10001470_pt1 | contig 20986 bp, 20 predicted proteins | sample AntDrymUQ3222106_2_FD_129672 | JGI IMG/M metagenome (GOLD analysis project Ga0136617, IMG submission 129672) | Polar desert sand microbial communities from Dry Valleys, Antarctica - metaG UQ322 (21.06) | ecosystem: Environmental > Terrestrial > Soil > Desert | place: Antarctica: Dry Valley...
CAAATCTTCGCTAATGTGCGCGAGTTAGGCGAAGCGACCGGCCGCGTCAAAGAGGCTGACGAGTTAATCGCAAACGGCCGTGCCAGGCTGGAAAAAATAGCGGCAGTGACAAGCAGGTTATCACACCGGCCCCGTGTGTTCTGTATGGAATGGCTCGATCCCGTTTATTGCAGCGGCCATTGGGTGCCGGAGATGGTGAGACTCGCAGGAGGCGAGGATACTCTGGCTCGCGAGGGCGCGGATTCGGTTCGCATTCCCTGGGACGCGGTGCGAGAATGGGCGCCTGAAGTTCTAATTATCACCCCGTGTGGCTTCAACCTGGAGAAGACAATTGAACAGGCTCTCCAGCTTTTCACTTATGATGGTTGGGCCAATCTTCCGGCTGTCCGTGAAGGTCGGATATATGCAGTCGATGCGAACTCTTACTTTGCTCGCCCAGGGCCAAGAGTGGTGGATGGCACGGAGCTCTTGGCACACCTCATTCAACCCGATCTATTCGAATGGAAAGGGTCTACAAGTGCGTATAAACTCTTGGATTTTTGACGGGCCGATAGTAGTTCCGAGCAAGGGTTCAGGTTGCAAGGCTCAGAGTCGTGGGCGCAATTGCGTCAACTTACCGAACCCGTCCTTGCAACCTGAAAGTGGTAACAAGGGAAGTGTGGGGTTTAAGTTTTCTCTGTGAACAGCCCGCCAGCCAGAAACACAGCACCAAGTAACAGATTTAATCCGTGGTCCGCCACCGTCAGGTTCAGGGGACCAATGGCCCACATACGATTGTTGCCAGCGTCTCCCATCACCATGCCGAAAAGGCCGAGCGCCAGATGAAGCACGCCAAAAACCAGACAAAATCCCCTCGCTCCTGCCAACGAACCGGCGAATCCAAAGTATAACGCGAGCACACCCGCTACGATGTGAATAGCGTTGTGGGCTGGATTGAGATTGAGACTCAGAAGGGTTGGTGCCGCAAATCCCGCTACGCCGAGCAGCAGTAAGACGAGGCCAAGAACTTTGCAAACTGTCTTTGCCATGTTTTCTTCCCTCTCTAAAGGTTGACAACTGGGCGACTGCGCACCATGACCGAAAGGTGCGACCGCAGGTTAACCGCGAGGTCATTAGCAAATTGAGCGGATGTATATCAAACACACGACCCAATATGCAAAGATTTTCTTAATGGGGGCGGTTAGAGGTCGCACCTTGCCGGCTTGTTTTCCTGCGGTGCTATACTGAGTGTAGCGATCTCCCCTCAGATGAGAGCTACCAGGCAGGGTTTCAGGAGGTTTGAAATGAGAAACTTCAAAGGGCTTATTGGCTGGGGAAGGCACTTAATGTCTGCGGCGTGTCTGTTGTTTGTGCTGGCCGCCACCACAAATGCTTATTCGATCGTAATGCGTGGTGGCAAACGCGTCGAAATTCCAGCGCAGTTTAGTGTCACCAACATGACATTAACTTACGAAGCAGCGCCCGGATTTTGGATTACTTTGCAGATGGCGGCTATTGATATTCCAGCGACGGAGCGGGCAAACAATCAGATGCCTGGCAGCCTGCTGGGCCGTGCCACCAAAGAAAAAGAATCACCTCGGACGTCAGAAACGACAAGTCAGGCGCGGGAGTCAAAGGCTTCGCGTTCAGTTACGAACCTTGAACTTAAGTCCTTTGAGCGCTTAAGAGTGGAGAGCGAGCGCGCCTACGAGCAAAGACTGAAGGATCAGGGCCTTCCTCCGTTGGCGGTACAGCGCGCTCAAGCTGCGGCGGCCGCTGAGCGGTTCTGGCAGGAATTAGCCCGGAAACGCACAGAAGCAGAAGCTAACGAGAGAGCTTCACAAGTCCAGGCACAGATTGCAGCTTTGAGTGCCCAGCTAAATTATCTCCAGTCCCGGAGCGGTGACCTTCCATCTGTTTCACCGGCCGCTTTTACGGTTTACGGCAGTGTTCCATTTTTCGGTGGGCGCTCTGCGGTCAATCCCTCGTTGTTCCGGGTACCGTTTGGTTTACCTATTGGTGGGGCCTTTGGCACGTTCAATGTGCCATTGGGCCCTCACTCCCGTTTTCATGGATTCCGACGAAATATAATCGTTGCTCCTGGAACACGCTTTGGTGGTCGAGGAGGCCTTAGAGGCGGGTTGCACGGGCGGCCACGTTCCCGTTAATTGTGGGACGCAGCCAGACCTTTGCAATAGCTTCGACCATCTTAACCAAGATCGAACCTGATGACAGTCATTCGTCAGTGGTCCGTATAGCTGCAGAATCAGCTATTGATCGCCACTGACAACGGACCAGTGACCACTGAGTAATGCCAAACGGCTGGGAAACAATTATCGGATTGGAGATTCATGCTCAACTGAGCACCGAGTCGAAAATCTTTTGCGGATGTTCTACGCGCTTCGGTGACGAGCCGAACCAAAACACTTGTCCAGTGTGCCTCGGCTTGCCCGGCGCGCTCCCCGTTCTTAATCGTCGCGTGATCGAGCTCGGCGCTCGGGCGGCGTTAGCGCTCGGCCTGCATATCAATCAGACTTCAGTCTTCGCGCGTAAGAACTACTTTTATCCGGACCTGCCGAAGGGTTATCAAATTTCCCAATTTGACCAACCGTTCTCGGCCAATGGTGAATTGGAAATCATGACCACGGAACGAGACGACGCTGGACATCCGGTCGAATGGAAACCGAAGACGATTGCCATCACCCGCCTCCATCTGGAGGAGGACGCCGGGAAGAACGTGCACGAGAGCCTGCCCGAAGTAGATCGTTACTCTTACATCGACCTGAATCGGGCAGGCACGCCGTTGGCTGAAATCGTTACGGAGCCGGATTTTCGCACGTCGTGGGAGGCGTATGATTATGTCAATCACGTTCGCCGCGCTTTGCAGTGGGTGGGTGCCTCCGAGGCCGACATGGAGAAGGGCAACCTTCGCTGCGAGGCCAATGTTTCGGTGCGTCGGATCGGCGAAACAAAGTTTGGCACAAAATCCGAGTTGAAGAATTTGAACTCAGTGCGATTTATGCAGCGGGCAATCGAATATGAGGTGAACAGGCAAATCGGAGTGCTTGAATCGGGCGGGCGGTTGGTGCAGGAGACTCGGCTCTGGGACGACCGTTTGTTGGAAACGAGGCCGATGAGATCGAAGGAGGAAGCGCACGACTATCGATACTTCCCGGAGCCCGATTTGCCCCCGCTCGTTGTCTCGGCAGAATTAATTGAACGAGTTCGTGCTTCGATGCCTGAGTTACCGGAAGCGCGTCGCAAGAGATTCATGGAGCAGTATGCAATGTCTTTTAGTGATGCATCACAACTGACGTCGGAGCGGTCGCTGGCTGACTATTATGAAGTCGCCGCCGAGGCATCAGGGAATCCTCGGGCAACCGCAAACTGGCTTAGGTCTGAACTACTGAGAGAACTTGAAACTGCCGGTTTACAAGCCAGCGCGTCGCCAGTTGCGCCCAATCAACTAGGTGCGCTTTTGCGCATGATTGATGAGGAAAAAATTAGCGGCAAACAGGGCAAGGATGTACTGATCGAAATGTTTCGGACTGGAAAGAGCGCTGCCTCAATAGTTGAAGAGCAAGGCTTGGCCCAGGTAAGCGATACAGGGGAGATTGATCTGATTATTCATGAAATACTGACCGCGAACCCGCAGCAACTCGCTGGCTATCGTGCTGGTAAGGAAGCCCTGTTCGGTTTCTTTGTAGGCCAGGTCATGAAGGCCTCGAAGGGCAAGGCGAATCCGAAGGTGGTAAACGACAGACTGCGAGCGAAGATTCAGCCGTGAGGCAGCGACCGTAGGCAAAGTCGTCAGAAGTGACGTAAGAGAAACGACGCCAAGAGCGCCGGAGGCGCGGCAGAAGGTAGCCAGGGGCAAGCGCCGAGCGCGCCGCCCCTGGAATCACGTCCCCGCACACGACGCCCTGAAAAGGGCGCAGCAAGCGTCACCAAAAATAGCGCTCGTCGTATTCAATTGCGCTAAGTTTCAACATCTCAAGATATTCTTCCTGAAATGTCTGGCGGCGATGGTGCTCCTCCTGATTAAGGACGTAATTCTTCACGCGCTCGATTTGGGAAGGACTGACCCGTGACACCAAGATAGCCGGCTTGCCATTGGAAGTTCTTTTCCTACGATGTCATGAACCCAGGACGACGAGTCTGCTTTGATGTCCCGAAGAACGTAGTCCAATCGATGAGTGGTACGCAGACCGACGAGAAGATGAACATGATCTTTGATGCCTCCAATGGCCAAAGGCACACCCTTGAAATCCTTAACAATGCCGCCGAGGAAGGCATGCAGGTTTGCACGCCAGTCTTTAGAAATCATGGCAAACGATTCTTGGTACTGAAAACGAGATGATAGTGAAGGCTGAGGTGAGTTGAGGGGCATGAGGTACCTCCGTGAGGATTAGTTTGTTTAGAGCGCGAGGGAATATATCAGGTTCCCAGAGATTCTGTGCGCCCTTTCAGGGCGCGATCGCGCGAGGCGGCTTGATCCAAGGGCGGCGCGCTCTGCGCTTGCGCCTGGCTATCTTCTGCCGCGCCTCCGGCGCTATTGGAGAGAACAAAGCGCCGTCGCCGCTTCGCTCTGCCGGTGCACTCCAAAAAAGAGAACGATGAATCTCAACGGTAAAGTTGCAATAGTAACGGGTGGAACCAAGGGCATAGGTCGGGCCATTGCGGAGTCGCTGGTGCGCGAAGGCATCGATGTCTGCGTCAGCGCGCGCAAGCGGAGCGAGATTGACCAGACTGTTGGTGCGTTGACGGGTCTGGAGAAGGGACGCATCACCGGGATTGTCTGCGACGTCTGCGATCATTCTCAGGTAAAGGCCTTAGTCGAACGGACAATAGCCGAGTTTGGAGGTCTCGACATACTCGTCAACAACGCGGGTATTGGAATCTTTTCGACGGTCGAGGCAATGGCGCCGGAGGATTTCCGCGCAGTTATCGAGACGAATCTTTTCGGAGTCTACTATTGCTGCCATGAAGCGATCCCCCTGATGAGGCAGCGCGGCGGCGGGTACATCATCAATATCTCCTCTCTGGCTGGTGCTAACCCTCACCCTCAAATGGCCGCCTACAACGCATCAAAGTTCGGTCTTAATGGGTTCAGTGAAGCCTTGATGCAGGAGGTGCGGCACGACGGCATTAAGGTGAGCTACATCATGCCAGGCTCGGTGAACACGGAGTTCGGTGGTGACGAGCCTGGCGAAGACAAGAGCTGGCAGCTGCAGCCGAAAGACATAGCGCGCGTCGTACTCGACCTACTCCATCACGACGAGCGCAGCCTCCCCAGCCGCGTTGAGATCCGGCCCAGCAAACCTCCAAAAAAATAGATGCGAGCAGTCGTCCAACGCGTCACTCGTGCCAGCATCAGAATTGAGGGGGAAATTGTTGGTGAGATTGGGAAAGGTCTGGTTGTGTTGTTAGGTGTCGCCCGGGATGACACAGAGAAGGATGCGGAATATCTTGCCGATAAGATTGGTTCGTTGCGGGTGTTCGACGACTCGGAAGCTCGGATGAATCTCTCAGTGAAGGATGTAGACGGGGCGTTGCTGGTGGTGTCGCAGTTCACGCTCTACGGAGATGTGCGGCGTGGCTTGCGTCCTTCATGGATTGACGCGGCGGCTCCGGAAGTGGCGGAGCCGCTATATGAGTATTTTGTGACGCGGGCTAAAGTCTACATCGGTGAGGTGGCTACTGGACGCTTTCGAAGCATGATGCAGATTGAATTGGTCAATGATGGTCCGGTTACCATTTTGGTGGATAGCCGGAAGCTGTTCTAAGTAGCAGGAAATCGGGACCTGTCCAAAACGCACGTTATGCCGCCGCTCAAGGATTGTCTCCGGTTCGTGACCTTCAATCCATTGAGTTTCGGGCACACGCACTTATTCTCCGTTTATCGAAGCTGCGTTAGACGATGAGCGCGAACCCGTCGCATTAAATTGATCGCCGGAAAGGAGCGAGTTTGCGGATTCTGTTGGTTGAAGATGAACCCGACGCGGCGCGGATGCTGGCCAAAGGCTTACGTGAGCAGACGTATGCGGTAGATATCGCCAGCGACGGCGAAGCGGGTGAGTATCGGGCAAGCGTTAACGAGTATGACCTGATCATTCTCGATCTCATGCTGCCGCGCAAGAATGGTTTCATGGTCTGCCGCGAGATTCGCGCGGCTGGATCATGTGTGCCGATCCTGATGTTAACCGCGCGCGATGCCGTACAGGACCGCATCGCCGGACTCGACACTGGAGCTGACGATTACCTTACCAAACCGTTCGAATTTCACGAATTACTCGCGCGGATGCGAGCGCTGCTGCGGCGTGGTCAGGCACTGCGCTCGGAAATCATTGAGATCGCCGATCTGGTTGTTGATACGCGGAAGCGGATCGTAAAGAGAAATAACCGTCCAATCGAGATGACCGCTAAAGAATACGCCTTGATCGAATATTTTGCCCGCCGCGCCGGAGAAGTGATAGGCCGCGCCGATATTTCCGAGCACGTCTGGGATGAAAGCTTCGACCCATTCTCCAATGTGATCGAGGTTTACGTGCAGCGGCTGCGACGCAAGCTTGATGCGGGCCATGCGCTAAAGCTGATCAGGACACGTCGCGGCGAAGGCTACGTCCTGACCGCCGGAAGCGAAGAGGCGGGCGAGTGAGGATGGTCGATTCGGTAAGATACCAACTAACCTTGTGGTACTTAGGCGTGCTGGGTCTCGTCTTGTTGGCATTCAGCGCCGGCGTCTACGCGCTGCTGGCGCGTAGCCTCAATCAACGGCTGGATAACGGTCTGCGCGCTTCGCTGGAATCAGTGGCAACCTCGCTGACACGCGAGTTGACCGAAGGGCTGGCGGAAGCCGAAGAGATCGCAGAAGTCCAGGGATTGAGGTTGGCGGAAGTCGAGGGATTAGTTGAAAAGGAAGCTGTGCATAGCACAATGGAGGACTTCTCCTCCTCCAATCAGGCGATTGCCGTCTTCGATGGGCAAGGGCGGCTGCTCGCCGAGAAAGCCGCACCAGGCGACCTCCACGCCGATCTTCCTTCGCTCGATCTGGTTCCCGTCCAGTCAGTTAATATCTTCACGCTGCCGGGGAGTCGGGGAAGGGACACGGAAGATGTGCGGGTCGCGGTGCGGCGTATTTCGGCGACTACTGCAAGCGCGCCTTATCTGATTGCCGTCGCCCAGTCGTTTGAGGCGAACACGAAAGAGTTGGAGTTGCTGCGCCGGAGTTTTTACATCGCAATACCAATCGCGCTCGCGCTCGCCGGTCTAGGCGGCTTTTTTCTTGCGCGCAAGAGCCTCGCGCCCATGGCCGCGATGTCGGAGCGCGCGCGCCGCATCAGCGCTGAAAATTTGGAAGATCGTCTGCCCGTCGCTAATCCGCGTGACGAACTTGGCCAACTCGCAGCTACCTTCAACGAGCTGCTCGCGCGCCTCAACGCATCATTCGATCGGCAGCGGCAATTTATGGCCGACGCCTCGCATGAGCTGCGCACGCCGCTTTCCGTCATGCACACGGCGGCGGAAGTCACTTTGGAACAGCCGCGCCGCACCGAGAGCGAGTACCGCGAAGCGCTCCAAATGGTGGACGCGCAGACGCGGAGATTGACGCGCATTGTCGAAGATATGTTTACGCTCGCCCGCGCAGACGCAGGGCGGCGGCCGCTGCATCCCAGCAATTTCTACCTCGATGAGTTAACTCGCGAGACCGCGCGTGCCGCTGAAGTGCTGGCCGTGCGTAAGCGGGTCTCGGTGGAAGTCTCGGACGCGGCTGAAATTCCTTTTCGCGGTGATGAAGGTTTGCTGCGGCAGATGCTCTTGAACCTGCTCGACAACGCGATCAGACATACTCCGGCGGGCGGTCATGTCAGCGTCAGCCTCGCGCAATTCGATTTAGCTTACGAAATCACTGTTGCCGACAGCGGCACAGGCATCCCTGGAGAAGTGCAGGCGCACATCTTCGAGCGTTTCTATCGCGCGGACACGGCACGCTCACGCGCGGAGGCCGCCGGAGGAAGCGGCGCCGGGCTGGGGCTGGCAATCGCGCGCTGGATTGCCGAAGCGCACGATGGGCGGTTGGAGTTACGCCGCTCTGATGAAAGCGGCAGTGTTTTTGTCGCGTCCCTGCCGGCAAGTCCGCGGTGACGACACGCGTAAGTTTTCCCCGCCATTTATCTTCCATTTATTCTCACTGCCCTAGACTGGCTTCGTCTCCTGCACCTTGTGAGCACAGCGCGTAAAACTTACGCCGAAAAAAGGAGTGAAAAAATGAAAGCCAAAGCAGGGTTAATATTAATCGTGGCGGTGGCGATTTTTGCCGTCGTCAGTCTCTGGGCCTTGCCGTCCGTGAAGATGCAAACCGGACAAAGCGGGCCGGACAACCGCCCCTACGATAATGACGACGATGGCGATAGGGCGGATGCTTGCAGGAGGACTAGAGGTCCTGCTGTGCGGCTGCCCACAACCAAGTTGTTCATTGAACACAATTCTACAGCCGAAGATACTGGCGTTCATGGCGCGTTCGATAGTATCGACTGGCAGAAACTTTGCGTCTTCGATCCAAACGGAAGACTGGTGCTCGAGGTCGAGCCAAAACGACAGCTTAGAGATTTGTCTATAAGCGGAATATTTTTCGAATCGAGAGAGCCTCCGAATGAGGAAGTTCCGATCGAAGAAATCCTGGCTCGATTTCCCGAAGGACTATACTCTGTTCGGGGCCGCGCGTTAGACGGGAGGCGACTGACCGGCGCAGCAACTTTTACTCACGATATTCCCGCAGCTCCTGTCATCCTATTCCCGCAGGAAGGTGGAGTGGTCTCTTCCGCCGGCTTTGCGGTCACGTGGAACCACGTTACAACCACGCTCAACGGCGATCCGCTCAACCGGACGGGTTACGAGGTCATCATCACCAAGGACGTGCCGGACGACCCGAATGGGTTCTCTCGACCCACGTTCGACGTTCACGTTCTACCCTCGGAGACGAGTCTGACAGTTCCCAGTGAGTTTCTTGAGCCCGGTACGAGGTACGAACTCGAGGTGCTGGTACTGGAGGTCAGCGGCAATCAGACCATCACGATCCTATTTTTCGAAACCCAATAGATTTGCCGACATCAACTGTTGGAAGGTTCAAAATACTGACCGCCGCCTCGGCTGCTGAGCTCAGGCGGTGGTCAGCCGACTCAAGGTTTTCGTCGGGCGACGCTACACGAAAGGATAGTGATCATGAAAGAAGGATTGAAGAGGTGCATAGCTGTCGCGGGCGCTTTAATTTTGCATTGCATCCGTGGGTGTCGCTCAGAATGAGCCGAAGTGCAACGCGCGGCTACGTTACTAGTGTCGGCCGCGGCCGACTAAGCCGACGAGGTAAAATTCGATGTCATTGCAAGAATTGACCGAGAAGGATACGTCGATTAGGATGTTGACGCTTTGGCAATTAGAATTAAAGCGAATAAGTCTTAATATGTGACGGAGGAGAACTAAGCACGGTGCAAAGCAGAATAAAGAGAATTGCAGGTTTGGTTTCAGTCTTTTTGATTGCGCTGGCGTTGGCAGTCGTTGCGTATGGGATTAAGGCCGAAGGGCAAAACGCCAAAAACGCTATACCGGCCATCACTGCCGACCTGATGATAGCGTCGATCAGAACCGCCATAGCCGCTAAACCCGGTAATTTGCTGGGGGTGGAGGTGGAGAAAGAAGGAGGGAAGACCCACTGCGAAGTTGAGATTCTCACTGCGGACGGTAAGACTTATGAGGTTGAGGTCGACGTCGCCAGCAATGCAGTAGTAGAAATCGAACTGGAAGACAATGACGAGGAGGATGAAGACGACAAAGACGCAAAAACCGACAAAGACGACAAACCTTAAGAGTGTTTTTTTGGGTGCACTCTGGCTGGCGTTCAGATCATATCGTCGCTTGTCTTCGATCTCGGATCCAGCTCAAACCGATCTCGATCACGGCGCTCGATTTTGTCGATGAATTCGAGTTCTTCGTTGTCCTCGAAAGTCACGCCAATCGCTTGCGCGTTTTCTTCCACCATTGATTGATCCGGCGTAGGGTTGTCGCCGGCAACGGTTTCCGAACCACTCTCGTTTACATCCTCCCAAGAGGCATCGAGATCGCCACCCGCGTCGCTGGGAGAAGCAGCGGTATTGTTGCGCAGACGATGGGCCAACAGCTCGGGATCCTTCGGTGCGCGTAAGATTTCCTCCTCCATAAACTCTTCAATCTCTGGATTTGGAACGTAATCTGGATTATTGCTTAAGTACTCAAAGCCTTCAGCAGGTTTCTTTGTCATGCCACTCTCCTCAAATCCTAATGCTCTCACTGCAGCAAAAACTCACTCCGAGAGCGAGAGACATTCAGTTTCTCATCCAGAAGATCGAAACAGAGTTTAGGGGATTCCTTCGCGGGAACTATAGCAAACGCGGGAAGGCGCGGCAAATACCCCATTTGTTGATCATCCCACGGATGAATAAAGATGGTTCCCATGTTTGGCGGCGGACCCTTACCTCAACCAAGAGGACATTAGGACACGATTCACGAACTCACACGAATGCCACTAAAAAGATTTCGTGTCGGTTCGTGTGATTTCGTGGATCGCTTTAGTTCGTTCGAAATTGCTCAAACAGCAGGGAACGCGGTCTGGTCTGCAAAGCACTACTATAGGACCAAGGAAATGAAGGTAGGGTCTTGAGAAAAGAAGGCCTTGCTTGACGATTGCGCGGCCTCACTTTACACTGAACTTTGTCAACACAATCGTCAACTCCAAGCGCTGGCTTAACAAAACCGGAAGCGCAAAGTCTCTCCCCGTGAACGATTAAAGTCTTAGAGACCTATGCCAAATAGCCCCTTTAATTCGCTTCAGTCCTTCAATCCCCGACCCGGTGTATCTGCCAAGTTTTATTCGTTACCGCAACTCGAAAAAGAGAACGTGGGTGCGATTTCAAAGCTTCCGGTGAGTATCCGAATTGTCCTGGAATCCGTGCTGCGCAACATGGATGGAAACAAGATTAACGAAGATGACGTGCGCGCGCTGGCTAACTGGGAACCCAATGCCAAACGAACTGAGGAAATTCCCTTTGTTGTGGCGCGGGTACTGCTGCAGGACTTCACCGGGGTGCCCCTACTGGTGGACCTTGCGGCCATGCGTTCCGTGGTAGCACGGCTGAGAAAGAACACAGCGGTCATCGAGCCTCTGGTGCCCGTCGATCTGGTCATCGATCACTCTGTCCAGGTGGACTTCTCAAGCACGAAAGACGCGTTTGAGAAGAACATGATGATGGAGTTTAAGCGGAACAATTCCCGCTACCAATTTTTGAAATGGGGCACGCAGGCCTTTGACGGTTTTGGTGTTATTCCGCCCGGCATTGGCATCTGTCACCAGGTAAACCTCGAGTTTCTCGCGAGGAGCGTCTGGGAAAAGCACGACATCTATTACCCGGATACCCTAGTCGGCACCGACTCACATACGACAATGATTAACGGACTGGGCATAGTAGCGTGGGGCGTCGGTGGCATTGAAGCCGAAGCAGCCATGCTGGGCCAGCCAGTCTATTTCCTGACGCCGGATGTAGTTGGCGTTTGCCTGAGCGGTAGTTTGCGGGACGGAGTCACGGCGACTGACCTGGTGTTGCGAGTCACAGAGATGTTGCGCAAGGCCAAGGTAGTGGGAAAATTCGTCGAGTTCCATGGGGACGGGGCGGCCAGTCTTTCGGTAACAGATCGCGCGACGATCGCGAACATGGCGCCGGAATATGGAGCGACTTTGGGCTTCTTCCCGGTCGATGAAGAGACTTGCCTGTACCTGGAAGCCACGGGTCGTGATCGTGAACAGGTTGAAGCGGTCCGAAACTACTACACGGCGCAGGGCATGTTTGGAATCCCACGGAAAGGCGAATGCCAGTACAGCCTGGTGCTTGAATTAGAGCTCGGCGAGATTCGTCCGAGCGTCGCCGGCCCGAAGCGTCCTCAAGATCGCATTGAGCTGCCGGATCTTAAGGATCAGTTTCTGAGTCTGTTGCAAAAACCAGCGTCCGAAGGTGGCTACGGAAAATCAGAAGAGGAAAGTGTCGCTCGCTATTTCACCAAGATAGGAGTGCCAGCTCTCGCCAAAGCTGCCATTGCGGGTGGTGGCAAGCAAGAGGCTCATTCCGTCCCCAGTTCAGTCGGTGGGGACCTCACACGGATAAACACCAGCGCCTGGTCGGAGACGGAGATGGTCAACAATCGGCCCACGCCTGACCGGCTGGAGGAAGTTCATCCAGAGGAATTCCCGCATGCTGAGGTCGATCTCGGCCATGGCGATGTCTTGATTGCGGCCATCACCTCCTGCACTAACACTTCGAATCCGAGTGTGATGCTGGCTGCCGGGTTGCTGGCGAAGAAAGCCGTAGAGCATGGGCTGAAGGTGCGGCCGGCAGTGAAGAACTCCCTGGCGCCGGGTTCGCGGGTTGTTACCGAGTACCTGCAAAAGACCGGGCTCCAAACTTACCTGGATCAGCTTGGCTTTAATCTCGTAGGTTACGGATGCACTACCTGTATCGGCAACTCAGGCCCACTCGATCCGACGATCGAGCAGGTTGTCATTGAGCACGATCTGATAGCTGCGAGCGTACTTTCCGGAAATCGAAATTTTGAAGCCCGCGTTCACCAGAGTATCAAGGCAAACTTTCTTATGAGCCCCCCTTTGGTGGTTGCGTTCGCGCTAGCTGGACGTGTCGACGTGGATCTTTCGAGCACGCCGCTGGGGCTGGGAAAAGATGATCAGCCGGTTTATCTTCGCGATATCTGGCCGAGCCTTCGGGAGATCAACGAGCTCCTGCTTTCGGCCTTTGCTCCTGATACGTACCGTCGTCTCTATAGTAATTTTGCGGAACAGAACCCGCTTTGGAACTCGATACCAACGACGACCGGTAACGTCTACGAATGGGATTCCGAATCAACCTACATCCAGGAACCACCATACTTCGAAAACTTCAGCAATGCCGTTGGGAGTTGGGAAGACATACGCGGGGCACGACCGCTCGCGATTTTTGGTGATTCGGTAACCACGGACCATATCAGCCCAGCCGGGGCGATCAAGGCGAATTCTCCCGCGGGGATGTACCTCCTGGAAAGAGGAGTGGTAATAGACGACTTTAACAGCTACGGTTCGCGTCGCGGCAATCACCAGGTAATGGTGCGTGGCACTTTTGCAAATGTCCGGATCAAGAACCTGATGGTTCCGGGCGTCGAAGGGGGTGTGACGATTCATCAGCCGAGCGTCCAGCGGATGAGCATCTACGACGCGGCGATGTTGTATCAGCAGGAAGGTGTCCCTCTGATGGTGATTACCGGGCAGGAATACGGGACTGGCAGTTCGCGCGATTGGGCGGCGAAGGGGACTCGATTGCTCGGCGTAAAGGCAGTTATCGCCCAAAGCTTTGAACGTATCCATCGCAGCAACCTCGTGGGTATGGGAGTGTTGCCATGCCAGTTCACAGATGAAGTCAATGCTGCGTCGCTTGGTCTGGACGGCACTGAGACATTCGATCTACTGGGATTGGAAAACGGCGTCAGGCCGCTACAAGATGTGACGCTGGTTGTCCGCCGCGCAAATGGAGCCAGTGAAGAGGTCCCTGTCACACTTAGAATCGACACACCCATTGAGATCGATTATTACCAGCACGGTGGGATTCTGCCCTACGTGCTGAGACAGCTACTGGCTGGCACCACGGATTTTTAGGGTGCTTTTTAGCAAACGTTTCGAATCAACTTAGGAGTACTTAAATGTCATCTGCACAACCAGCGGAAGCGAATACACCGCGCAAGTACCAACTCTTCATCGACGGTGAGTGGGTCGATGCCGAATCCGGTAAGACTTTTACTACCCCCAACCCTGCCACCGGCGAGAATCTGGCCGAAGTCGCCGAAGGAGACAAAGCCGACATCGATAAGGCCGTTAATGCTGCTCGTCGGGCTTTCGAGGGCAAGTGGTCCAAGATCAGCGCCCGGGATCGCGGGCGTCTTCTCTACAAACTTTCAAAGCTAATTGAAGAACACAGTAGCGAACTGGCTGTGTTGGAAACTGCGGATAATGGTAAACCGATTAAAGAGTCAACCTATGTCGACCTGCCACAGGTCGCGGAAAACTTTGAATACTTCGCAGGCTGGGCCACGAAGATCGAAGGCGAGACGATTCCTGTTCCGGGGCAAATGTTCAATTACACTCTGCGGGAACCGGTAGGGGTCTGTGGGCAAATTATTCCTTGGAATTTCCCCCTCCTGATGGCGGCCTGGAAACTGGCCCCCGCGCTTGCGGCCGGCAATACGGTGGTGCTTAAGCCGGCTGAACAGACTCCCGTGACCGCGATGGAACTTGGGAAGTTGATCCAGGAAGCTGGCTTCCCAGAAGGTGTAGTCAATATCGTTCCCGGATACGGCGAGACAGCCGGCGCCGCGCTGGCTGCTCATCCCGGCATCGATAAGGTTGCTTTTACCGGCTCCACTGAAGTTGGAAAGTTGATCGCGAAGGCAGCCGCTGAAAACCTTACCAAGGTGTCGCTCGAACTCGGAGGTAAAGCGCCGAACATCGTGTTTGCAGATGCGGATATGGACCAGGCGGTCAGTGGGGCCATGATGGGAATTTTCTTCAATCAGGGTCAGGTTTGTTGCGCCGGATCACGTCTCTTTGTCGAAGAGAAGGTAAAAGACGACTTCCTCGGACTATTAAAAGAAAAGGCATCCAGGATCAACGTTGGCGATCCTATGGACAAAGCCACTCATATGGGTCCGCAGGTTTCTGCGGAACAACTAAGCCGCATAAAGAGTTATGTTGACGTGGCGCAAAAAGAAGGCGCCACAGTGCTGTCTGGCGGTGGATCTCCCGAGCTCGAGGGAGCTTTTCAGAAAGGCTACTTCTTCCAGCCCACAATATTCTCAGACGTAAACAATCAGATGCGCGTCGCGCAGGAAGAAATCTTCGGACCGGTGGTTTCTGTGATTACCTTTCGGGACGAGGATGATCTGATCAAACAGGCGAATGACACTATCTACGGTCTTTCCGCGGGTATCTGGACGCGCGACATCACTCGTGCACACCGCTTCGCGAAAGAAATAAAGGCAGGAGTGATTTGGATCAATACCTTCAACATGTTCAATGCGGCTTCTCCCTTCGGCGGTGTCAAGCAGTCCGGCTACGGTAGGGAAATGGGCAAGCATGCTCTGGAGATGTATACCCATGTGAAGAGCGTTTGGGTGGATCTCTCAGGCAGGCCCATTGGATGGTTTGGTAAGTAGCTGAGTTAATGTCAAACTCCGGGGAAAACGGTTTGCCCGGTGTTTGCATCTCTAAATCATAACGACCGGGCTTTAACTGGGCATACACCCGGTCGCTACCGCTCGCGGTTCTGACAGGAAGCGGTTCGAATGCGGCGCTCTCCCGATAAATTATTCAATTGAAAAGGAGACGCGTATGTATTTAACAAAGAGACTGGGGCTGAGTTCGCTAATTCTAATCGGAGCGGTTCTCTTAACTGCCTGCCCGAAACAGGAAACGATCTCGAGAATCAACGCCGATCCCGGCCGGTATCAGAATAAAGAAGTTGGCATCGTAGGTAACGTAACGGATAGTTACGGGGTGCTCGGCAACGGTGCCTACGAGATCGATGACGGCACCGGCAGAATCTGGGTGGTAACCACGCGCGGGGTGCCTTCGCGTGGCTCCAGAGTTGGCGCCAAGGGCAAGGTGTACACAGGTTATAGCTTTGGAGGCAGAAGCTTCGGTACCGTGCTGCAGGAAACGGACAGGCGCGCAAAAGGTAAGTAGTTAAAAACGTAGCCGGACACTCCATCTGCGAAGCACCACATTGGTTGGCCGAGCCTAACCAAGACTTAATGACTGAAATTGTCCCTGCTACCGTTTTATCGATGGATGAAGTCGTAAGCGTTCCAACTCATCCCGAACGGATAGTGATTGAGAGCTTCGATACGGAGTTTGAGCGACTACACGAACGCTCTTGCCAGCTTATTGAAACAACCCCGGCTGAAATACTTTTCGGCGACTCGCATGCGATCGGCGATTCGGCGTCTGTGGTCGTGTTTATCCAGAGAAGTGCCGGGGTAGTGGAACAGACCTGCGGTGGGATCACTTCAAATCTTTGGGACGATCCTTTCGAGTGGACCTTGCCGGAGACACTCTCGACTAGCGCTCGTGTTAGAGAATACTTAAGTGAAGTGGAAGAAACGCGCAAACATGCGTTTGCCTGCTTTGCTGGAGATATGGATTTGTTGAAGAAGATTGCCGCTCCCTCTGGCGAGATGCGCCCGCTGATGAGTTTGCTTCTTGATACGCTGGTACGGGCGCTTGGTTTTCAGGGCCGCGCCCTGGCCCTGTTGGCAACAGTTTCCCAACGTTTACTGGCTGATTGCCACCCATAACTCTAAGGTAAGGTCACCCCACTATGTATTGTCCACAGTGTGGCCAACAACAGGTCTCGGAGAGCTTGAGGTTCTGCTCGCGGTGTGGCTTCCCGCTTGAAGGCGTTCTGCAGTTGTTAGGAAGCGGAGGAGCGCCGGCCTTGTATCAGCCGAGCGCCCCTCGAGAGATGTCAGCCCGACGCAAGGGAGTGCGTCAAGGAGCAGCGCTTTTTTTAGCGGGAACGGTGATGGTCCCGGTGTTGGGCGTTATCAACGGCTTCGCACATGGTCCAAACCTGCTCGACATACTCGTCCCGCTTGCAGCAATCATCTTCTTTCTTGGCGGATTGATACGAATGCTGTTTGCTGCGCTCTTTGAGGAAGGGGATCCCAGGCATCACGTCGTGACCACATCCTATGCTCCGCCTCCCAATTCTCAACTTGGCGCGCACGCTCCGTCAGCTTTACCGCCAGCACAAAACAATCCCGGGCCTGGTTGGAGATCTCGTCCTATCACTTCAGAAATTCGTCATCCCTCCAGCGTTACCGAAAACACGACGCGCCTACTGGATAAAGGCGATCCCGCGAATCGCTAGCTGTCTCGATGTCCCCGCTAACCGACCGTCTGCACGAGCGAATCCGTTCTGATGGTCTCATTACCTTTTATGAGTGGATGAAAACCGCGCTTTACGATCCTGAGCAAGGCTATTATTGCCGCCCGGATCGAGAGAGATGGGGTCGACAAGGTGACTACCGCACCAGCCCGGAGCGAAGTGTGCTTTTTGCTGCAACCTTCGCCCGCTACTTTGCGAAACTTCACCAGGACCTTGGTTCGCCAGCGTCGATAAATATCGTTGAAGTTGGGGCGGGTGCCGGCAATTTCGCGGAGACTGTCCTGGAAACACTTCTACTGCGCTTTCCCGACATCTTCTCCAAAACCCGCTACTTCATCGACGAAGCCAGCCCAGACTCCCGGTCGCGCGCACGGTCGCGACTTGCACGATTCGACGCTCGGGTCGAATTCAAACCGCTCGCGGCGCTTAATCCTCTCGATCACGCGATAGTCTTTTCTAATGAGCTTCTAGACGCTTTTCCAGTCCATCGTGTAGTCATGCAGGGAGGTGAGCTGCGTGAGTTGCATGTGGGGGTAAATGAAAGGAGGAGTTTTGAGTGGATAGTTGGCCAGCTATCGACTCACCAACTCAGCAAACATTTCGAGCGGCTTGGCATTCGTCTTGGTGAAGGGCGAATAGCCGACGTAAATCTGGAAATCGAGAATTGGCTGGAGTTGGTCTCCACGAAGCTCAGGTCGGGCTATTTGATCACCGTGGACTATGGAGCTGAAGCTTCGGTTCTTTACAATGAGGGAGAAAGACGAGACGGAAGTCTGCGGGCCTTCCACAAGCATCAGGTTTCTGGTGATGTGCTGCTCCGACCGGGTCATCAGGACATCACGAGTTCGGTGGATTGGACGCTTGTTAAGATGGTTGGCGCAAGCAACGGGTTGAGAGTCGTAGCCTTCGAACGCCAGGATCAATTCCTGCTAGCTGCCGGCTTGCTCGCGGAAATGGAGTTGAGAGTGATGGAAACGCCGCTAGACTCCGAGCGATTGCGCGTTAGAACGTCCGCTCGCGAAATGATCCTTCCCGGCAGCCTGGCCGAGAGTTTTCAGGTGATGGTCCAGAAAAAGAAGTAGTGATCCGTTTGGGTTTGGGCACATCATCCCGAAGGGGATCTAAGTCAATCGCCGTGAGCGAGCGTTGCGCGACGCCCACGGATAGGCGAAAGGAAATGTCTAACCCTGAAGAGTCCCGTCAGAAAAATCGGTTCAACGAGCTATTGACTTAAATCCCTGTGGGATTCGAAAATGAAATCTGACCGTCAGCTCAAACTGACCCCGGCAAAAGGCTATTTCCGGGAACTACGCAGCCACCGCCACTACGAATGTATTAAAGCATATTCCCTCTTGCCTGCTTGGCCCGGGCGGCGCCGATCGCTGTTTTTACATCCTTCTCTTCTTCAGGGGGCGGGAGCACCGCGGGCATTCCCAGCGAGTTGATCCAGAGTTCGCGCGTCCATCCAGTGGTGTGATAGACATGCTCATCTTCTTCATCTTCAACTTCATCGTGCGCTTCTTTCAGAGCCTTGCCATCTTCACCGTTGACTTTCTTGGCGACCTCGCCGATGAGTTCCCAGTTTAGGTGATCTTTTGTCTCTGCCAGCACCACGCATTCTGCTGCGACCAACTGCGCCGCCTCCGGCTTGTCTGCGCTCTTGGCCATCTCCATTGCTTTAACCAGAGACTCGCCGATGTGCCGCACCACTTTTCGCCCGGGCGTCTCGGTTTCCGGATCAAGTCCAAGCTTTTCGAATACTCCTTCCACAATCTCGACATGGTGCTTAGTCTGGTCCAGATACTTATGCCACTCCTCCTTAAGATCCGGGTTAAGGGCGCAGGTCAAAGCCTTCGTGTAGACTTGTACTCCCCCTAACTCCGTTTCGAGTGCCTGGTAAAGCAATTCGTTCCGTTGTTCTGTTTTCATGATTCCTCTCCTTGTTTTCGTTAACTCCCTCGATCAAGTTTCGTTTTCTAGCGCTGCCCGTTGTGTTGCCCGCTCCGCACTACGCGCCAAACCGCTTGGCGGGACGGGATCTTTGAGAAGGGTGCTCAGACTGAATCAATTTTAAATTGGACGCCTTTGCGCTGCTAAGAAAGCAAGTCTCGCAGCCACTCTCTGAGCCTGCGCCGCCCCGCGGCGGTCAGCTCACTCCCGAGATTTTCGAGGTTGTTGAAGCGGCGCCCTCCGCTTCCATTGAGTCCATTACTGGAAATAGTTGTAAACTCAGGCCCTTACGCTTCTACCCCTAATGAGCCGGTAGACTGCGAGTACGATGATGGCTCCAATGACCGCCAGGACCAAACTCATCAGAAATCCCGGTTCACTCAAGTCACCGGCGGAATCAACAGCCCGCCCATAGCCAAGGAGGCTCCGACCTATGAAGCCACCGATGACCGCGCCTACTATGCCTAACAGCGTCGTAATAACCGCTCCACCAGGATCTTTTCCCGGCATAATGGCTTTTGCGATCAAGCCGGCGATCAACCCTAGAATTATCCAGACTAAAATTCCTAGCATTTTCTATTCTCCTCATGTGGTTTCCGCTTTTTCTAGTCCACAAAGCAATCCAAGAGCCACTTCGCCCAAGACACCTGAATCTCTCACATTAATTTGCTAAGGCTTCAGAGGTTAAAAGCACCGCCGCCAATAGATGCGCTGCAGATGCGCTGCCGCACAGAAAAATCCTTTTTTTCCGTTCGTTGACCTTGGCGACTCTGTGTAAGCGGCACAACCATTGCTCTCCCCAGTCCACAGGGAGCTCTCGAGGACGCGAATCATACACACGGCGTTCCAAAACAATCGGAGACTGAGGTTCACTACTGGGGTTCAATAAGGGCAGCCTTTGCAGAAGAAGGGCGGAAGGCAGAGGCCATTCGCCCTTCTGTACTTAGTGGAGCCGGGGCATCCTGGCTGCACTCGGCTCGACCAAAAGAAGCGAACAGGATGGCGCAGAACTTCATCGAGAATGGAGGGCCAGAAAGCTTGAATCGAATGGGCTTACTCCTAACTCTTGAACCCTGATGAGACCAATTCTGCCCAGACCATGAATGATCAGCAATGGCTTCCGCTTCCCATCCGAACTTGATGCGTTTTAATCTCTCAAGCATCGGCAGGTAACTTGGCCGCGAGGACATCGCACTTATCGATTGTAGGGGTCTGAGCAAAAAGCTCAGAAGCCTTTTCCTTCAGGCGCCCCGATTGACTTTGTAGGTCAGCGCGCCGTGACTGCAGGCTGCACCTCTGCTCGTCGTCAACGCCCGGACCATATATCCTTCGCGCGGAGCACGGACACTCCTCTCCCGACTCCGGCTCCGGCCATCTTGCGGTGCTGCTCGGCGAGCACGCGCGCGGGTGTCACATTGGCGAGGGTTGTCTGCAACTTGTTCTTCCACCCACTGACGACGTCGTCGTCGCCCCTCATCATGGCGTCGAAGCCGTCCCTGGCCACCTTGCCCGGGTCATCCTTTTCCTGCTGACCCACCTTGGTGTCCAGCATGTCGGCGCGTTCAAAGAACTCAGTCTCAGTCGCGCTGGGCATAAGGCACGTAACCGTCACACCGGTGTCTTTCAACTCGTTCCGCAACGCGAATGAGAAGGAGTCGATGAACGCTTTGCTGCCGTTGTAGATCGCCTGGAATGAGCCGGGCATGAAACCGGCGATTGAGCCGGTGATGAGGATGCGTCCCCGCCCGCGTGTACGCATGTCGCGCCCCACCTTCTGTATCAGGTAGACGGTGCCGGTGATGTTGGTGTCAATGACGTGCCGCACCTCGTCGAAGTTTTGGTCGAGGAACCCGTGCCCCAGGCCGTGGCCCGCATTGGCGAGCAGCACCTCAACCGGTCGCCATTTAGTTGCGGCGTACAGTTTATCAACGCCCTCCAAAGTGGCAAGGTCGGCTTCAACAGCCTCGACTGTCACGCCGAGTGCGCGGAACGCCTGCGCCGCCTCATTGATGATAGGCTCGTCGGCGGCGACGGCCAGGTCGTAGCCG
>Ga0136617_10001472_pt1 | contig 20985 bp, 20 predicted proteins | sample AntDrymUQ3222106_2_FD_129672 | JGI IMG/M metagenome (GOLD analysis project Ga0136617, IMG submission 129672) | Polar desert sand microbial communities from Dry Valleys, Antarctica - metaG UQ322 (21.06) | ecosystem: Environmental > Terrestrial > Soil > Desert | place: Antarctica: Dry Valley...
ATGACACAACCACAAGATCACCCCCCAGGGATCGGTGTCAAACCCCCAGGTCACACCACCTGCCACAGGACAAGGCCAGACACGAGCAGGCACGCCCGGGCTACGGGATCACCGAATACTTACCCTGATTCCGGTCCCCGATGAAGCCGGTTCAAGCTCCGCCTACGCAATCGGCAAGATACTCGCAGCCGAGGCGTGATCACTCGGCCCTACCACGATCCGTTCGCTGGGCTCAGTCAAGCAGTCCGATATGCTCGGCGAACTCCCGCACCTCGGAAGCGTAGGACGGCTTGGCGCGCTTTACCAACGTGCGTACCATGCTGCGAATGTCCTGCCGGTGGTGAAAATCCTCCGGACACAATGCTTCGGCCTTTTTGAGATGAACAAATACACCCGTGTCGTTGTTTCGGCATTCGTAGCACTGGGCAACTTTATAAAGCAGGCTGTTCTTGCGCTCCAGAGAAGGCGTGCGGGTGATATCTACGTCGTCAGCCAGCCGCAGTGCCTCGGAAACCTCGCCACACTCATACTCCACCCTGACCCGGTGGATGCCGACGTTCGTCGGGCCGAAGAAGAGCGTGTTGTGATAGTTGTGCTCTTCGTCGACGCGCAGTGCAGCCTCACGAGCTGGCCCTCGCAGCAGCTCACGGGCCCGCCAGGGGTCGCCGGTACGTAAATGTCCCAGGGTCGCCACCAGCTGCAGCCCGCCATAGAGCGAGAAGTGTTCTGGTCCTCCGTCCGGCAGCAACGGCTCCAGTTTTTCCGCCCCGGCCATCGCCAGGTCCAACGCCCCGGTCGGTTGGTCGTCGGTCAGGAGAGAGTGCCCGAGACTCCAGGTTGCAGCCGCGATGAGCAGCGGGTCCTCGGTCTCCTCGGCGTAGCGCATGGCTCTGTCCGCTACCAGCCCGCAAAGATCGGTTCTGCCGAGATACTTCACTACTGCCCGCGTCAGTTGGTAGACCTCGGACGCATGGCGACAAGCTTTCACTGAACGGCCGGACTCATGCACGGCCCGTTCACTGTTGACAATCATGCGGGGCAGGACCCGCAAGGCGTCGCTGTATTTGCTCGGCGAGGTAAACCACAGGTGCTGGATGACCTTGGTCTGTTCGCTTAGCTCATCGAGGCTGGGAAGCTCGCCACCGTCAGCCAGTGTCACCGTGCGATACGTGATGAGCGCCCGCTCCATCTCGGCCAGACGGGGGTTCACCGGCCCCTCGTGGTCCTCGCTGGGCGCCTCGCCGATCAACGCCGACGTACGCCCAGCACCTTGGCAAGATTGCGCAGCACCGGCAGTGACGGTGCCTTGGTGCCGGCCTCGATCATCTCTAGGTAGCGCACCGTGATGCCGGCATGTGTCGCTACGGAGACGGTGCTCTTCTTCCGGTCGATACGGTACAGCCTGACGAGTTGTCCGGTGGGCATGTCAGGCATGGGGCACCTCAGTGTGGACGTGCTCGACCAAGACGGCGGTACTTCTCGTGAGGTGCGACACCAGGACCTCCCAAGGTACGTGGTACGTGGCGTTGGATCGGTTCCGCTGCAGCGCCGCCGATATCGTGGTGCGATCCGGCGGTGGCCCTCGTGTCGCGACGATCACGGTCACGCTGCGGTCAGCGCACCACGGATCTGCTCGCGCAGGTCGGCCACTGCCGCCTCGCTGTCGTGTGGTTGCAAGACGGTGTCCAGGCTGCGCAGACGCTCCAGAGCGCGTCGTGACGACAGGGCGGTGATCTCGGTGACCGCCTGCCCACCCACGTCCACGGCAGCGTCCAGGTCTCCCGCGAGGGCGTACGATCCGGACAGGCCAGGCAGGTTGACCGCACGGGAGCGCGCATAGAAGGATCCGTACCCCCGTACCGCCTCCTCTAACAGCGGCACAGCCCGAGCCGCCTGGCGTGGGTTCCCATCGGCGGCGGCGAGGGTGAAGTAGGTGTGGCCCTCCCGAGCCGCCAACTCAGCGGGGACGACATGAGCCTCCCACGGTGCGGCAGCGACAGGCTCGGGGATGGCAAGCTCCACTGACCGGCCCATCGCCCGATCGCAGGCAACGGCATCACCGCGCGCGGCGTCACACCAGGCCTGGTTGGTAGCCAGGAAGCTGGACGTGCAGCCCGAGACCGGGTGGGCGCCACCGGCCACAGCGCCGTAACCGAGCTGCACCAGTCGCGCAGCCTCCTCTGGCCGATGCAGGTGGAGCGCCTGGTGGGTCATGTCCAACAGCAGGTTCACGGTCAGGTCGACGGCGGCGGGATGCTCGGCCTGCCGCGCCACCTCCAAAGCCACGACCCACAGCCGGCGGGCGTCGTTGTGGAGCCACGAGTCGTAGCTCATCCACGCCGCAAGTCCTCCGAGGTCGGCGGTCGCCACCAGCAGCCGGGCCCGCACCTGCGGGTCGCACGCCACATCCCGCAAGGCCAACACGGACCGGAACTGGGCCGCCGCGGCATCCCGGTACAGCCCACCACCACGGCTGAAGTCCTGCTGCCGGAACGCCGCGGTCACCTGCTCGATAGCCGTCACGTCCGCAGCGCCGACACGTTTGGGCAGTTCCACGTCGGCGCTCACCGGCAGCAGTGCGGCGAGCCGGTCCAGATCCAGCGGTACCCCGTCGAGACCCATCGTGATCCCCGTGACGATCCCGACGAACTCCCGTCGACGCATCATGTCCACCTCCTGACCGTCGCTTGACCCTGTCGCCCCCACGGTAGCCGCACCAGGAGTGAACCCGAGCAGCTCTGGCGGGATCCCGAACTGAGACACCACCCGGGCGACGATCGCGATGTCCCGCAGTCGATGCCTGCTGAGCTCGACCAGCGAGACCCGCGACTGAGTCAGCTCGATGAACTCCCCCAACCGCTCCTGGCTGAACCCCGTGGCCCGCCGCACCGACCGGAACACCGCAGCGAAGTCGTAGGCGGCCAACGCCGCACGCATCCTGTCCTCGGTGAAGAACCCCTCCGGCAACAGCTTCGCCACCGTCTGCTGCCGAGCACACAGGTCACACAGGTCACCGGTGTGACCCAGACGCAGCACCCCACGACACCGCCGACAACACATCCGACTGCTCACCGGCCCGCCCTTCGACACCCAGTAGTCACCGACCGCCACCGTAGTGGTCCACATCACCCGGCCTCGGCCGGACCCGGCTGTACCGCAACCGCACCGGGAAACCTTCTTGGATTTCCTTGCAGCCGCACCTGCTGCCGCTGGCCGACCGCCTGCTGTAGGACACGGACACCGGACCACGATGCCCGTTCGCCGGCGGCGTCCGGAGGGCCGTGGGTCGCCCATCAGCGTTGCGGGCCAACTGGTGAGCGATCGGGTGTAGAGGTCCCATTCCAGCAGGCTCGCTGTGGGGCGGGTGCGTTCGTAGTCGACGGTGAGCATGTGGTTCCACACCGGTTCCATCAGCGGCTCCTTCGAGGCAGTTCCCGGTCGGGGTGATCGGAAGGGGTGCGGCGATGCGACTGCGTAGCGAGATGGAGGATCACGGCGAACGGTTGCAGTACTCGGTGTTCCTCTGTGACCTCTCGGTGGCCGAGCTCGCCGAGCTGGAGTCGGCGGTGGTGACGGTGATGGACGTCGGGCAGGACAGTGTCGTGGAACTCGATCTCGGGCCGGTCTCTGCCGCGGTCGCCGTACGGTGTCTGGGGCGACCTCGTCGGCTGCCGAGCGGCGGCGGGCCGCTGATCGTGTGAGGGCTCGTGTCGGGCCGCGAGCGGTGTGGTTCGACGTCGTCTGCTGGGGACCGCTCGCACGCAGGTCAACCGGCCTGTTGAGCGTGTTGGCTCGCCCAGTGGGACCTGTCGTCCGCCCCCGGATGTGCCACCGCTCGCGCGGGCCGGTATCGTGCCTGGTCACAGGGCCCGTTTCGCGCGACCCCTGATTCCGGTCCCCGTGACCGGACCCCATTGAAGCGTCAAGGTCGCGGTGTTGACGTTGACGGGGAGTCCGCTGATTCCGGTCCCCGTGACCGGACCCTCTTACGAGACTCCTTAACCGAGTTCGACAAGCTGGTATTCACTGTGAGCGATCGACAGCTTCCACGCAGCCTCGAAGGCCGATCGGCAGAGTCGAATATCGGTAGGGTCGGTCGACGTCACCTTGTCCGTCCCCAGACCGTTGCCCGCGTAGATCAAGAAGACGACGAGGCGATCATCAAACAGGTAGAAGTCGTTTCCAGGAATAGCGATCGAAGAGACACGGCGCCGAGGAACCCACCGGATGTCCTCGCCCGCGTCAACCATCGGATGGGCGATGCTGTAAGACCAGCGCTGGTAGTCACTGAGCGGCTCGGAGACAATTCGGGCGCGACGTACCGACTTACCGGCCTCAACATGGTCGCGTAGCGTGGCACACCAAGTCTGGAGCCATTCCAGATCATCTGGCTCCCCGGCTGCCCACTTGGCCATGTACGGCAGCTCTACCGCTGTCCCGTACGCGTCTCGGATTTCCAGGTGGATAGCTTCCCTTTCGAAGCCAGACAAGATTCTGTCGAACTCCGCATCCGTTATCGAGGCCATTATTCCCTGTTTGAAAACTGGATCATCCGGTCTGTGTTCAGCACGGCACGAAACAAGCACATAAAGATTATAACAACAAAGTCGCCGCTGCGCTCCGAGGGTTGACACGCGACCCCAGGTGGGCCAGGTGCGAGGTGAAACCGGACGTCATCGACTTGCATCCCGATCTCCGCCAGGGGCACCGGCTGGCGGAGGCGTTCTGTGAGGGTGTGGGTGGTCAGGGGTCTGATCATGTGTGTGGGCGTGATGCCCCACTGGGTAGCGTTGCTTCGGTCGTTCGTTCTCTTCACCTGTAGGGGTGCGTCGCTCGTTCACGCAGTCGTTGCATCGAGGTGGGCCGACCACAATCCAGATGCGTCGTCCACAGTACACGCAGACCAGCCGACGCATCCGGACCCGGCCCTTGGTGACCAGCTCCGACTGCAACGGCGCCAACAACTTCCGTAAAACCCTCACGACACCATCCGAACGAGACCACGAACACGGCCCGACCGAACCCGACCTCCAGCGCGGAGCAGCCGATCACCTACTGCCGATACGTCACGATTCATCATGTCACCTCTTTTTGGTACCTGTCGTCAACCGTCAGATATAACACGTCTGCTCGTCGTTCAGTCGGTTCCTCCTGAACGTCCCGCGTGACGCAAAGGACGCAGACGGCTGGGGTTCGGCGAGGCTGCGCGTACGAGGTCTGCGGGTTGCTGCAGGAAGAAATTCAACGCCGCGTGCACCGTGCAGGTGGACCGCTTCGGCCAGGGACGCCACCAACGCCGTGGCACCGCCCAGCACCACGCACACCGGCCACGCGTATCGAGGGGATGCCGACCGTGCAGATGGGCCAACGCGCCTACCGCACGTACCAGACGTTCGGCGAGGGCCCGATCGGAGACGATCTCACCGGCCAACACGATATCCAGAATCTCGGACAGCTCATCGCCGAAGACCCGGGACACAGCCAGGTGAACAGACCGGCTCACCACCGCACCCCCGGGCCGTCGACAGCACCGACACCAACACCTCCCACCTCAACCGTGACCGCAACGCCCATAGACTGATACACACGATCGGTCGGTGCGGTACTGCTCGGCGCTGACTCGGTGGTCGGCCACGGCGGAGCGGAATCGCGTCCGGGGTCGGTGGCGCGGTCGTGCAGGGCGGCGAGGATCGCGTGGCGTAGCGCCTCGGTGTGCTCGGCCCGGACGCGGTGGTGGGCGTCCGCGGCGAGGCCGATGGTCAGGGTGTCGTCGTCACCGCGCCAGACGGCGATGCTTCCGGGTAGCTTCGGCAGGTCAGGTGAGTCGTCCCAGCGGCGGGGTGCGCTCGGGTCCGGGTGCAGGCCGCAGCCGATGAGAGCGTCGGTGAGGGCACGGCGCAGCGCGGACGTGTGATCGCGGGGGATGCGCCAGAAGATGTCGTAGGGATGTCCGACGCTGAGGTCACCGTGGCCGCGTTCGGTGAGCAGCACACAGACCGGCATCGTCGGGTCGGGAGCGGTCATGACGCGGACGGGTCGTCGGTGCCGGGTGTGGCGTCCGGGCCCGTGCTCGCGGCCTGTCGGGCGGACCGCAGAGCCGACCGGTGCAGACGGCCGAGGGTGGGGTGCAGGTCCGCGACCTCATACAGGAGGGCGACGGCCTCGTCGTCGTGCAGTGTCCCCCGGTCCATGGTGTCGATGACGGCGAGTAACAGCGCGGCCGCGAGGCGCGTGGCCTCCACCCGACCGAAGTCCGCCCGACCGAAGTCGGCTCGACCCGCACACTCGACCACGATGCGTTGGAAGTCGACGTGATCGGCCAGCTCCGTCTCACCGGGCAGCGCACTGCGGGCGGCCAGCTGCTCGCTGAACACGGGTGTCGTCGTCACCACGACCTGCCCACGCGGCTCATCGTCGTCGAGGACAGACGCCGTGATAGTGGCCCGGTAGGCAGGTCCGGGCGAAGAGGGCGGAGTGTCGGCTGACATCATGTATTTCCTTTCGTCGACGCGAAAAAATCACTGGTTTATCTCAGATCCGCCCACCGGACGTAACGCTCTAGAAAGTCGCGACCGACAGGGCTGTCCGGAAGTGACGAGAGCGTGAACCACAAGTGTGTGGCATCGCTATCACCAGGAGTAGAGGCACCCGATGGGGGCATCCACTGGGGGCATGCGTGCCCCCAGTGTCGATCATCAACGGGGCGGCAGACCTTCGAGGAAACCGGACAGTCGGCAAGCTGCAAGTAGCCACCCGACCGAGCCCAGACTCGGTCGGTACCCTTGACCTATGACTGACGAGCTGGAGCGTCCGCCATGGGCGGATCGGTTGCGTACGGAGCGCATCGCACGCGGGTGGTCGCAAGGAGACGCTGTCGCGGCGATGCGCACGTTCTCCGACGTCCCGCTGCCTGACGGACTGCTCGACCAGTGGAAACGGTGGGAGCGTGGCCGCAACAAGCCTGACGAGTTCTACCGCCCCATCATCGCGGCAACCATCGGCACGGTCGTCGAATCTATCTTCGGCGACCGGCTACCAGCACGTGTGCAGACCACGGACAAGATCCTTATCATGCGCAGCGGCATGGACACGCACGAACTGGTACAAAGGATCCGACAGTCCTCAGTCACCGACAGCACATTAAACGCACTTGAGCTGACGGTTGAGCAACTCTGCTGCGACTACGTCAGCCGAGATCCGATCGCACTCATCACTGAAAGTCGAGAATGGTTGACCCGACTCACTCACTTACTCGACAAGCGTTTGACACTCACGCAACACCGTGACGTCCTAGACGCGGCGGGGTGGCTGACGTTACTTATCGGTTGCCTGGAGTACGACACAGGTCAAGCTCGGTCGGCAGAAGCCACTAGGGTAGCCGCATTCCAGCTCGGCAAGGAAGCTGACAACTCAGCAGTAATCGGATGGGCCCACGAGATGCGTGCATGGTTCGCCTTAACCAACAGGCGGTATCGAGAGGTCGTCGCGGCAGCACAGGCCGGACAAGACGCCGCCCCCAGCCGACCGGTTGCCGTTCAGCTGCTCGGCCAGGAAGCCAAAGCATGGGCACGGATGAACAATCAGCGCAACGCGGTTCGAGCATTAGAAAACGGGCGGGTTCTGCTCGATTCACTTCCCTACCCAGAACGTCCTGATAATCATTTCGTTGTAGACCCCGACAAGTTCGACTTCTACGCCATGGACTGCCATCGATTAATCGGCGATGATAAACTCGCAGAGATGCACGCCCGTGAGATAATCCGGAAGACCACAAACCCGGACGGGAGTTTTAGCTCGCCTATGCGGAACGCAGAAGCACGCCTGACGCTGGGTGTCGTTGCCGCGCGCAAAGGTGAACTAGACGCGGCCTTCACCTACGGACGAGAGGCCCTTTCGATCGATCGCCGCTCCCAGCCATCGTTACTAATGATTGGGACAGAACTAGACGAGATTCTCCAGCAGCGGTACCCAACAGAGTCCCAAGCTATATGTTTTCATGACGACCTCATCGCCATGACGACTCAAGAAAACGGCGTCACTGAGTCACCGATTCGCTGACATACACGCCTCGTGGTGATAGCTTTCTGTGCATCTTCGAGCCGCGTCCGGGTAAGGCGCGGGACCGCCTCCTCGGTAAAGGGTGGATTGCTCATGGCGAGTCAAGAGCATCATCCCGTCGACGTCAATCTGGCCAAGCTTGCGGCTGATTTTGCAGCCGAGGGCGACCCGGAACCAGAGTGTAACGTGGGTATCGCTGGCCGACTGCCCCGTAAAAATGTTGCGAGCGGAGCTCTCATTTTCAACCAATCGCATGAGATACTTTTCGTCGTCCCAGCCTACAAGCCTTATCTGGACGTACCAGGTGGCATGGCGGAGGATGGGGAATCGCCATTGATTGCATGTCGTCGCGAAGTTCGTGAAGAACTCGGACTAGATCTCGATATTAATCGATTGCTACTCGTCGATTGGGTACCCACGCACGGCATATGGCACGATAGCCTTCAATCTATATACAGCGGCGGAGTTCTGGACCCGTCGCAAGTCAACCGAATTACGCTATCGAGCGAAGAGGTTAGCGACGTGACTTTCCTTCACCTTCATGACGGAGGCTTATTCAGCGATCTTGATCGGAGGCGTATCTCCGCAGCTCAACCGCGGTCTTACAAGATCCACACAACTCTCCTGAATAACCCTCACGCTGTCCCCAAGCTACGGCCCTCATTAGCACGACGACTCGAAACGGCTCTTACTGCACTGTCTGACATGACGCTAAAATACGCGGAGTTCGGACGTGTCACCACGACCCTGAAGCAGGATCACGCTCGGCCGCCGTGATCACCGATCGCCACCGTAGTGGTCCACATCGCCCGGCCTCGGCCGGACCTGACCGCGCCGTAGCCGCACCGGGAGGCGTCTTGCATTGACTTGCATGGCTGTGCATAATCATCCACATGGTGCGGGTCGCGGTGGCGGGTGCGAGCGGGTACGCCGGGGGGGAGCTGCTCCGGCTGCTGCTGGCGCATCCCGAGGTGGAGATCGGCGCGCTGACGGCGGGGGGCAGCGCGGGCACGCGGCTGGGCGGGCACCAGCCGCACCTGCTGCCGCTGGCCGACCGCCTGCTGCAGGACACGACGCCGGAGGTCCTCGCCGGGCACGACGTCGTCTTCCTCGCCCTGCCGCACGGGCACTCGGCCGCGCTGGTCGCCGAGCTGGGGGAGGGCCCCGTGGTGATCGACTGCGGCGCCGACCACCGGCTCACCGACGCCGCCGCCTGGACGCGCTGGTACGGCGGCGAGCACGCCGGGAGCTGGCCCTACGGTCTGCCCGAGCTGCCCGGCGCCCGCGACGCGCTGCGTGGCGCGCACCGGGTGGCCGTCCCGGGCTGCTACCCGACGGCGGTCAGCCTCGCACTGTTCCCCGCGCTGGCCGCGGGCCTCGTCGAACCGGACGTCGTGGTCACCGCCGTCACCGGCACGTCGGGCGCGGGGCGTGCGCTCAAGCCGCACCTGCTCGGGGCCGAGGTGATGGGCTCGCTGTCCGCGTACGGGGTGGGGGGTGCGCACCGGCACACCCCCGAGATCGCGCAGAACTTGTCGGTGGTGGCCGGTAGACCGGTCGCCGTGAGCTTCACCCCGGTTCTCGCCCCGCTCCCGCGCGGCATCCTCGCCTCCTGCTCGGCGGCCACCGCCGCGTCCGCCGCCGAGGTCGTCGAGGCCTACGCGAAGGCCTACGCCGACGAGCCGTTCGTCGCGCTGCTGCCCGAGGGCAGCTGGCCCAGCACCGCGGCCACCCTCGGCTCCAACACCGTGCACCTGCAGGTCACGGTCGATCCCGACGCGCGGCGGCTCGTCGCCGTCGCGGCCGTCGACAACCTCACCAAGGGCACCGCGGGAGGCGCCGTGCAGTGCATGAACCTGGCCGTCGGGCTGCCCGAGACCACCGGCCTGCCGATGACGGGGGTGGCTCCGTGAGCGTCACGGCACCGCAGGGGTTCCGGGCGGCCGGGATCGCCGCCGGGATCAAGGCCGGCGGCCGCCCCGACCTCGCGCTCGTCGTCAACGACGGGCCGCGCCACGCCGCCGCCGGCGTGTTCACCCGCAACAAGGTGAAGGCCGCGCCCGTCCTGTGGTCCGAACAGGTGCTGGTGACGGGCCGGCTGCGCGCCGTCGTGCTCAACTCCGGCGGCGCCAACGCCTGCACCGGCCCCGAGGGCTTCCAGACCGCGCACGCCACCGCTGAGAAGGCCGCCGACGTGCTCGGCTGTGGCGCGGCCGAGGTCGCCGTCTGCTCCACGGGCCTCATCGGCGCGCAGCTCCCCCGCGACGTGGTCCTCGCCGGGGTCGGCTCCGCGGCCGGCGCGCTGGTCGCCACCGCCGACGCCGGTCTCGCCGCCGCCACCGCCGTGATGACCACCGACACCGTCGCCAAGCAGGCCACCCGCACCGATCCCGCGGGCTGGAGCGTCGGCGGGCTCGCCAAGGGTGCCGGGATGATCGCCCCGTCGATGGCCACCCTGCTCGTGGTGCTCACCACCGACGCTGCGGTCGACGCGCCGGTGCTCGACGAGGCGCTGCGCGCCGCGGTGCGGGTGAGCTTCGACCGCCTCGACATCGACGGCTCCATGTCCACCAACGACACCGTGCTCGCCATGGCCTCGGGAGCGAGCGGCGTCACCGCCGATCCCGTGGACCTCACCGCCGCGCTCACCGCCGTGTGCCGCGACCTCACCCAGCAGCTGCAGGCCGACGCCGAGGGCGTCACCAAGCGCATCACGGTGCGGGTGAGCGGCGCGGCCACCGAGGACGACGCCGTCACCGTCGCCCGCGCCGTCGCCCGCGACAGCCTCGTCAAGACCGCGCTGTTCGGCTCCGACCCCAACTGGGGCCGGATCGCCGCCGCCGTGGGCTGCTCCGCCGCCGACGTGGTGCCCGAGCGGCTCGACGTCACGATCAACGGCGTCACGCTCTGCCGCGGGGGATTGGCCGCGGGGAATCGTGCCGCCGCCGACCTGTCCGGCAAGGAGATCACGGTCGCGGTCGAGCTGGGCCTCGGCGACGGGACGGCGGAGATCCTCACCACCGACCTGTCCCCGGCCTACGTCGAGGAGAACAGTGCGTACTCCTCCTGAGCTCTCCACCGCCGCGCGGCTCAAGCGGGCCGGGGAGAAGGCGAGCGTCCTCGCCGAGGCCCTGCCCTGGCTGCAGCGCTTCCACGGCCGCGTCGTCGTGGTGAAGTACGGCGGTAACGCCATGGTCGACGAGGAGCTCAAGCAGGCGTTCGCGCAGGACATGGTGTTCCTGCGGCTGGCCGGCATCCATCTCGTGGTGGTGCACGGGGGCGGCCCGCAGATCACCGCGATGCTCGACCGGCTCGGTCTGCCGGGGGAGTTCCGCGGCGGCCTGCGCGTCACCACCCCCGAGACGATCGACGTGATCCGGATGGTGCTCGTCGGGCAGGTCGGCCGCGAGCTCGTCGGGCTGATCAACCAGCACGGGCCCTACGCCGTCGGCCTGTCCGGCGAGGACGCGCACCTGTTCACCGCGGAGCGGCGCGCGGCGCTGGTCGGCGGGGAGCCCGTCGATATCGGGCTGGTCGGCGAGGTCGTGACCGTCAACCCGGACGCCGTGCTCGACATCGTCGCAGCCGGTCGGATCCCGGTGGTGGCCGGTGTCGCCCCGGACCTCGACGGCACCGTCTACAACATCAACGCCGACAGCGCCGCCGCCGCGCTCGCGGTCGCGCTCGGCGCCGCGAAGCTCGTCGTGCTGACCGACGTCGAGGGCCTGCACGCCGACTACCCCGACCCCGAGTCGGTGATCAGCGAGCTCACCGCGGCGGAGCTGGAGCTGATGCTCCCCGACCTGGAGCGCGGGATGGCGCCGAAGATGGAGGCCTGCCTGCGGGCGGTGCGCGGCGGGGTGGGAAAGGCCCACGTGATCGACGGTCGGGTACCGCACTCGGTGCTGCTCGAGGTGTTCACCAGCGAAGGAGTCGGAACGATGGTGATCCCGTGACCGAGTTCGCCACCCGGTGGCAGTCGTCGCTGATGAACAACTACGGCACACCGTCGCTCACCCTCGTGCGCGGGCAGGGCGCCGAGGTCTGGGACGACGCGGGCCGTCGTTACCTCGACCTGCTCGGCGGCATTGCCGTCAACGCGCTGGGCCACGCGCACCCGGCGGTCGTGCAGGCCGTCACGCGGCAGCTCTCGACGTTGGGCCACACCTCGAACCTCTACATCACCGAGCCGCCCCTCGAGCTGGCCGAGAAGCTCCGCGAGCTTCTCGATCTCGGCGGGCGGGCTGATCTCGACGCGCGCGTGCTGTTCTGCAACTCCGGAGCCGAGGCCAACGAGACCGCGTTCAAGATCGCCCGCCGCACCGGGCGGCCGCACGTCGTCGCCGCCGAGGACGCCTTCCACGGCCGCACCATGGGCGCGCTCGCGCTCACCGGGCAGCCAGCCAAGCGCGCACCGTTCGAGCCGATGCTCCCTGGGGTCTCGCACGTTCCCTACGGGGACCTCGCCGCGCTGGACGCCGCCGTCGGCCCGGACACCGCGGCGGTGTTCCTGGAGCCGATCATGGGTGAGGCCGGAGTCGTCACCCCGCCCGCGGGCTACCTGGCGGCCGCCCGGGAGATCACCGCCGCCCGCGGTGCGCTGCTCGTGCTCGACGAGGTGCAGACCGGCATCGGCCGCACCGGCGCCTGGTTCGCCCACCAGCGCGAGGGGATCGTCCCCGACGTCCTCACCCTGGCGAAGGGCCTCGGCGGCGGGCTCCCGATCGGCGCGTGCATCGGCATCGGCGCGGCGGGTGCGCTGCTCGAACCCGGCCAGCACGGCACGACGTTCGGTGGCAACCCGGTGTGCTGCGCCGCCGCGCTGGCCGTGCTGCGCACGATCGCCGAGGACGGCCTGCTCGAGCACGTCACGCTCGTCGGCAAGGAGATCATGGCAGCCGTCGAGGCGCTGCGGCACCCGCTGGTCGGTGAGATCAGCGGTGCGGGGCTGCTCATCGGCATCGGGCTCACCGCCCCGGTCTCGGCCGCGGTGGCCGCCGCTGCGCGCGACGCCGGCTACCTGATCAACAACGCCGTGCCCGACCGGATCCGGCTGGCCCCGCCGCTGGTGCTCACCGAGGCCCAGGCCGGGGAGTTCTGCACCGCGCTCCCGTCGATCCTGGAGGCAGCGCTGTGACGGCGATCACCAGGACCAGGCACCTGCTGCGCGACGACGACCTCACCCCCGACGAGCAGCGGGAGATCCTCGATCTCGCCGACGCGATGAAGGCCGACCGCTTCGGCCACCGCCCGCTCGCGGGCCCGAGGTCCGTGGCCGTGCTGTTCGACAAGTCGTCCACGCGCACCCGGATCTCGTTCGAGGTCGGTATCGGCCAGCTCGGCGGCGCCCCGCTGATCGTCGACACGCAGCTGAGCCAGCTCGGCCGCGGCGAGACGATCGGCGACACCGCGCGGGTGCTGTCGCGCTACGTCGAGGCCATCGTGTGGCGGACCGGCGACCAGTCGCGGATCGAGGAGATGGCCGCGGGGTCGACCGTCCCGGTCGTCAACGCGCTCACCGACCAGTTCCATCCCTGCCAGGTGCTCGCCGACCTGCAGACGATCCGGGAGCGCTTCGGCCGCCTCGCCGGGCTCACGCTCACCTACCTCGGCGACGGCGCCAACAACGTGGCGCACTCCCTGCTGCTGGGCGGGGCGACGGCCGGGCTGCGCGTGCGCGTCGCGGCGCCCGAGGGCTTCACCCCGCACCCGGCCGTGCTGCGCGCTGCGCAGGCCCGCGCCGCGGACATCGGCGGCGGTGCGGAGCTGGTCGCCGACCCGCAGGCCGCGGTCGACGGCGCCGACGTCCTGGTCACCGACACTTGGGTGTCGATGGGCCAGGAGGGTGACGGCCGGGACCGTACGGCGCCGTTTCGTCCGCTGCAGGTCAACGCCGCGCTGCTCGGCCGGGCCGCGCCCGGGGCGATCGTGCTGCACTGCCTGCCCGCGCACCGCGGCGACGAGATCACCGACGACATGCTCGACGGCCCGGCCAGTGCCGTCTGGGACGAGGCAGAAAACCGTCTCCATGCACAGAAGGCGCTGCTCACATGGCTCCTCCGACGATGACGGCCCACGTGGCGCGTTCTCGCGTGGCGCGCCAGGCCCGGATCATCGAGCTGATCACGCACCGGGCCGTGCACAGCCAGACCGAGCTCCTGAGCCTGCTCGAGGCCGAAGGTATCGACACCACTCAGGCCACGCTCTCGCGGGACCTCGACGAGCTCGGCGCGGTCAAGCTGCGCGGCGCCGACAGCGGCACCCCGGTCTACGTGATCCCCGAGGACGGCAGCCCCGTGCGCGGGATCGAAGGTGGCACCGCCCGCTTGGCCCGGTTACTGGGGGACCTGCTCGTGTCCGCGGACGCGAGTGGGAACCTGGCCGTGCTGCGCACCCCGCCCGGGGCCGCGCACTACCTGGCCAGCGTCCTGGACCGGGCCGCCCTGAACGACGTCGTCGGCACCATCGCCGGCGACGACACGCTCCTGGTGGTCGCCCGCGAGCCGCGCACCGGCGCCGAGCTCGTCGAGCGACTCCAGGCGCTGACGCGCTCGTGCGCGGATAACGCTGTTCGGACGACGATTTCCGCGCACGAGCGTCCGACGAAGGAGGACACATGACAGACCGGGTCGTACTGGCCTATTCCGGCGGGCTGGACACCTCGGTGGGTATCGGGTGGATCGCCGAGGAGACCGGCGCCGAGGTGGTGGCCGTCGCCGTCGACGTCGGCCAGGGCGGCGAGGACCTCGAGGAGATCCGCAAGCGGGCCCTGGCCTGCGGTGCCGTCGAGGCCGTGGTCACCGACGCCCGCGACGAGTACGCCGAGCAGTACTGCCTGCCGGCACTGCAGGCCAACGCGCTCTACATGGACTGTTACCCGCTGGTCTCGGCGCTGTCCCGGCCGCTGATCGTCAAGCATCTCGTCGCGGCCGCGAAGGAGCACGGCGCGTCGACGGTGGCGCACGGCTGCACCGGCAAGGGCAACGACCAGGTGCGGTTCGAGGTCGGCATCCAGGCACTCGCCCCCGACCTCGACGTGATCGCCCCGGTCCGCGACTTCGCGTGGACCCGGGAGAAGGCGATCGCCTACGCCGGGGAACGCGGCCTGCCGATCGACGTCACGACCTCCTCGCCGTTCTCCATCGACCAGAACGTCTGGGGCCGGGCCGTCGAGACGGGGTTCCTCGAGGACCTCTGGAACGCACCCACGAAGGAGGTCTACACCTACACCGCCGATCCGCAGGAGTTCCAGGCGCCCGACGAGCTGGTGCTCACCTTCGAGGCGGGTGTCCCGGTGGCCATCGACGGCCGGTCGGTCACCATGTTGCAGGCCATCGAGCAGCTCAACGAGCGGGCCGGGCGCCACGGTGTCGGTCGCCTCGACATGGTCGAGGACCGCCTCGTCGGCATCAAGAGCCGTGAGATCTACGAGGCTCCCGGCGCGATGACACTGATCACCGCGCACCAGGAGCTGGAGAACGTCACCGTCGAGCGTGACCTGGCGCGGTTCAAGCGCACCGTCGGGCAGCGCTGGACCGAGCTGGTCTACGACGGCCTGTGGTTCTCCCCGCTCAAGCGGGCCCTCGACGTGTTCGTCACCGAGTCGCAGCAGCACGTCAGCGGTGACATCCGGGTGCAGCTGGCGGGCGGGCAGGCCACGGTGACGGGCCGGCGCTCCAGCGCGTCGCTGTATGACTTCAACCTCGCCACCTACGACGAGGGCGACTCGTTCGACCAGTCCCTGGCGAAGGGCTTCGTGCAGCTCTGGGGCTTGCCGAGCAAGATCGCGGCTCGGCGGGATCAGCGGCTGGGCGGGGTGTGAGCCAGCTCTGGGGTGGGCGGTTCGCCTCCGGTCCGTCCGACGCGCTGGCCGCCTTGTCGAGGTCCACCCACTTCGACTGGCGGCTGGCGCCCTATGACCTGCGCGGCTCGAAAGCGCACGCCCGGGTGCTCGCGCGCGCCGGCCTGCTCACCGGCGACGAGCTCACCGGCATGCTCGACGCGCTGGCCAAGCTCGAGGCCGACGTCGCGTCCGGCGCGTTCGGCCCGGCGCCCGACGACGAGGACGTCCACTCCGCCCTGGAGCGGGGGCTCATCGAGCGGGCCGGCGCGGACCTGGGGGGCAAGCTCCGGGCCGGCCGGTCGCGCAACGACCAGGTCGCGACGCTGTTCCGGATGTGGCTGCGGGACGCGGCCGAACGGGTCGGCGCGGATGTCCTGGACGTGGTCGACGCGCTCGTCGCGCAGGCCACCGCGCACCCGGACGCGCCCATGCCCGGTCGCACGCATCTGCAGCATGCCCAGCCGGTGTTGCTGGCGCACCATCTCGCGGCGCACGCCCATGCCCTGCTGCGCGACGTCGACCGGCTCCGGGACTGGGATCGGCGCGCCGCCGTCTCGCCGTACGGGTCTGGTGCGCTCGCCGGGTCGAGCCTCGGTCTGGACCCCGAAGCGGTCGCGGCGGAGCTCGGCTTCGACTCGTCGGCCGCGAACTCGATCGACGGCACCGCGTCCCGGGACTTCGCCGCCGAGGCGGCGTTCGTGCTCGCCATGATCGCGGTGGACCTGTCCCGGATCGCCGAGGAGGTGATCGTCTGGGCGACGGCGGAGTTCTCCTACGTCAGCCTCGACGACGCGTTCGCCACCGGCAGCTCGATCATGCCGCAGAAGAAGAACCCGGACGTCGCCGAGCTCGCGCGCGGCAAGGCCGGGCGGTTGATCGGCAACCTGGCCGGGCTGCTGGCCACGCTGAAGGCGCTGCCACTGGCCTACAACCGCGACCTGCAGGAGGACAAGGAGCCGCTGTTCGACTCCGTCGAGCAGCTCGAGCTGGTGCTCCCCGCGGTGGCCGGCATGGTGGCCACGCTCACCTTCCACACCGACCGGCTCGCCGAGCTGGCCCCGGCCGGGTTCGCCCTCGCGACCGACGTCGCCGAGTGGCTGGTGCGCGCGGGCGTGCCGTTCCGCGCGGCCCACGAGGCGGCAGGTGGCTGCGTCCGCGTGGCCGAGGCACGCGGCGTGGGTCTCGCCGAGCTGACCGACGCCGAGCTGGCCGCGGTCGCACCCGCCTTGACGCCCCGGGTGCGGGAGGTGCTCACCGTCGCGGGCTCGATAGCCTCGCGCAGCGCCCGCGGCGGTACCGCGGCCGAGCGCGTCGCCGAGCAGCTCGACGACCTGCGCGCCGCCGCTGCCGCCGCTCGCGCCGTGTTCGGCACCCGATCCGGAGGACCAGCATGACCTCACCCACCAGCCTGGCGCGCTCCGCGGAGCAGGCCCGCACGGCCTACCAGGCACTCGTCGCGGAGGGTCTCGCGCTCGATCTCACCCGCGGCAAGCCCGCGCCCGCCCAGCTCGACCTGGCCATGCCGATGCTGAGCCTGCCCGGCGAGCGGTATCGGGCCGCCGACGGCACCGACACCCGTAACTACCAGGGGCTGCAGGGGCTTCCGGAGCTGCGCGCGATCTTCAGTGAGCCGCTGCAGGTGCCGGTGGAGCAGCTGATCGCGTTCGGTAACTCCAGCCTGGAGCTGATGCACGACACGCTGGTGCACGCACTGCTGAGCCCGCTGCCCGGCGCGCCGTGCCGCTGGGTCGACGAGGAGCGGATCGTCTTCCTGTGTCCGGTCCCGGGCTACGATCGCCACTTCGCGCTCTGCGAGCGGCTCGGCATCGAGATGGTTCCGGTCCCGATGACCCCCGACGGTCCGGACATGGACATCGTCGAGCAGCTCACCGCGGCCGACGCCGCGGTGAAGGGCATCTGGTGCGTTCCGAAGCACTCCAACCCGGACGGCACCTGTTACTCCGAGGCGACGGTGCGCAGGCTCGCGGCGGTGCCGGCCGCCGCGCCGGATTTCCGGATCTTCTGGGACAACGCCTACGCCGTGCACCATCTCACCGATCGCGAGGTGTCGATCGCTGACGTGCTCGCGTGCTGCGCGGAGGCGGGCCGTCCGGACCGGGTGTTCGTGTTCGGGTCCACGTCGAAGATCACGTTCGCGGGTGCGGGCGTCGGATTCCTGGGAGCCTCGGCAGCCAACGTCACCTGGTGGCTCGCGCTCACCGGTAAACGCACCATCGGACCGGACAAGATCAACCATCTCCGGCACGTGCTGTTCCTGCGTGACGCCGACGGCCTGCGCGAGCAGATGCGCCGGCACCGCGAGCTGATCGCGCCGAAGTTCGCGGTGGTCGAGGACGTGCTGACCCGAAACTTCGCGAACACCCCCGGCGTGTCGTGGTCGCGACCCGCCGGCGGCTACTTCGTCACCCTCACCGTGCCGGAGGGGACGGCCGCCGAGATCGTCGCGCTGGCGAAGGAGGCCGGTATCGCCCTCACCCCCGCCGGTGCCACGCACCCCTACGGAGACGATCCGCAGGACAGCACCATCCGCCTCGCGCCGACGTTTCCCGAGCTCGAGGAGGTGGAGCGGGCGATGGTCGGGGTGGCCGTCTGTGTCCGGCTGGCTCTCGCCCAGCGGTGACGGGTCTGTTCGACCGTGCGGAGCTCGCCGCCGACGTGCCGGCGGCGGCCGCTCGCCTGCTCGGGTGCACGGTCGTGGCCGACACACCCGAGGGCACCGTGGCCGCGCGTCTGGTCGAGGTCGAGGCCTACCGCGGTGCCGACGACCCGGCGTCGCACAGCTTCCGCGGGCCGACGCCGCGCAACGCGGTGATGTTCGGGCCAGCCGGGCACCTGTACGTGTACTTCGTCTACGGCATGCACTTCTGCGCCAACGTCAGCTGCCTCGACGACGGTGCGGCCGGGGCGGTGCTGCTGCGCGCGGCCGAGGTGGTCTCGGATGTCACGGTGGCCCGGGCACGGCGCCCGACCGCCCGCCGGGACCACGACCTCGCACGCGGCCCCGCGCGGCTCGCGTCCCTGCTGGGCCTGGGCCGGGAGCACAACGGCCTGGACGTCACCGATCCCGCGTCACCGGTGCGGGTGCTGACCGCACCGCCGGTGGACGCCGCGCTCGTCCGTTCGGGTCCGCGGGTGGGTGTCGCCGCTGCCCAGGACGTGCCGTGGCGGTTCTGGATCGACGGCTCGCCCGCGGTCAGTCCCTATCGCCCCGGCCGGAGCCGTCCCCGGTGACGGACCCGACCCGGAAACCGGTGGCCGCGGTGCGGGAGGATCGACCCGTGGGAACCGACATCCTCGATGAGCTGGAATGGCGCGGTCTCATCGCGCAGAGCACCGACCGGGACGCGTTGCGACGTGACCTCGCCGACGGGGTGCTCAGCGTGTACGCGGGCTTCGACCCGACGGCGCCGAGCCTGCACGCGGGCCACCTGGTGCCGCTGCTCACGCTGCGCCGCTTCCAGCTGGCCGGAGCGCGGCCGATCGTGCTCGCAGGCGGGGCGACCGGCATGATCGGTGACCCGCGCGAGGTCGGTGAGCGGTCGCTGCACAGCGCCGACACGGTGCACGACTGGGCCGGGCGCATCCGGGGCCAGCTCGAACGGTTCGTCGCGTTCGACGGGTCCCCGCAGGGAGCACTGATCGTCGACAACCTCGACTGGACCGGCGCCCAGTCGGTGCTGGAGTTCCTGCGCGACGTCGGCAAGCACTTCTCGATCAACGTCATGCTCGGTCGGGAGACCGTCCGACGCCGGCTCGCCGCCGAGGGCATGTCCTTCACCGAGTTCAGCTACCTGCTCCTGCAGAGCCAGGACTACCTGCACCTGTACCGGCGGCACGGCTGCCGGTTGCAACTGGGTGGCTCCGACCAGTGGGGCAACATCGTCGGCGGGGTGGAGCTCATCCGGCGGGTGGCGGGCGCCACGGTGCACGCGCTGACCACGCCGCTGGTCACCGACGCCGAGGGTCGCAAGTTCGGCAAGTCGACCGGCGGCGGCGACATCTGGCTGGACCCGGAGCTGACCTCGCCGTACGCCTGGTACCAGTACTTCGTCAACGTCGCCGACGCCGACGTCGGCCGGTACCTGCGGCTGTTCACCTTCCTCTCGGCCGAGGAGATCGAGGACCTGGAGAAAGCCGTCGCCGAACGACCCCAGGAGCGCGCCGGACAGCGCAGGCTCGGCGAGGAGCTGACGACGCTGGTGCACGGGCGACATCACACCGAACAGGTGGTGACGGCGAGCGCGGCCCTCTTCGGACGCGGTGACCTGCGCACGCTCGATGCCGAGACGCTCGACGCGGCGCTGGCCGAGGTTCCGAGCGCCACCATCCGGCTCGACGAGCGGACCACCGTCGTGGACCTGCTCCTGGCTACCGGCCTGGCAGCGAGCCGGGGAGCCGCTCGGCGCACGGTCGGGGAGGGCGGGGCCTATGTGAACAACCTGAAGGTCGCCGACGACCAGTGGGTCCCGGGCCCGGATGACCTCCTGCCCGGGGGGTGGCTCGTCGTGCGGCGCGGGAAGCGCACCCTCGCCGGAGCGCGCCTCGAGCGGGCCGCAGATGCGCGCGGTGGGTCTGACCTGCGATGACGCCGAAACGGCACCCCGGTGTGACTCCTCGCGAAGCCCCTGTGTAACTTCCTTCCAGTCGCCACGGCGGGCAGCACGACAGCCCCTCGATCATGGTGATCGTCCCCGGAAGGGATCGCACCTCAGGGTGTAACCTGACGATGGCGTTCAGCTAGGACGTGGGCCTGGCGGGGTTTGACTCCGCGCTCAGGACCAGGTACCTTGGAAAGTTGTCCCGGCCCGGTCCGAGAGGACCGCCATGGTGCGCGGGTGTCTTTTGAGAACTCAACAGTGTGTCGAGCTGTATCATGTTTTAACATGATACGTTATCATGAATTGGTTTTGTGCCAGTTTTGTTTTTTGCCATGGCCTTGTGTGTTGGGGTTGTGGTGTTGTTGGGCCAGTTTTTGTTGGAGAGTTTGATCCTGGCTCAGGACGAACGCTGGCGGCGTGCTTAACACATGCAAGTCGAGCGGTAAGGCCTCCTTCGGGGGGTAC
>Ga0136617_10001473_pt1 | contig 20959 bp, 22 predicted proteins | sample AntDrymUQ3222106_2_FD_129672 | JGI IMG/M metagenome (GOLD analysis project Ga0136617, IMG submission 129672) | Polar desert sand microbial communities from Dry Valleys, Antarctica - metaG UQ322 (21.06) | ecosystem: Environmental > Terrestrial > Soil > Desert | place: Antarctica: Dry Valley...
CCACCACAGCACGCCGAGCACGAGCAGTCCCTTCGCGAGCCCCTCCCACGTCGGCTCGGCGGCCATCAGCGCCGTGCACTGCGTGAGCGCCAGCACGAAGACGAGATCGAAGAACAGCTCTAGCGGAGTGACGGTCTCCTCCTCGCGCATCACCGCCGTCAAGCGGCGCGCACGCCCGGACGCGACCTCCGTGCTCATGCAGCGAGATGTTGGCAGGTAGATTCGACGCGGTGACACGACGCAACAGCACGCCGGACATCGGCCGGCTCCTCGTCTCGTGTCCTGACCGCCCGGGCATAGTCGCCGCGGTGTCGCAGTTCCTGTACGAGCACGGCGCGAACATCATCGAGTCCGATCAGTACTCCACCGACCCCGAAGGCGGCGCGTTCTTCCTGCGGACGGTCTTTCACCGGGCGGGTCTGGCGGCCATACGCGACGAGCTCGAGCGCCGCTTCGCCGCCGAGGTGGGCCGGCCGTTCGTGATGGACTGGAGCTTCGCCGACGCCGGCCTGCCCAAGCGTGCGGCGCTCATGGTCAGCCGCTACGACCACTGCCTGCTCGACCTGCTCTGGCGTGCGCGCCGCGGCGAGCTCGACCTCGACGTCGGGCTCGTGATCTCAAACCACGCCGACCTCGCCGACGACGTGCGCGCGTTCGGCGTGCCGTACGTCCACATCCCGGTGACCGTACAAGCGCGCACGCGATCGCGGCGTCAAGCTCATCGGCGCGACCGCGCACTACGCGACCGAGGATCTCGACGAGGGCCCGATCATCGAGCAGGACGTGATCCGCGTCTCGCACCACGAGATCCCCCTGGAGCTCGAACGCCGCGGCGCCGACGTCGAACGCACCGTCCTCGCGCGCGCCGTCCAGTGGCACTGCGAGGACCGCGTCGTGCGCTACGGCGAGCGGACGGTCGTCTTCTAGCCGGTGTCGCGCGTCGAGCGCGGCAGCGACACGAGGCGGTGATCGGCGGTGAACAGGCGCCGCACCGTGCCGAGCGCGGTGACCGCCGTCGTCGTCGCGACCCCGCCGAGGATGAGGTACATAAGCGCGAGCTGGACGAGGACCGCGTCGACCGGATCGACGCCCGCGAGGACGAGGCCGGTCATCGCACCCGGCAGGAAGACGATCCCGAGCGCCTTCGTGTTCTCGATCTGCGGCGAGAGCGCGACGCGCAGCGCGCTGCGCACGATCGGGCGCGAGGCCGCGCTCCACGGCTGGCCGAGCGCGAGGCGTGCCTCGACCTCGGGCCGCCCATCCGCGAGCGCCTCGACGAGCCGCTCGACGACGACGATCCCCGACTTCATCGCGTTGCCGACCAGCATCCCAGCGATGGGGACGAGCGTGCGGCCCTCGACCGGGAAGATGCCGAGCCCGAACGTGACGGCGAAGCCGACGACCGCGGTCGCACCATTGGCGGCCAGCCCGATCCAGAACAGGCCGGGCACCGCGGGCGCGCGGCGCTTCACGGTCGCGGCCGCGAAGACGACGATCCCGGCGACCCACAGCCACGACCACACGAGCGACGTGTCCGGGTCGATGACGATCGCAAGCGCGGCGCCGACGACGAGCAGCTGCACGAGCCCGCGCACGACGGACACGACGAGGTCGCGTTCGAGCCGCAGCCGCAGCCGCCGGCTGATCGTCAGCGCCACCGCGACGAGCACGAGCGACGCGGCGAGCCCGAGATAGCCGACGTCACCGCTCTCCATCGCCGAGCACCTCCTTCGCCGCGCCGCTGCGATCCGCGCGCCCATCCGCCAGCAGCAGGACGTGGTCGGCGAGCCGTCGCAGCTGTTCCTCGGAGTGCGTGACCCAGACGACCGGCGTGCCGCCGGCGACGAGCTGCCGAACGAGCCGTTCGAGCACCGCGGTGGCCTTGCCGTCCAGCGATGACGTCGGCTCGTCCATGAGCATCACGCGCGGGTCCGTCGCGAGCGCACGCGCGAGGCACGCGCGCTGCGCCTCGCCGCCGGACAGCTCGCCCGCGTCACGTTCGAGGAAGCTCGCGTCGAGGCCGGCGCGCTCGAGCAGCTCGGCGCCGCGCACCGCATCGCAGTCGCGGTCGGCTTCGCGCAGGTTGTCGTGGACGGTGCCGGCGAACGTCACCGGGCGCTGGAAGACCATCGCGACCTCGCCGCGCAGCTCGAGCGGGTCGCGCTGGGCCACGTCGCTGCCGCGGTGGCGCACGACCCCGGCGGACGGCACCTCGAGCCGGTTGCACAGCCGCAGCAGCGTCGACTTGCCCGCGCCCGAATGCCCGGCGACGACGGTGAGGCCGTGATCGGGCAGCGCGGCGTCCAGCCCGTCGAGGCGGCGCGCGCCGGGCGGGCCGACGCTGACCGAGTCGAACTGAAAGAGCGCCGCCTCGGACACGACGGCAGTATCGCTGCCGCTTGTAGTTGCACGCGCAACCACCTACACTGCTCGGACGAACATGAGTCCGCAGACACGCCGAATCGCCGCCCTCTTTCGCCCCTACAAGGCGCGGCTCGGGTCCGTCCTCGGGCTGATCGCGCTCAGCGCCGGCCTCGGGATGGTCACGCCGTTCCTGCTGCGCGCGGTGCTCGACAACGCGATCCCCGAGCGCGACACGACGCTGCTCGCCTGGCTCGTCGGCGGGATGATCGCGATCTCGATCGCGACCGGGGTACTCGGCGTCGGCCAAACGTGGATGTCGAACCTCGTCGGCCAGCGGGTGATGCACGACCTGCGCGCCGCCGTCTACCGCCACCTCCAGCGCCTGTCGCTGGCGTTCTTCACCCGCACGCGGACCGGCGAGGTGCAGTCGCGCATCGCCAACGACATCGGCGGCGTGCAGAACGTCGTCACGTCGACGGCGACGTCGATCGTCTCCAACGTCACGACGGTGCTCGCGACGATCGTCGCGATGCTCCTGCTCGACTGGCGCCTGGCCGTCTTCAGCCTCGCGTTGCTGCCCTTCTTCGTCTGGCTCACGCGCCGCGTCGGCAACGAGCGCAAGAAGATCATCTCAAGGAAGCAGGGCCGCCTCGCCGACATGAGCTCGCTCGTCGAGGAGTCGCTGTCGGTCTCGGGCATCCTGCTGGGCAAGACGATGGGCCGCTCGAGCGAGCTCGTCGATCGCTTCACGGCGGAGTCCCAGCAGCTCGCCGACCTCGAGGTGCAGTCGCGGATGGCCGGCCGCTGGCGGATGTCAACGGTGCAGATGAGCTTCTCGATCATGCCCGCGCTCGTCTACCTCTTCGCCGGCATGACGATCGCCAGCGACTCGTCGGCGATCACGATCGGGACCGTCGTCGCGTTCACGACGCTGCAGACACGGCTGCTGTTTCCGATCGGCTCGCTGCTGAACGTCGGCATCGACATCCAGACGTCGCGCGCACTGTTCGACCGGATCTTCGAGTACCTCGACCTCGAGGTCGACATCACCGAGCGGGCCGAAGCCGTGCAGGTCGATCCGGCCGCGGTGGTCGGCCAGGTGCGCTTCGAGGACGTCTCCTTCCGCTACGAGCAGGACGGCGCACAGACGCTGCGCGGCGTCAGCCTGACCGTCGCGCCCGGCACGAAGACCGCGATCGTCGGCGAGACGGGCTCGGGCAAGACGACGCTCGGCTACCTCGTCGCCCGGCTGTACGACGTCACCGGCGGGCGCGTCGCGATCGACGGCGTAGACGTGCGCGACCTGACGTTCGGCTCGCTCGCCGCGACCGTCGGCCTCGTCTCGCAGGAGACCTACCTCTTCCACGCGACGATCGCCGATAACCTGCGCTTCGCGCGGTCCGGCGCGACCGACGAGGAGCTCGTCGACGCCGCGCGCGCCGCGCGGATCCACGAGCTCATCTCGAGCCTGCCCGACGGCTATGACACCGTCGTCGGCGAGCGCGGCTACCGCTTCTCCGGCGGCGAGAAGCAGCGCATCGCGATCGCCCGCACGATCCTGAGAAACCCGCCCGTGCTCGTCCTCGACGAGGCGACGAGCGCGCTTGACTCCGAGACCGAGCGCGCGGTGCAGGAGGCGCTCGACAGCCTCGCCGAGGGCCGCACGACGATCGCGATCGCCCATCGCCTCTCGACGGTGCGCGACGCCGACGAGATCGTCGTCCTCGATGCCGGCCGGATCGCCGAGCGCGGCACGCACGAGGAGCTGCTGGCCGCCGGCGGGCGCTACGCGGCGCTCGTGGCCGGCGGCGAGGCGGCGCCGCTGGTCGCCGCCGGCTGAGCCGGGGCTCAGTGCGGCGATGGCCGATGTTTGGCCTTGGTAAGCAGCGCCTCACGGCGACCACCGCCACGGGATGTCAACGGTGGCCTCGCCCTGATCTATGGTCGGGTATTCTGGATCGGCGTTGTCCACTTTCTCGCGACTCGGGAGCTCGCATGCTGCATTCGCAACTTCCCTGGTTCATCGGCGGTCCGCTGCTCGGGCTGTGCGTCGTCGCGATGCGCTGGCTCATGAACGAGCGCCTCGGCGTCATGGGCGCCTGGACCGACGTCGTCAAGACGGTCGGCTCGCGGCGGCTGTCGTTCGGCCCGTTCGGCTGGATGCTGTTCGGCCTGATCGCGGGCGCCGCGGGCTTCGCGCTCGTCGGCGGCGGCCCGGATTTCCACGGCTACGGCTGGCTGACGGACACGTTCACCGGCACCGGCGGCACGCTCGCCATCGTCGCGATCCTGTCGCCTGCGGCCTGCTCATCGGCCTCGGCACGAAGATCGCCGGCGGCTGCACGTCGGGTAACGGCCTGAGCGGCAACGCGATGGCGTCGCCGGCGAGCCTCGTCGCGACGATGACGTTCTTCGCCACCGGGATCGTCGTCACGCGCATCACCGAGGCGCTGATCTAGATGGTGAGTACGCAGGTGGCCGGCCTGGCGATCGGCATCGTCCTGGGTCCTGCGCCGGCGCGCGCCGCCCGCGCTGCTCACCGGCGAGCGCGTGCAGTGGGATACGGTCCAGCCCGAGCGGCGCCACGTCGCCGGCAGTCTGCTCTTCGGCGTCGGCTGGGGTGTGTCGGGCGCCTGCCCCGGCCCGATCGCGACGCAGCTCGGCCAGGGTATCGCCTGGGGCATCCCGACGACGCTCGGCCTCGTCCTCGGGATCGTGCTCTTCGGCCGGCTGCAGGCGCGCGCCCAGGCCGAGCCCGAGCGGGGGCCGGCGGCATCGGTGATCCCATCGCCGGTCGCCGCGGACGCCACCGCGTAGCGTCCGGCCGAAGGTCCAAGAGCCCCGCGACCGCCTGAAACGCCGGCGGTCGCGGAGCGTTCGATGCCTGTTCCTAGTCGCGCAAGCCGAGCGCTCCGGCGAGGCGGCCGCCGACCGACCCGTTCGCCGACGCATCGACCTCACGCAGGTTGCCGGTCTCGACCTCGTAGACGAAGCCGCGTACGGAGTCCTTGCGCGGGATGAAGGGGCTGGCCTTGATCCGCCCGATCGACTGGCGCACGTCCTCGTCGAGGTCGGCGAACGCCTCGGCTGCCCACTCGGGCTTGATGCCGACCTCGTCCTGCACCGAGCGCTTGAACTCGTCGTCCGTGAAGGTCAGCATGCCGCAGTCCGTGTGATGGATGAGGATGATCTCCTCGGTGCCCAGCAGCCGCTGCGAGATCGCCAGCGAACGGATCTCGTCGTTGGTGACGACGCCGCCGGCATTGCGGATGACGTGCGCGTCGCCCTCCTGCAGGCCCAGCAGCCCATAGGGGTTCAGGCGCGCGTCCATGCAGGCCAGGACGGCGATCTTGCGGCCCGGGGGCAGTGGCAGGTTCCCCTTGTCGAAGCGCGCGGCGTAGGCCTCAGCGTTGCGCAGCAGCTCGTCGGTTGTAGTCATGTCGGACCTCCGGTCGATTTGCCCGCCCCAATTCTATACAAACTCGATCTTGTTTAGGATGTTTGTGACGCCGCCGGCGCTCGTCCCCGAGCGCAGCGCGTCGCGCAGGGCGAGGTCGGTGGCGTAGCCGCGCACCCGTCGACGGACGCGGTGTCGCCCGGAACAGCAGCGGTACCGCGGCCTCTACGTCGTCTTCACCTCGAAGTAGCCGGCGCGGAACTTCACCTCCGTGCCACACGCGCCGGTGGGCGGGCCGCTTGACTGCGCCGCGTCCACGTCCCACCGGAGGTAGCGCCATGCGCCGTCAAGTCCTGTCCGCGGTCCTCGGACTGCTCGCCGTCCTGGCGGCCGTCAGCAGCACCGCGCAAGCGCGCCCACAGCCCGTCCGGGGCGAGGTCCGCCTCAACGAACTGCAGGTCATCGGCACGCACAACAGCTACCACCGCGAGATCAGCGAGCGCGAGCAGGCTGCCTACGACGCCGCGATCAACACGCCCGGCGACTACGAGGCGTTTCTGGCCTACAGCCATGCCGCGCTGCCGCGGCAGTTCGCGCGCCAGAACGTGCGCGGCCTCGAGCTCGACCTGCTCGGCGACCCGCAGGGCGGCCTGTACGCCGCGCCGCTGATCCGCGCGAGCGTCGGCCTGGGGCCGCTGCCGGATCCGGCGTGGCGCGCCCCGGGGATCAAGGTGCTGCACATCCCGGACGTCGACTACCGGACGACATGCGTGCAGCTCGTCACCTGCCTGCGCCAGGTTCGTGACTGGTCGCAGGCGCACCCTGACCACGTGCCAATCCCGATCATGCTCGAGCTCAAGCGCAGCGATCCGCGCATCGTGGAGGTCGGCGGCGTCGTCGCACCCGCCTGGGATGCCGCCGCGCTCGATGCGCTGGACGCCGAGATCCGCTCCGTCTTCGCAGCCGGCGAGATGATCACGCCCGATGACGTCCGCCGCGGCCGCGAGACCCTCGAAGGGTCCGTCCTGCGCCACGGCTGGCCGAAGCTGCGCGCGAGCCGCGGCAAGGTCATGTTTCTGCTCGACAACGACCCGGGCGCGATCCGCGACGCCTACATCGCCGGCCGGCCGAACCTCGAGGGCCGCGCCGTGTTCACGAACTCGCGCCCGGGGCTGGGCGACACGGCGTTCATCAAGCGCAACGAGCCGCGCATGACCAACACGGCGCAGATTGCCGACCTCGTGCGGCAGGGCTACTACGTCCGCACGCGCTCGGACGTGCCGCTCGCCACGGTCCTCGCAAACGACACGTCGATGCTCGACGCAGCGCTCGTCAGCGGCGCGCAGCTCATCTCGACCGACTTCCCGCAGATCGGCATGAGCGCCCGCTACGACAGCGACTTCGTCGCCGAGCTGCCCGCCGGCGGGCCGGCCCGCTGCAACCCGGTCAACGCGCCGCCCGGCTGCCGCGACGATCGGCTCGAGGGCGGGCGATGAAGCGCGCGCTGCGACTTGCGCTGCTGGCCGCTGCGCTGACGAGCGCTACGCCCTCCCCGGCGGGGGCTCACGACGAGTTGCCGCTCGGCCCGCCGCATCTGCAGGAGACCCGGACGGCACGCTGGATCGCGCCCGGCGTCACGCAGACACTGATCGTCCGCGGTGTGCCCGACCCGGACGATGGGTGGGCGGTCGACGTCGACGTGAAGCCCACGCGCCGCGAGGCCCGCGCGATCGCCGATCGCCTCACCGGCCTCGGCCACCTCGTGCGGATCGAGCGGATCGGCCCGCGCACGCAGGACGACCCCGAGCGCGGGCCGCTCGGCTTCCGCGTCCGCGTGGGCGCCTTCGCGAACCAGGCCGAAGCCGACACGCTGCGCGCACGACTGCTGTCGGAGGGCTTCGTGGCACCCCGTGCCGTCTTCGAGGGCGAGGACGGCGAGCGCACGACCGGGCCGTGGGTGATCAACGTGCTCGAGGTGGCGCCCGGGCTCGCGTCGCCGGAGCTCGCCACGCAGGTGGTGCCCGGGCGTGAGCCGCTCACCGCATTGGCGCTGCGCAGCCGCTCGCTGGCAGCGGTCAACGGCGGCTACTTCGTGATCGGCGCGGCCGACGGCAGCGACGGCGACCTGGCCGGGATCTACGCCGACGACGGCGCGCTCGTCTCCGAGGCCGTCAACGGGCGCACGAGCCTGCTGCTGCCGCGCCGCGCCCCGGCCCGCGTCGCCGAGCTGTCAACGACGTTGCGCCTGCGCACCACCGACGGCGCCCGGCGCGAGCTCGACGGGTTCAATCGCGCGCCGGGCCTGATCCGCGGCTGCGGCGGCACGGGCGGCGATCTGCCGACCGAGCTGCCCAAGCACGACTTCACCTGCACGGACACGGGCGAGGTCATCCGCTTCGATCCGGCCTTCGGGACGGCGACGGAGCCCGGACCGGGCGTCGAGGCCGTCCTCGATGCACAGGAGAACGTGGTCGCCGTGCGGGAGACACGGGGCGGGCCGATCCCGGCTGCTGGAGCGGTGCTGTCGGGCACGGGCGACGGAGCGGACTGGCTGCGCGCCCACGCCGTTCCCGGAAGGCGCGCCGCGACGCGCGAGATCGTGCGCGGCGAGCGTGGCGCGCTGTCCGTCGGCGCAGCCGGGATCGTCAACGGCGGGCCGCGCCTGCTGCGCGGCGGCGCGATCGACATCCCGGCCTTCGCCGAGGGCTTCCACTACCCGGAGGACCCGGGCTTCCTGTATCGCTTCGGGCTGCGGCGCAACCCGCGCACGCTCGCCGGCGTCCGCCCGGACGGGTGGCTGGTGCTCGTGACGATCGACGGTCGCGCCCCCGGCCACAGCGTCGGCGCGAGCTTCGCGGAGTCCGCTGCGGTGCTGCAGGCGCTCGGCGCCCACGACGGCGTCAACCTCGACGGCGGGGGCTCGACGGCGATGACCGTCGGCTCGACGCTGCTGACTCGCGCGTCGGATGCGACGGGCGAGCGGCCGATCGGCGACGCGATCGTCGTGGGCGGCGGCTAACCGCTCATCAGCGCGGCGCGCGCGGGCCGTCGGCGACGATGTCGCGCCCGGTCGGGCGCTTCTGCGCGTCGAGCTCGAGCTGCCAGAAGTAGCGCGTGAACGTGTGGCCGTGGGCGAAGTCGCCGACGTGCGGCTCGATCGTCTCGCCGCGCGCCATGCGCACGATCAGCTCGGGGTACGTGCGGCCCGGCCGCGCCGCGTACATCGGCGCCGGGAAGGCTCCGCCGAAGCGCGTGTTGACGTCGGTGATCCCCAGCCCGATCTCGGGGTCGCGGAACGCCTGCACCGTGCACGGGCCGCGCACCCCGAACGTCTCGCCGACGGCGCGGCCGAGCTCGATCAGCTCCTCGTCATGGATGACCTCGCCCTTGATCGACTCGCCGCCGCGCGACTCGAGCATCGTGCGCGGGATCGCGTTCAGGCAGCGCCCGTCGAGGTCGCACAGCAGGTCGATCGAGAACTCATGCCCGCCCATGAGCCGCTGCACCATCACGGGCTCCTTGACGTAGCCGACGAAGAACTCCATCTCGGCGCGGTCGGCGGCGGGGTGGATCGAGCGCGCGCCCGAGCCGCGGCGCGGCTTGACCATGACCGGGAAGGACGCCGGCTCCTCCTCGGGCAGGCAGGTCGGCGGCGACGGCAGGCCGTGGGAGAGCAGCAGATGGTGCGTCTCGTACTTGTCGAACGTGGCCCGTGCAATCTCGGCCGACGGGACGAACGCCGGCAGCCTGTCGCCGGCCGCCGCGAGCGTCTCGATGTCGAGGTCGGTCAGCGGGACGACGGCGCGCACGCCGTGCTCGGCGGCGACCTGCTCGAGGAACGGGACGTACTCGGGGTCGTTGATCCGCGGCGGCGTGACGTGCAGATCCGCGGCGTAGCGGGCCGGCGCGAGCAGGTTGGGATCGGCGGCGATCGTGAACGCGTGCTCGGCGAACGCGCTGACGATGTCGTAGCGCTTGCCGACACCGGTCAGGATGACGGCCACGCGCTCAGCCACGATCATCCGCCGGCCCGTGGAACTGCGCGAGGGTGTCGGCGCGCAGGCCGAGGCGCAGCGTCTCCAGCGATAGCACCTCGGTCGGCGGGACGTTGCCGAGGTTCACGTCGGACCCGTAGCGCTCGATCAGCCACACCTGCTGGTGCTTCTGCGGCGCCTCGAAGACGAGCTTGCCGCGATCGATCTCGTGGACGATCTCGTCGATGAGCCCGGCGCGCGCCTCGCCGTCGGGCCGGTACAGGCCCGCGGTGCCGGTCGCCCGGCCCTCGCAGATGACGAGCTGCGCGCCGGCGTCGAGCGCCTCGCGGATGAGCGCCACCCAGCGGTAGGGCGCCATGAGTGCGGTCGGGTCTTTCTCCCCTACCTCGGCAAAGACCGTGTAGCGCCCCGCGAGGCGCTCGATCAGCGCGGCCTTCTCGGCGGACGGGATCGCGACGACGCCGCTGGAGACCTCGAGCGCGTCGATTCTGAGCTCGTCAAGCCACGCGCACAGCTCGTCGACGCGGTCGTGCAGCCAGGCGAGCTCCGTCAACGTCCCGCCGAGCATGACCGGCACGTCGTGCGCGCGGTAGGCGGCGAGCTTTTCCTGAAGATCGGCGGTGACGTAGGCCGAGCCCCAGCCGAGGCGCACCATGTCGATGTGCGCCCCCGCCTGGCGAAGGAGGCCGTCGACCTCGGCCGTACTCAGGCCGGTGTCGATGACGTGCGTGAGCCCGGCGGCGCGCGGCTTCGGCGTGCGTTGTGGCAAGGGGAGGAAATCCGGCATGTTGCGTTGCGCAGGCTATATCGCCAGGGCGCGCGCCGCCGACCCGCCCCGGCACGGATGTGCGCGCGGAGCAGCGACCCCCGCAGCCGGCGCGCTCAGTTCGTGACGCGCGCGACTTCCGCGAGCGATGTTTCGCCCGTACGGACCTTCGCCAATCCGGCCTCGCGCAGCGTGCGCATGCCCTGGCTGACCGCCATACGCCCGATCTCCGCCGCCGTCGCGCGGGCGACGATGAGCGCGCGGATCTCCTCGGTCACCGTCATCACCTCGTAGATTCCGGCCCGCCCGCGGTAGCCGGTTTCGCTGCAGCGCATGCAGCCCGCAGGCTCGAAGATCGCGACGTCGCCGGTCTCGAGGCCGACGTCGATAGCGGGCACCGTGACGGCACGGCGGCAATGCGGACACAGCTGACGCACCAGGCGCTGGCCGATCACGCACTCCAGCGACGACGCGACGAGGTACGGCTCGATCCCCATGTCGGTGAGCCGCGCGGGGGCCGCCGGCGCGCTGTTCGTGTGCAGGCTCGAGAGCATCAGATGGCCGGTCAGCGCGGCCTCGATGGCGATCTTCGCGCTCGCGGCATCGCGCATCTCGCCGACCATGATGATGTCCGGGTCCGCGCGCACGATCGAACGCAGGCCCGATGCGAACGTCACGCCGGCACGCTCGAAGACCTGCATCTGCTTGACGCGTGGCAGCCGGTACTCGACGGGGTCCTCGATCGTCATGACCGTCTTCTCCGGCGTGCTGACCATGACGACGGAGGCATAGAGCGTCGTCGACTTGCCCGAGCCCGTCGGGCCCGTCGCGAGGATCGCGCCGTGCGAGCGGCGCAGCGCGGTCTCGACGCGCACGCGGTCCGCGTCGTCCATGCCGAGCTCGCTGAGCGAGCGCGGCGTATCGCCGGGATCGAGCACGCGCAGGATCGCCGACTCGCCGGAGACGAGCGGCACCGTCACGACACGGATGTCGATCCGCCGGCCGTTGAGGATCAGGCTGATGCGACCGTCCTGCGCGGCGCGCCGTTCGGAGATGTCCAGCTCGCTGAGGATCTTGATGCGCGAGATGACGCGCGCGGCCTGGCGGCTGGGGACGCGCGTGATGTCGCGCATGAGGCCGTCGATGCGGTAGCGCACCAGCAGGTCGCCGTCGTCGGGATCGAAATGGATGTCGGAGGCGCCCTGGGCGATCGCCTGCGCGATGACCGAGCGCACGAGCTTCACCGTCGGCCCATCGTCGGCGGTCTGCTCGATCGCCGCTTCGCGCGCCGCGGCCTCGTCCTCGGGCTCGGCCTCCACGTGCTCGATGAGGTCGCCGAGGCGGCCGATGCGCGCCAGCAGCGCGTCGAGGTCCTCGCGCGTGACGACGACCGGCACGACGTTGCGGTTCGTGAGCATCGCGATGTCGTCGGTCGCGAGCAGGTTGCGGGGATCGACCATCGCGACGAGCAGCGTTCCGTCGTCGCGGCTGCCGATCGGCACGGCGTCGAGACGGTGCATCGCGGCGTCGGGGAGGATGTTGAGCGCCGCGAGATCCGGTTCGACGGTCGTCAGGTCGACGAACTGCAGCCCGAAGCGCTCGGCGATCGCGATGCCGAGCTGGTGTGAGCGCAGCTTGTGCTGCTCGAGCAGCAGCTGGCCCATCGGCCGGCCGGACGCACGCGCGTCGCGGACGGCCTGCTCGACCGTGTCGCGATCACAGAAGCCGAGCTCGACGATGACGTCGCCCAGCAGGCGGCCCGGCCGCAAGCGTTCGGCGGTCAGAGGCGGTTGGGTCTGCGTGGCCATCGTGATGGCTGTCGGCAGCGACGTGACGGACTTGACCGGATGTCAACGTGCGTCCACCGGCAGAGCGGCGTCGGTGGCGGTCTGATTGCAGGCTCAGCCGGTGACGCGCGTCACCTCGGCGAGCGTCGTCTGGCCCGCGCGGACCTTCGCCAGCCCGTCGTCGAGCAGCGTCCGCATTCCCTCCGCGACCGCGACCCCTGCGAGCTCCTTGGCCGCCGCACCGGCTTGGATGAGGGCGCTGATCTGCGTGCTGACGGTCATGACCTCGAACAGGCCGATCCAGCCGCGGTAGCCCGTCCCGCGGCAGTTCTCGCAGCCCGCGGGCTCGAAGATCTCGACGACGGCGGTGCCGGGCGAGCCGACGTCTGCACCCGCGACCTGCGCCTTCCGGCGGCACGAACCGCAGAGCCGCCGCGCAAGCCGCTGCGAGCTGACGCAGTCCAGCGCCGAAGCGATGAGGCCGGGTTCGATGCCCATGCCGGCCAGCCGCGCGGGGGCGGCGGCGGCCGAGTTCGCGTTCAGGCTCGATAGGACGAGGTGGCCCGTAAACGCGGCCTCGATCGCGATCTTCAGGCTGCTGCGGTCGCGCAGCTCGCCGAGGGTCATCACGTCCGGGTCGGTGCTGACGAGCGCCAGCGCGGCGTACAGGGAGGTCGACTTGCCGGACTGCGGTGGACCGGTCGCGAGGATGGCGCCGTGCGCGTATCGCAGCGCCGCCTCGAGGCGCGCGCGGGCAAGCTCGCCCATGCCGAGCTCGACGAGCGAGCGTGGCCGATCGCCGCGACCGTCCTGCGGCACGCGGCGCCCGGCGAGCTCCAGCTCGCCGTCGCCGGTCAGCACCGGCTCGATCCGCCCGACCCGGGCGAGCAGCTCGTCGAGGTCGTCGCGCGTTACCACGACCGCCCGCACCACGCGGTCGATGAGGCGCGTGAGGCGCTCGAGCACGAGCAGGTCACGCGGGTCGGCCACCGCCACGAGCACCGCCTCGTCGGCCGCGAAGGCGATCGGCATGACGTCCAGGCGCTGCACGGCACTTGCGGGAACGAGGTTCAACGCCACGGGATCGGGCTCGAAGTCGTCGAGGCTCACGAACTGCATGCCGAAGCGCTCGGCGATCGCGATGCCGAGCTGGTGACCGCGCACGTGCTGGCGTTCGAGCAGGATCTGGCCCATCGGCCTACCCGTTCCACGGGCCTCGCGGACGGCGATCTCGACGGTCTCGCGATCACAGAATCCGAGATCGACGAGAACATCTCCGAGCACTTGCGTGCGACGGTGGCGGCGGTCTCGAACGGCAGTCCCATCGAGGTCAACCGCTCGACGGTTGCCCTTGCGGTGGATCGTTCCTGCTCGGTGCTGAGCATCGGGCCTTTCCTTCGTCGTGCGAGCAGGAGCTGTTGTGGGTGTATCGGCATGTGTGGCAGATTGCTCGATGTCCCGTGACGTTCGAGCGGGCAACAGGGCAAACGTGATCGGGGTAGACCGCGGCAGATGAGTCCCAGCGCCTCCACCTCAGAGCGGGTCGTCGAGCTGCCCGCGACCGTCGCCGCGGCCGCGATCGCGCGCCGCGAACTCGCCGCGACGCCTGGAATCTCCGGCGATCTCGGCTACAGGGCGCTGCTGATGGCGTCCGAGCTCATCGCGGTGTTCGTTGCCGACGTCGAGCCGCGGCCGGACAGAAGGCTGCGATTGTCGATGACCGTCACGCCCGCGCGCGTGCGGATCGAGGTCGCGGGCCACGCGCCGGAGGTCTCCCCAGACGCGCTGCTGCACTCGCGCGAGACGCCGTCGCTCGGCGGCATGGGACTGCAGATCGTCGAGCGGATGGCCGATGCGTGGGGCGCGGGCGACGCGGAGATCTGGTTCGAGCTGGCGCGCTAGCGGCCGCTTCTCGTGACGTTGCGCGTGGAACGTTTGTGAGAACGCCCACTGGATCCGGTCCGGCTGGTGGGCGAGCTACCGTGGGCGAGCTGATGGAGCTCGCCCCGTACCGCCCCAACGTCGAGCTGCGTGGCCGCGGCGACGAGCAGATCGTCGTGCTCGCGTTCCCCTACGACGCGAGCATCGTCCACGTCGTACGCGGCATCCCCGGGCGGCGCTTTGACTGGGACCGGCGCGAGTGGTGGGCGCCGGTCGACGACTGGGTCGGCGTGCACGTCGCGGACGTCATCGAGCGCTTCCCCGATCTGTCGGCATCCGACGAGGTGCTCGCGTGGCTGGCGGCGATCGAGCGCCGCTGGGTGGGGAACATCGGCGCGGTGCGCTACGACGGGAGCGGCTGGTGGACGCTGTCGACGCGCGCCGGCGAACCCCCCGCGGCGCTGCTCGCCGGGTCGGTCGCGCGCGCTGACGGCACGGTCCTCGCGCCGCTGACGCTCGCCGGCGCGGAGGCGCTCGCCGAGCAGGACGCCGTGCGGCTGGAGGCGGGCGCGCGGCGCTGCGTCGAGGCCCTGCTGTCCGGTGTCCAAGCGCCGCCGCCGGCACGGCTCACCGCGGCGCGGACCTTCGACGGCGAGCGGCTGCGGCTCGACGTGCTCTGGGACTCCGACGCGGGCAGGGCGTTCAGCAAGCTGCCCGGCGGCGACGAGCGCAGCCGCACGCTGCCGATCGACCCCTGGATCGTCGAGCCGCTCGACGCGTTCATCGCGACGTTCGGCGTTGCGGTCGACGCCGCCGGCAGCGAGGTGCTCGACGCGCTGCGCGAGGAGCACGCCGCAGCGCTCGGCGCGATCAAGCGTTCGCGCGCCGTGAGCGGTGAGCCGATCGAGTCGGTCGCGGCCGTCCTCGGCGGCGAGCTTGCGCCGTTTCAGTGGGCGAGCGTGCGCTACGCGCTCGAGGCACGACGCTGCTTTCTCGCCGATGAGCAGGGGCTCGGGAAGACCGTCGAGGCGCTCGCGACGCTCGAGGCCGGCGGCGCGTTTCCGGCCGTCGTCGTCTGTCCGGCCTCGCTGAAGCTCAACTGGCAGCGCGAGTGCGCGCATTGGCTGCCGCATCGCAGCGTGAGGCTCGTCGAGGGCCGCGGGGTCGCGCTGGGGCCGAAGGCCGACATCACGATCCTCAACTACGAGATCGTCGCCGCGCACCGCGAGGCGCTTGCGCGGCGCGCGCCGCGGGCGCTCGTGGTCGACGAGTCGCACTACGTCAAGAACCCGCAGGCCAAGCGCACGCAGGCCGTGCGTCGGCTGGCCGGCGCGGTCACCGCCGACGGGCTACGGCTCGCACTGAGCGGCACGCCGGTGCTCAACCACGCCGAGGAGCTCGTCTCGCAGCTGCGCGTCATCGGGCGCCTGGAGGACTTCGGCTCGGGCGCCCAGTTCGCGCGCCGCTTCCGCGGCGACAAGTCCGAGGAGCGGCTGCACTGGCACCTGCGCCGGCGCTGCTTCGTGCGGCGCCTGAAATCCGAGGTCCTGCCGCAACTGCCGGCCAAACGCCAGGTCGTCGTGCCGGTTGCGCTGTCCAACTCGAAGGAGTACCGGCTCGCCGAGGAGGACGTGATCGCCTGGCTGCGCTCACAGCCGCTGGACCTCGGCGAGCTCAACGCGAAGATCGCCGCGACGCTGCGCGCACAGCGGCTCGCGCAGCTCGGGACGCTGCAGCGGCTCGCCGCCCGCGGCAAGCTCGGGGCGGCGCTCACGTGGATCGCGGACTTCTTGGAGTCCGGTGAGCCGCTGGTCGTCTTTGCCCGGCACATCGAGGTGCAGGAAGCATTGATCGAGCGCTTTCCCGACGCCGTGCACCTACTCGGGCGCGACTCGGCGACGGCGCGCGAAGCTGCGGTTCGGGCGTTTCAGTCGCCAGAGGGACCGCAGCTGCTCGTCGGCGCGACGCGTGTGGCCGGCCAGGGAATCACGTTGACGCGCGCGTCGAACGTCGCGTTCTTGGAGCTCGAATGGACGCCCGCGATGCACGACCAGGCCGAGGACCGCTGCCACCGCATCGGCCAGCACGACGCCGTCACCGCCTGGTACCTGCTGGCCGCGGACACGATCGACGAGACGATGACCGCGCTCATCCAGCGCAAGCGCGGCATCGTCGCGGCGGTGACGGACGGCCGGCGCGACGACGGTGACGGGCTCGTCGAAGCCGTCGTGCGCGAGCTGCGCGACGGGCGGCCGCTGCGCCACCTGCGCCCCGTGGCGTAGCTCGCTGGCCGATTGGTTGCCTGCGCCGGGGGTGGAGCGCTACTATCAGTTTAATTTCGCACCTCAATAGAATTTCCAAACCGCTCGCCGTACGCCGGCCATCCCGACGAGCCGACTCCGGAGACGATGATGAGGGTTCTCAAGCGCACAGATCCAGCCAGGTCCGCCACGCAGGTCGTGGGATATGTCAACCGTCGCACCGGCGAGGTCGTGTGCCCGGAGCACAGGGAGCACGACATCGATTCGCCGCGTAGTCCGTGGACCGCCGTGGCGCTTGTCGATCGAGTCCAGGCGCGCTACGAGGCGACGGCCCCGCTGATCTGCAACGAATGCGGCGCCTGGCTGAACAACGAATCGACGTGCTACGCGAACGTCTCACCGTATGACGACTACTGGAAGCGTTGGCTGCGCAGCGGCCGAGGCTTCCGCGCCGGCTGAGCCTGGACGCCCCCTGCGGCTGCGCGGGTTGGCAGCCCCGCCGTACTCAGCTGCTCACCCGCGCCCGCTCAAGCTTCGCCATCAGGCTCTCGGACGTCACGTCCCGCGCGCGGCCGTCGGCGCTTGCGCTCGTCGTCGGCAGTGGCACCACCGATGTCCTCGCTGAGGTCATAGCTTCCCGAGAGTGACATGAGGAGGCCCTGAAGGGGGATGCGGTAGGACCGCTTCGGGCCGCTACGTGGCAGTTCGACATATGGGATGGCGTCCTTCTCGATCCAGGTATGGATCGTGCGGACGCTGACGTTCAGCAGCTCGGCGGCCTCGCTGGCTGAGAGCAGCTGGGCACGAAGCTGTGGCTTGGTGGCCATCGGCAGATTCCTCTCGATTCGGTCTTGGAAGCCCGACGTGGGGTTGGTCTAGCCCCACACCGTCGCAGATTAGCAGACATTGCGTATCACGCGAAAGACTTCGGTATTGAGTCTTCATGCGGTTATAGCTTATTTCGCCTAAAGTACTTGAGATTGCGCTAGATGTGGCAAACTGCGCATTTTGTGCTACGTTTCCGTCGCTACTTGAACACGTGATTGCCGGTCCGTTTCTCACTTGACATCCGCCGAGGAGAAGAGACAAATGCACGTCCCCGATGCCCCCGATCCCGGTATCCCGTCGCCCCTGGCCCTGCAGCGAGTGGTTCGCTGTCTCAGCGCCGACATCGAGGCGACACAGAGCACGCGCGACAGCCGCCACGACCGCCCCGTCAGCAGGGACCTCAGCTACCTCGACCGCCTCATCCGCAAGCCATGGGGCTCGGAGTTTCGCGTCTACGACGACGACTTCACGGACGTCTGGAGCCTGCATATCAGGCCGCTGCACCGCACCTCGCTGCACTGCCACCCCCACAAGCACACCGCGCTGCTGTGCCTGGAGGGCATCGGCACGCTGAGCACCTGCAACGGCGTCGCGTACGCGCTTGAGCCCGGCATGGTGTTGCACATCGAGCGTGGCGCCTACCACCGCAGCAGCGCCGGCTCGACGACGAGCCTGCGGCTGGTCGAGGTCGAGACGCCGAATGACAAGTTCGACCTGCTACGCCTCGAGGACGACTACAGGTGCCCGGGCACGCCCTACGAAGACGAACGCCACGCTCCGCTGCGACTCATCGCGCACCGACCCGCCGCCGCGGTGCCGCTCGCCCTGCAGCCGCTCGTCGAGCAGCGACTGACGGCAAACCGCTGGGCGCGGCTGCGCGCCCAGTGCTCTACCGGCCGCTACCACTTCGCCGTGCAGACCGGCGAGCAGATCCACGCGTCGACCAACCTCGTCTTCGCGATCGCCCTCGAGCCACGCGCTGGGATGCAGCGCGAGGTGACCGTCTTGGGCCCGGAGTGCGTCCTCGCCGCCGCGCCCCAGACCCTCTACCTGACCATCCGAACCCGCTGAGGAGAACCCCATGGCGCACGCTGTGATCATCACCGGCCCTGGCTTTCAGGACCAAGACGTCATCTACACGTACTACCGCCTCAGGGAGGCGCTCTTCGACGTCGACATCGCCACCAAGGAGGACCCGGCGACGCGAAACGGAATCCACGTCACCGGGAGATACGGCGTCCCGGTTCCCCTGGACAAGACAGCCGGCGAGCCGATCGCGTTCGGCGAACTCGCCGCGCAGGATGCCGCGGAGAAGTACGACCTCGTGGTGCTCACCGGCGGCTACGAGGCGCCCGATCGCGCGCGCCAGGACCGCGCGGTCAAGGACTTCGTGTGGGCGATGGATCACGCCGGCAAGGTCGTCGCCGGCCTCTGCCACGGACCGTGGATCATGATCTCGGCGGGCATCATGCGCGATCGCCGGGCGTGCGCGTACGTCGGCATGCGCGACGACATGGTCAACGCCGGCGCCGACGTCATCGACGCCGGCATCGTCATCGACGACAACATCGTGACCTGCTCCTACTACGGCGAGGTCGGCGCCTTCATGAAGACCGTTATCACCCTCGTCGAAGAACGATCACGCCCCGAGGTGCCCGCATGAACGCTCCCGGCGTTATCATCAGAATAGTTGGGTACCCCTACGAGACCATCCTTCCGCGACGATTGGACCACGATGCTCCGGTTCGGCTCGTCGGACACCGCGGTCGCAGTACCCCTCGCACTGCGGCCGCATGGCGAGGCGAGCACCTCAATGGAGACCGTCATCGCCCACCTCGAAGCACGAACATCCACCGAGCTCGCCGCATGAGCACCTCCAAGATGCGCAACCGAGTGTTCGCGCTGGACTTCGACGGGGTCATCTGCGACTCCCTCGAGGAAGGGCTGCTCGTCTCCTGGAACACCCACACCCGCGCCCCGGTACGAGCGTTTGTCGAGCCCGGGCTGGCAGGCGTACCGCCGGAGGTCGTCGACCGCTTCACCGGCTGCAGGCCCTTCGCCCGGCACCTCGGCCATTGGCTTGTCCCCTTCGTCATCAGCTCGGTGCCGACGAGCCGAGCGGAGTTCGCCGACCGCTACGACGAGCTGCCCAGGCAGATGATCGAGGCATTCACGGCCGCCGCTGCGCGCTATCGCACGCAGGTGCGTCGCGTGTACCCGGAACGGTGGCTTGCCCACCACCACGTCCAGCCGGGACTGGGAGGGGTGCTCACGGACGCGTACATCGTCACCGCGCGCGACAGCGAGTCGGTTCGCCGGATCCTGAACGCCCACGCCGTCGGCATCGACCACGCACGGATCTTCGGGTCTCGCAGCGACAAGCCGGAGGCGCTCAGGATGATTGCGACGAGAGAGGCCGTCGAGCCTGCCGACGTGACGCTCGTCGACGACAACATCGAGAACTGCGTGTCCGCTCAGGCCGCCGGTCACAGCGCTTGGTGGGCGACGTGGGGCTACAACACCGGCGCCGATGAAGCGCTCGCGATCACCCATGGCATCCCCGCGATTTCGATGGAGGCGCTGCGCGAGCCCCTAGCTTCCAAGGGCCGATAGCTCATGGCCGCTGCCAACGCACGCCAGCACACCCAAGACAACGAGAAACCCGATCGTCCTGCTCAGCCGAAGCTCGCCCATCTACGCAGCTTCCTGTATCTCGCACGGCTGGGATCGATGACGGCTGCCGCGGAAGCGCTCGGCATGTCCCAGCCCACGATGAGCGATCACATCGAACAGCTGGAGCGGGGGTTCGAGGACAAGTTGTTCACTCGCGGCCCGACGGGCGTGAACCTGACCGCCAGCGGCGTAGCGCTGTGCCGCACGGTCGAGCATTCCGTCAACCAGCTCGACAACCTCACCTTCAGGAGCTTGGCGCGGCCGCTGATCCTCGGCGGACCGCCAGACCTGCTCGGCGAGCGCGTTCTTCCGACGCTCGCGCCCCTTCTATCACCCGACGACATCCGCATCCAGATCCAGCCCGGCATCGCAGAGGAGCTCTTGGAGCATCTCAAGCACCGGACGATCGACCTCTTCATCGCAACGCGCCGGCTCAACACGCTCGACATCAAGGTCACCTACCACCGGCTCTTCCAGGAGCAGTACGTGCTCGTCGGCAACGCCGATTGGAGAAAGCGCATCCCGCCTCGTGCCTCGGAGGAGGAAGCCGTGCGCGTCCTGGCAGAGGCGCCATTCCTGGCCTTCGACGCGGACCTGCCCCTCATCCGTGACCACCCGCTGATCGCCGAGCACGAGGATGCCATCTTCGGCGTCCATCCGCTCGCCCGCGTCTCGCTCATCATGCCGAACTTCGGCGCGCTCCGAAACGCTGCCATCGCGGGTGGCGGCGTTACGGTGGTGCCCCGCTATGTCGCGGAGGATGCGATCAAGGCCAAGCAGCTCTACGAGCTCTACGAGCCGCAGGACCGGCAGTTCAACCAGATCTACCTGGCCCACCGCGACGAGCCGCAGAGCGAGGCCGTCCAGCGAATCATCGACGAGCTTCGCGCGAAGGCGCCCCACTGGGAGACCAGGCAGGCCAAGACCGCCGCAGCGGCAGCACGCGCGCAAGCACGCCCGCCGTCAGCGAAATCACCTTTTTATGAGCACGATGAGCAATAGGACCG
>Ga0136617_10001474_pt1 | contig 20949 bp, 23 predicted proteins | sample AntDrymUQ3222106_2_FD_129672 | JGI IMG/M metagenome (GOLD analysis project Ga0136617, IMG submission 129672) | Polar desert sand microbial communities from Dry Valleys, Antarctica - metaG UQ322 (21.06) | ecosystem: Environmental > Terrestrial > Soil > Desert | place: Antarctica: Dry Valley...
GCTATGTCTGCAAACGCCGCTACCACGAGGTCGACGCCTTCTACCACCAGCTCTGTCCGGCCTGCGCGGCGCGCAACCGGGCGCGTCGCGACGCGCGCACGGACCTCACGGGCCGGCGCGCGCTGCTCACCGGTGGCCGCGCGAAGATCGGCATGTACATCGCGCTGGCGCTGCTGCGCGACGGCGCGCACACGACGATCACGACGCGCTTCCCGCGCGACGCCGCGAGGCGCTTTGCGTCGATGAGCGACAGCGCCGGCTGGCTGGACCGGCTGCGCATCGTCGGCATCGACCTGCGTGACCCCGCGCAGGTCCTGGCGCTCGCCGACACGGTCAGCGCGCAGGGTCCGCTGGACATCCTCGTCAACAACGCCGCCCAGACCGTTCGCCGCTCGGCGGCGGCGTACGCGCTGCTCGCCGAGACCGAGGCCGCGCCGCTGCCGTCCGGTCCGCTCCCGGAGCTCGTCGCGCTCGGCCCGGCGGGCCGGGCCGCAGGAGGGGCCGCGGCCGGCAACGGCAAGCGCCCGCACTGGACGCCGACCCCGCTCGCCATCGCCGAGCTGGCCCTGACGGCGGGGTCGGCCTCGCCGGAGCGGATCGCGGCACGCAGCGCCGTCGACGCCGGCGGGCTCGTGCCCGATCGGCACCTCGTCAACAGCTGGATCCAGCGCGTCGACGAGGTCGATCCGACCGAGCTGCTCGAGGTCCAGCTGTGCAACGTGACTGCACCGTTCATCCTCGTCGGGCGCCTACGCGCGGTGCTCGCGGCCTCGAGCGCACGCCGCACGTACGTCGTCAACGTCTCCGCGATGGAGGGCCAGTTCAGCCGCGGCTACAAGGGCCCCGGGCACCCCCACACGAACATGGCCAAGGCCGCGCTGAACATGCTCACGCGGACGAGCGCGGAGGAGTTGCGCAGCGACGGGATCCTCATGACGAGCGTCGACACCGGCTGGATCACCGACGAGCGACCGCAGGCCACGCGAACGCGACTCGCGCGCGAGGGGTTCCACGCGCCGCTGGATCTCGTCGACGGCGCGGCGCGCGTGTACGACCCGATCGTGCGTGGGGAGGCGGGGGAGGACCTGTACGGCTGCTTCTTGAAGGACTACGAGCCCGTGCCCTGGTAGCGGTGCTCCCCGCCGCTGTCAGGCGCGGCGTGTCGTACCGCGCTCGAGCATGCAGGCGATGGCCGCGACATCGTCGAGCTCGCCCGTGGCGACGCTCATGACGAGTCGATAGGCCTCGTCGTTGGTGAGCGTGAGCTGCACGCCGTTCATGCCGTAGAAGGCGATCGTCGCCGCCAGCGACAGCCGCTTGTTGCCGTCGATCAACGCGTGGTTGCGCGCCAGGGAGTGCAGCAGTGCCGCCGCCTTCTCGTGAATCGAACGGTAGGCGTGGTCGCCGAACGCGGTGGCTTGTGGCCGCGCGAGCGCCGACTCGAGCAGACCGTGGTCACGGACGATGGGGGCCGTGCCGAGCGCCCGTTCGGCGACGTGCAGAAGCGCTTCGAGGTCGAGGAATATCACTCGCCGAGGCGCTCGAGCGCCTCGGCGTAGCGAGGCAGCTCGTCATCGAGCACCTGGTCGAGCAGTTCGCGCCGGCTCGTGCGGTCGATGTACGCGCGTACCGCCTCACGTGCGACGTCCTGCATCGAGCGTCCTTCGCGCTGGGCACGCCGGCGCAACGCGTCGGTCTCCTCGTCGGTCAGCCGCAACGTCATCGCCATGCAGCCGATGGTATCAGAGGTGATACCATGGAGGTCAGCGCGGCCGCAGCCCGTCGAGCAGCTGGTCGATCGCATCGGTCACGACGTCGCCGACGGGCGCCGCTTCGATCATCCCGCCGTTCGCCATCGCGGCCAGGCCCTGCAACGTCGCGAACGCGGCGATCGCGACGCGGCCGGGGTCGCCGGCGCGCAGCTCGCCTGACGCCTGCGCCTCGGCGATGACCGCGACCGACGTCGCGAACGACCTGTCGGCGGACTCGCGCACGCGCTCGGCACCGGCTCTCTGCTTGCCGGCGAACATGAGCTCCAGCAGGGCGGGATGCCGCGTCGCGAAGGCGATGTAGGCCTGCGAGAGGGCGTGTAGTCGCGCGCCGAACGGCGTGCCGGCGCGCTGCACCGCACGTTGCAGCTCGTCGCCGAGACGCTCGAAGCCGTCCTGGGCAAGCGCGTCCAGCAGCGCCTGGCGGTCGGCGAAGTGGCGCCGGGGCGCGGCGTGGCTGACGCCGATCGCGCGCGCAAGCTCGCGCAGCGACAGCGCCTGCGCTCCGCGCTCGTCGAGGGTCCGCTCGGCCTGCTCGAGCAGCGCCGAGCGCAGGTTGCCGTGGTGGTAGGGACGCGCCGGCATGAGCGCAAGCGTAGCCGACCGATGTAGACGTTGACAGCTTTGTTGTCAGCGACTACATTTGCCCATGACCTCCTCCAAGTGGACCGCAGCCGACCTGCCCACCCTCGCCGGCCGCACCGTCGTCGTGACTGGCGCCAACAGCGGCCTGGGCTTCATCACCGCCCGGGAGCTGGCGCGCGCTGGCGCGCACGTCGTGCTCGCCGTGCGCGACACGGCCAGGGGCGAGCAGGCCGCAGCGACGATCAGGGGTAGCACCGAGGTGCGCCGCCTGGACCTCGCCGACCTCGCGTCGATCAACGCGTTCGCCGGCGCCTGGGAGGGCAGTCTTGACATCCTCGTCAACAACGCCGGGATCATGGCCGTGCCCGAGCGGCGCACGAAGGACGGCTTCGAGCTTCAGATCGGCACGAATCACCTCGGCCACTTCGCGCTCACGAACCTGCTGCTCGGGCAGATCACCGATCGCGTCGTCACCGTCTCCTCGACCGGTCACCGGACCGGCACGATCCGCCTCGACGACCTCAACTGGGAGCGGGGCGGCTACGGACGCTGGACCGCCTACGGCCAGTCCAAGCTCGCCAACCTGCTCTTCACGCTTGAGCTGCAGCGGCGTCTGAGCGCGGCCGGATCGGCGGTCCGCGCGCACGCCGCGCACCCCGGCTACGCTGCCACGAACCTGCAGGGGCACACCGCGAGCGGGCTTCAACACCGGATCATGTCGATCACGAACCGGCTGCTCGCCCAGAGCGACGAGATGGGCGCGCTGTCGACGCTCTACGCGGCGACCCAGGACCTGCCGGGCGCAAGCTACACCGGCCCCGGCGGATTTCAGGAGCAGCGCGGCCATCCCGCGCCCGCCAAGCGCAGCGCGGCGGCCCAGGACGCCGACACCGCCCGCCGCCTGTGGACACTCTCGGAGGAGCTGACCGGCGTGACGTTCCCGCTGGCGTCCGTCCGCGGCTGATCGCTCGACGGCGCCGCTACCGACGAGGCGGCCGCCGACCGCTCAGGGTTGGTCTCGAGGCTCGGACTCGGGCGCCGGCCCGCGGCCACGATGCCGCGGTCAGGCCTCGATCGCCTCGGCAAGCTCGATCCACTCGGCCTCCAGCCGCTCGCGCTCTGCGCGGCGCGCTTCGAGCTCGGCCTGCAGCTCGCGCAGCCGAGCGTGGTCCGTGGCGCTCTGCGCCATCGCGGCGTGCAGCTGCTGCTCGCGCTCGCTCAGCCGCTCCAGCGCGCGCTCCAGGCGCTGCAGCTCCTTGCGCGCCGCGCGCGTCGCGCCAGCGGATCCCGAGCCGGGGGCCCGCGTCGGCGCGGGCGCCGCGGCCGGCGAGGAAGACGCCCTGCGCGACGCGATGTACTGCTCGATGCCGCCGGGAAGATGGTGGATGGCGCCGTCCCCGGTCAGCGCATGCACGTTGTCGCAGACGCGCTCGACGAAGTAGCGGTCGTGGCTGACGATCACGAGCGTTCCCGGCCAGCGGTCGAGCAGGTCCTCGAGCGCCGTGAGGGTCTCGATGTCGAGGTCGTTCGTCGGCTCGTCGAGCAGCAGGACGTTGGGCTCTGCCATCAGCAGGAGCATGAGCTGCAGCCGCCGTCGCTGTCCGCCCGAGAGGTCGCGCACGAGCGTACGGGCCAGATCGCCGCGGAAGCCGAAGCGGTCGCAGAGCATGCTCGCGGTGATCTCCTGGCCGTCGCTCAGGGTCGCCCGGCCGCGCACCTCCTCGAGCGATTCGAGCACGCGCAGGTGACCGGCGATCTCGGCGCTGTCCTGCGACAGGAAGGCGAGCCGGACGGTGGCGCCGCGCTGGAGGCTGCCCGATGCCGGCCGCAGCTCGTCCGCGAGGAGCCTGAGCAGCGTCGTCTTGCCCGAGCCGTTGGCGCCGACGAGCGCCACGCGATCGCCCGGGCCGAGGCGCCACGTCACGTCGCGCAGCAGCGGCTCGTCGCCGAATGCCAGCGAGACGTCGACGGCGTCGAGCACCTTGTCGCCGAGGCGCGCGGTCGCGAAGCGCAGGAGCTCGGCCCGGTCGCGCACCTCCGGCTCGTCGGCGATGAGCGCGTTCGCGGCGTCGATGCGGAACTTCGGCTTCGACGTGCGCGCGGGCGGGCCGCGGCGCAGCCACGCGAGCTCCTTGCGCAGCAGCTGGCGCCGGCGGTCGTCGCGCGCGGCCGCCTGGCGATCGCGCTCGGCGCGGGCGAGGACGTATGCCGCGTAGCCGCCGTCGTAGCGATGGATCGTCTCGCCGGAGACCTCCCAGGTCGCCGTGCAGACGGCATCCAGAAACCAGCGATCGTGGGTGACGACGAGCATCGTGCCGCGCCGCGCGGCGAGGTGGCGCGCGAGCCAGTCGACGGCCTCGACGTCGAGATGGTTCGTCGGCTCGTCGAGCAGCAGCAGCTCGGGACCGTCGAGCAGCAGGCGCGCGATCGCGATCCGCCGCCGCTCGCCGCCGGAAAGCGCGGTGATCGCCGTGTCCATGCCGCCGGGGAAGCGGCTCAGGCGCACGCCGCCCAGCAGCCCGTCGAGCACCGCGCGAAACGCGCCGTCGGCCGCCCACTCGTGGTCTGCGCGCCGGCCCACGAGCGCGTCGCGGATCGTGCGGTGCTCGTCGAGCTCGTCGCCCTGGGCAAGCAGCGCGAGATCGAGGTCGCCCGAACGCGTGACCTGCCCGCGATCAGGCTGCTCGGCGCCGGCGACGAGGCGCAGCAGCGTCGACTTGCCGTCGCCGTTGCGGCCCACGACCCCGATCCGCTCACCGGCCGCGATCCCCAGCGTGATGTCCTGCAACACCGACCGGCTGCCGTAGCCCTTGCAGACGCCCTTCAGGTTGACGAGGTTGCGGGGAACGGCCATCTCAGAAGCTCAGGGCGCCGGCACGCCGATGAGCAACGGCGACGGCACGGTCCTGTCGTGCAGCCGAAGGTAGAACAGCCCGATCCCGGCTTGGCCCGTGAGCAGCGCAGGTGCCCGACCGCCCGGCACGCCGCAGGGCCAGCCGTCGACGCCGGCGGCGTAGCGACCGGCGCCGACCGCGCCGACGCGTTGCGCGAGCGCGACCCGCTCGGACGCGGCGTCCGCCAGCAGCCCAGCCCCGAGCAGCAGCACGTCGGCGCTGCCGGCGAGCCCGTGGCCGAGCGTGAAGTCGGCGCCGGGCGCGATCAGCGCCCGCTCGACGCCGGCCGCGGTCGTGGCCAGGGCGATCGCCGCCTCGTGGCGGTAGCGCTCGTCGCCGAGGATCTGCCAGGCGCGCAACCGGGCGAGCGCGATCCCGGGCGCGCCGTGGCACCACGTGCCGGCAAACGGCGAGCGGAACGTGCCGCGCCGCTCGCGGCGCTCGACGCCGCGCAGATCGGGCCAGTCGGACTCCTGCGCATCGAACCAGTGGCGCTCGTAGTCCAGGGCGCGCTCGGCTGCGTCACGGTGGCGATGCTCGCCCGTGGCGGCGAACAGCTCGAGCAGCGCCCATGCCGCGCCGGCCGCGCCGTGCGAGATGCCGCACAGGCCGTGCGCCGGCCGCCCGTCGGGCAGCGGCCACGACCAGCCCTCGGGCCCGCGCCGGGCAGCGTCCGTCAGCTCGTCGCCGGCGCGCTGCGCGCGCTGGACGAGGCGCTCGTCGTCGAGTAGGCGCGCGAGCGCGATCAGCCCGGCGACCGCGCCGGCGCGCCCGGAGACGAGGCCGAAGTCGGCGGCCGCCGGCTCGGGCGGCCACCGTCCCCGCGCGAGCCGGGCGGCGCGCCGCAGGAGCCGTTCCTCACCGAGCAGCGGTCCGCAGCGCGCGGCTGCGTATGCGACGCCGAGCCGTCCCGAGTACAGCCCGCGGGCGGCGCCTGCCGGCACCTCGTCGACGTGCGCGAGCGCCTGGTCGAGCGCGCCGCACGCGCTGCGCCGCGCCGCGTCCCCACCCGTCGCCGCGTGCAGCTGCGCCAGGAAGAGCGCGATCCCCGCGGTGCCGCCGGACAGCTCCGGGCCGAGCGCGCGGTGGGCCGGGCGGTAGCGGTCGGCCCGCTGCGCCACGCCGGCGTCGACGCCGACCCAGTTGCAGCGGTCGCGGTACCAGACGGCCTCGCGCACGAGGCGTTCGCCGATCCCGACCGCAGCGGCGAGCGCGTCCGGCGCGCGGGCCGTTGCGGGCGGCGGGATGCTACGAAAGCTCGTACGCATCGTCCGATCCGGGTCCGAGGTAGGGCGCGTCGAGGCTGAGCCCCGCGGCCCGGAACCGCTCGCGCACGACCGCGAGCCGCTGCTGCGTGGTCCGCAGCCCCTGCTCGCTCGCCGTGACGACGGCCTCGGCGACGAGGTGGCAGCGGTGCTCCCCGAAGCGCCGGCCGTCCGCAGGATCCTCGCCGAGCGCGAGGCCGCGGGCGAGCGGCTTGGTGAACGCCGGCACAGCGTCTGCCAGGTGCTGTGCGAGGGTGCGCAGCAGCGCTCGCAGGAGCTCGATCGCGGATGCGACATCCGTCTTGGCGAGCACGAGCGCCGCAGCGGGTTGGCGCCCGTACCGCGCCGGGTTGTCGAGCAGCTCGAGCCTGAACGGCAGGCCCGCGCGATTGAGGGCGTAGGTGACCCGCGCGACGAACGTGATCGCGCCGCCGGCGGCGACGTTCCAGTACAGCCGCACGAGGCCGCCGCCTGCGGGTGGCGGCGGGGCGTCGCCGAGCGCGAGGTAGAAGCCGGGGCGCAAGCCCGTGAGCTCCTTTGGCAGGCGGACGCCGGCGCGCATGCCGGCGCCGCCCGCGATGCGGCAGTCATCCGCGGGCGCGAGCAGCCGCAGGCCATCCGGGCGCACGACCGTGACCGTCTCCGCGTCGGCCGCGGTCACGCGCCAGCCGGTCTGCCACGTTCCGCGGCCGCAGTTGGCCTGCGAGAGCGCCCGCACGAACTCGCCGCCGTCGTCGGGCGGCGTGACGGGGCCGCGACGCTGCAGGCGCGGCTGCGCAGCGCCGAAGAAATCGGCGTGAAGACGCTCCTGGATCGCGTCGACGAGCTGCTCGCGGGCGAGCGCCTCGCCGGTCGCGCCCCGCGCAGCCGGCACCGTGACGCGCCTGCCGAACCACAGCAGCGTCGCCGGCGGGCGGACGTCGACGGCGCCGAGCGCCGCCGCCACCTGCGCCTCGTAGCGGTCGCGACCGCTGCCGGCGACCGCGGCCGCGCCCGGTGTCACGGCGCGATTCCCAGCAGCTCGGCGGCCGCCTCCCGCGGTGCCAGCAGCATGCCGCGGGCGACCTGCACGCGGTACGCGATCGCAGCGGTCATGACAGACGTCTCCTGCGTGTCCTCGTAGGCGCTCTGCAGGAGCCGGGCAGCGGCGTAGCGGACGGCTCGCACGAGCAGCCGCGACGCCGGCCGCTCGTCCAGGTCCCGCGCGCGCACGTACGCGCGCCAGAAGGTCGCGATCGCCGGCTGCAGGGCGTGCAACGGTCGCGGCGCGCGGTCGGCGGGATGCTCGTGCCCGACAGGGCCCTCGGGCGCGATCGAGGCCAGCCGGTGCCCGACGAGCTCGCCGAACGCCGAGCCGACGTCGAGCGCGGGATCGCCCCAGCCCGCCATCTCCCAATCGACGAGCGCGATGCGCGTGCGGCGGACGCCGCCCTGTGGCGCATGCGCGATGCAGTTGGCCCATTTGACGTCGCGATGGACGAGCGCCTCGACGCGCCAGTCGTCGCGCAGCTCGTCCAGACCGCGCGCGAAGCGCTCGTCCTCCTGAATGACCCGGATGAGCTCGATGCTCGCCGCGCTGAGGTAGCGCAGCGCGTCGAGCCGGGGCCGGTGCAGCGACAGCACCCACGGCGCGTCGTCCCTGAGCGCCTCGTCATCGGGCATCACGCCGTGCAGCGCGGCGAGCCCCCGGCCGAGCGCCGCCGCGAGCGTGCGCGAGCAGCCGTCGCGGGCGGCGTGGTAGCGATGGAGATCCTGGCCGCCCGCGATCCACTCGAGGATCAGGACGCCGCGCGCGGCGTCGTACGCGTAGAGGCGCGGGATGCACGCGGCGATCGGGCTCGCTCCGACCGCCAGACGGCGGTACAGCGCGACCTCGTTGGCGAGCGTCTCGGCGCTGCCGGCGGCGATTCCCTGCTTGAGCAGGTAGCTCTCGCCGGCGCCGCCGCTGACCCGGAAGTTGCGATTGCGGCTCGACGCGTCGGCGATCCGCAGCTGTCCCGACACGATCGACCTGCGGCCGAGGAGCCGCCGCTCGAGCAGGTATGCGGCGACTTCGTGCTGTTCGAGGATCGGCATCCTGGGGGCGGGAGCCCCGGAAGGTCGTCGCCGCGCAGCGAGTGTAGCCCCGGAGCGTCTCGGGGGCGGGGGTTGAAATGGCTGGGTGCGGCCGCGCGCTCGCCTGCGCGCACCGCAATTCGGGTAGCGCACCCGCATGGCGGGCGGCTCTCTCGTGCGGACGAAGTCCGTCGATCGGTGCATCGAGGACACGCGGGACGAGCACAACGGCCTGCGCCGAACGCTGGGGGCGGTTCGGGATCGGCGGCATCTTCACCGGCGCGGCGCTCGTGTTCTTCGCCTACATCGGCTTCGACGTCGTCGCGACGGCCGCAGAGGAGACGAAGAACCCTCAGCGCGCCCTGCCGATCGGCATCTTCGGGTCGCTCGATCTGCACCGCGCTGTACGTCGCGGTCTCGCTCGTCGTGACCGGGATGGTGCCCTACGACGAGATCAAGATCGAGGCGCCGCTCGCCGAGGCGTTCAGATCGGTCGGCCAGTCGGGGATCGCGCAGGTGATCTCCTTCGGGGCCTTGGCGGGCCTGACGACGGTGACGCTGATCCTCATGATGGGGCAGAGCCGCGTGTTCTTCGCGATCAGCCGGGACCGCCTGCTGCCACCGGTGTTCTCGCGCGTCTCGAAGCGATTTCAGACGCCGTCCCGCACGGCGATCCTCACCGGGATCGCCGTCGCGGCGCTCGCGTTCCTCGTCGAGCTGACGACGCTCGCCCAGCTCGTCAACATCGGGACGCTGTTCGCGTTCGTCGTCGTCGCGGCCGGCGTCCTCGTGCTGCGCCGGACGCAACCGGAACTCGAGCGCGCCTACCGCACCCCCGCGGTGCCGCTCGTTCCGATCCTCGCCGTCCTCGCCTCGCTGTGGCTGATGCTCAATTTGCCGGCCCAGACCTGGCAGCGATTCGCAATCTGGATGGCGCTGGGAGCCGTCGTCTACTTCGGCTACAGCAGACGTCACAGTCGCATCGGCTGATCGGCTAGCGCTAGCGCCGCCGGGGGAGAACCCTGAACGCGCTCTGCCCTGCAACGACCTTCGCCTTCTTGACGTCGAAGCCGACCACGCGCCACTGGTGGCGGCCGGCGCGCGCGATGCGGCGCGAGACGACGGCGCTCTTGGCAGGCACGGTCGCGACCACGCGCCCGTCCAGTGAGACCCGCCAGCGCGTCACCTTGTCGGCGCCGGTGGCGCTCCAGCGCAGCGCGATGCGCGTCCCGGCGAGCGGCTTGGACTTCGTGCGCAGGCGCAGCCTCGGCTCGGGGACCGCGACCGCGGGCGCAGGCACTGTCGCCGTCGCGCGCGCAATGCTCTTCCATGCGGCCCCGGGGAGGACACGGTGCATCGCGGCGGCGACGTCGAGGCGGCCACCGCCGAGCGACGCGGTCAGGACGTTCGAGCGCTGGGTCGTGTCGACGACCGTGCTGCGCAGGGCGCTCATCGGCAGCTCCGGCCGGACCGCGGAGAGCAGCGCAAGCGACGCCGCGACGAATGGCGCCGCGGCCGACGTGCCGGTCCGCGACTGGTAGGAGGATCTCGGCGCCGTGGACGCGATGTGCTCGCCGGGAGCGGCGAGATCGACCGCGAGCAGCCCGCTGTTGGACAGGCTCCACAGCAGGCCCTTGGAGTTCTGGGCGGCGACGCTGAGGATCGCCGGGTCGGGCAGCGATGCCGGGTAGGAGGGCAGCAGGTCGATGTTGCGGGCGTTGTTGCCCGCCGAGGCGACGACGACCGCGCCGTGCTCGCCCGCGTAGCGGACAGCGGACGTGACCGTCTCCGTCGCGACGTCGCCGTTGATGGAGACGTTGAGGATCCTGGCGCCTCTGTCGACCGCGTAGCGAATCCCACGTGCGAGCACGTCGGTGTTGCCCACCATCGCCGAGTTGAGCACCTTGACCGGCAGGATCGTGGCGCCGGGGGCCAACCCCGAGCCGCCGATTCCGTTGCCCCGGCGGGCGCCGATGATTCCCGCGACGTGCGTGCCATGGCCGTTGTCGTCGTTGACGTTGGCGCTGAGATCGAACATGTTCGCCCCGTGGACATCGTCGACGATGCCGTTCGCATCGTCGTCGTGCCCGTTGCCGGGCACCTCGCCCGAGTTCGTCCAGATGTTCGCCGCGAGGTCGGGGTGGTCGAGCTGGATGCCCGTGTCGAGTACCGCGACGAGGACGCCGGTGCCGTCGGATTGCGTCCACGCTTCCTGGGCACCGATCGCGCCGGGCTCGGCGAGCGCCCACTGCTCGGGGAGCAGCGGGTCCGGCGCGGCGGCGGCGACCGCGGGCGCCGCGAGACCGACCGCGAGGCCGAGCGCGAGCGTTCTCCAGCAAGCGCCGAGGTGTGTGGCCATGCCCGGCCTAATCGGCTGCTACCGGGCGGCCTTGAGCGCGCCGGACCACGGCCACGGAGAGATGGACGATCGGCGCTCGCGGCGCGATCGAGGGGCCGAGGACCTCGTGAGAGGTTCGATCCAGACGTCGACTGCGGCGCGCCGACGGCGTACAACCATCTGCCATGGCTCGTGGCCGCGTACGCAATGTCGGTTCGGTGCCGCGGCCTGGCTCGGTCCTGCTCGGCCAGCCTCATCCGGCCACGCGGCGCGGCGGCCGCGGCCCGCACTTCGGCAGCGGGCCCGGCGGCGACGTTCGGCGGCGCTGGATCGCCGCCGTGCTCGTCGGCGCCGCCACCGTGGCGGCCATCCTCGTCTGGCAATCGCAGGGGCAGGCACGCGACGACCGCCATGCGGCTGCGGTGCGCTTCGTGACGGCGTGGGAGCGTGGCGATCACGCCGCGATGTGGCGGACGCTGACGTCGCGCGCTCGCGCGAGGTACCCCCAGGCGGCGTTCGCGGCCTCCTATCGCGGCGTGGAACGGACGGTCGGCCAGGACTCGGTGCGCGCCGGCAAGGTCGGCGGCGAGCACGGCGGCAAGGCTTCGGTGACGCTTGCGGTTCGGTCGCGTGACTTCGGGACGCTGCGCGGCACGGTCGCGTTGCCGCTATCAGGCAGCGGTGAGCAGGCGGGCGTGGACTGGCAGCCGGCGCTGCGGCTCCCCGGGTTGCGGCCCGGGGAGGCGGTCCGCGCGCGGGCGGGCCGGGCGCCGAGGCGCGGCCGGATCCTCGCCGCCGACGGCACGCGCTTGGACGCCACGGCGCTCGGCGCCTCGCTGGCCGGCGTCACGGAGCCGAGGCCGACGGGCCTGGAGCGCGTCTACGGCGCACGGCTCGCCGGGCATCCGTCCGAGCGGCTGCTCTTCGGCAGCCGCGTCGTGACGCGTAGACGAGCGGTGCGGGGCCGTTCGCTGCATACGACGCTGCGGCCCGGGCTCATGCGCGCGGCGAACGCCGCCCTCGGCGGAAAGCTCGGCGGGGTGGCGGTCATCCGTCCGCGCGACGGCGCCGTCGAGGCACTCGCCGGCCTCGCGGTCTCTGCGCCGCAACCGCCGGGGTCGACGTTCAAGATCATCACGACCGCAGCCGCGCTCGAGCACGGCATCGCGACACCGTCGACGCGCTATCCGCTCGCGACGTCCGCCACGCTGTCCGGGGTGAGGCTGGGCAACGCCAACGGCGAGCGCTGCGGCGGCACGTTGACGCAGGCCTTCGTGGAGTCGTGCAACTCGGTGTTCGCTCCGCTGGGCGCGAAGATCGGCGCCAAGCGCCTCGTCCAGACCGCCCGCGCGTTCGGGTTCGGCGAGCGCCCGGCGATTCCGGCAAGCAAGCCGAGCACGATCTCCGCCGCGGCGGATCTGCCTGACGACCTCGCCGTCGGCGCGGCGGCGATCGGACAGGACCGCGATCTCGCGACGCCGCTCGAGATGGCCACTGTGGGGGCCACGATCGCGATCGACGGGCGGCGGGCGCGGCCGCGCGTCACGACGATCGACCCGGTCGTCCGGCGCCGCGTCGTCTCGGCGAAGACCGCTCGCCAGGTGCGCTCGATGATGATCGACGCCGTGCGCTCGGGCACCGGCACAGCGGCCGCGATCACCGGCGTGCTGGTGGCGGGGAAGACGGGCACAGCCGAGTTGCGACCCAACTCGAAGGATCCCAAGGACGCCGACGCGTGGTTCGTGGCGTCGCACCCGCGCGCAATCCGAAGGTGGCCGTGGCGGTCATGCTCGTCGGCGCCGGGTTCGGTGGCACAGCGGCGGCGCCGGTCGCCAGACAGGTGCTGGCGGCCGCGCTGAACGCCGGCTGAGCCGCTCCGCGGGCGGCGTCCTCGCGGGTGCCGGATCGACCACCTTGGTGTGCCCGTGCGCGGCCCGGCGAGCGCAAGCATTGACCCATGAACGCATACCTCCCACGCAGCTTCGCCGCCGTCGCTGCCATCGCCGCGCTCGCGGGCGCCGTCGTGGCCCCGGCCGCCGGCGCCGCAACGGCCGGGCAGACCGTCAAGGTCACCGCCGAGAGTGCCTACGTCGACAACAAAGCCCCCGGCCGGGTCGTCTCCGGCACGATCTTCAGGGGCAACCGATTCAAGATCCATCGCATCGCACGGGTCGCCCGCGGCAGCGCCGCGGGCAGCCACTCGATCTTCATGTCACAGCCGGCAGCGGTGGCCGGGCTCATCGAACAAGCCGCGTCCGAGGTGGCCTCGGTCACGCGCTGACCCGAGCTACGCACGGCAGTCCTCATTGCAGCTCGCACCACCGGTATCGAAGCCCAGGGGTGCGCAGCAGTCGTCGCCGTCGCCGCGCCACAGCGCGGCGCATTCCTTCACCGCGATGGCCGAGATGACCAGAGCGGCGATCGGGTCCAGGATCGCAAGGCCGGCACCGGCGGCGAGCAAGGCGATCAGTGCCGCCGCGGCCTGGGCTGCGCACAATAGGTTCTGCACGCCTTCACCGGCCGTGGCGCTCGACCCAAGCCGCTTGGCCAAGCGCAGCTTGGCCCATCCCAGCAGCGGCATGAGCACGATCGCCGAGATCGTGACCGCGACACCGAGGGCGTTGGCGTGGACGTCGCTGCCGTGCAGGAGGCGGTCGACCGACTCGTAGAGGAAGTACGGGACCAGCAAGAGAAACGAACCCGCGACCCAGCGCTGCGCGGTGCGCTCGCTTGTGGCCGAGTGCGTCCGCGAGCCGGTGAAGCGCCAGATGATCGTCACCGACGCAAGGCCTTCGACGAATGACGAAGCGGCCCAGATGATGAGGCTCAGCGAGTCCGCCTGAAATCCTGCCGTCAGGCCGACGACGCCCTCGATCGTCATCCACAACAGCGACGCCCAGGACAGCCGCCGCGCAGCTGTGGCAGCCCTCAGCCAGGTGCCATCACGCTCGGGCGTCGGCGATCGCGCTGCGCCCGCTGTCGCGAGCGGCAACTGCACGCTCAGGACGCCACCTCGCTCGCGGCGGGGCACGCCAGCGCGCGCCCGGCATCGGTGAGCTCGTACATGACCATCTTCCCCTCGCGCTCGGAGCGCGCAAGGCCCGCGGCCTTCAGCGCCCGGACGTGATGGGAGACCAGCCGCTCGGGCCGGCCGACGACCCAGCCCAGATCACACACGCATGCCCGGCCGCCGTTCGCCAGCGCCAGCGCGATCGCCAGCCGCGTCGGGTCGCCGAGCGCCTTGAAGCCGGCAGCCGACGCTGCCAGCTGCTCGGCGCCGGGCAGCGCCTCGCGCATCGCCTGCGCCTTCGGCAGGTCCAGGCACAGCAAGTCGCAGGTGTCGTCAGCCATCACGGGATCGTACACACATACGTACGAGTGTACGTATGTGCTGGCTACCGCCGGGGTCCCGCGGGAGCGCGCGCGACGATCGAGGATCTCGATGCGCCCGGTATGCAGGTGTACTCGGTATCCCGTGCGAGGATGTCGAGCATGGCCGAGATACCTACGCGTCCCGACGACGCCCCTCCGCCGTGTCGGCCGCGTCCGGCCGTTGCGTCCGACCTCGGATTCGTTCGGCGGCCGATGGTGCGCTGGTTCGATCCCCACCAGCTCATCGACACGGCTGTCCGCGTGCTGGTCTCCGGCTTGTTCAGCTCCTACGCCGACAGCCGGGAGATGCAGGCGCGGGAGCCGGCCGATGTTCCGGATCGCTCCGGGCATGCGGAGCTGTGGCTTGACTATGTCGCCGACCTCGGCGACGGCTGGAACTCGACGTACACCGTGGCCAGGCTCCTGGCCGCCGAAGAGCTCAAGCTTGACTGGGGCGATGAGAGGCACTGCACCGAGCGCGGGCGCCTGCTCGTCATGGGGGGCGACGCGGTCTACCCGGTGCCCAAGGCCGCCGAGTATGAGAATCGCATGCTCGGCCCGTACCGGTCGGCGCTGCCATGCGTTCACAAGGATGCTCCTGAGCTGTTCGCCATCCCGGGAAGCCACGACTGGTATGACGGGCTGGTCAACTTCACCAGCGTCTTCTGTCGCAACCGCTGGATCGGCGGATGGAGAACGCTGCAGCGGCGAAGCTATTTCGCGCTCAAGCTTCCCCACGGCTGGTGGCTGTGGGGCATCGACATCCAGTTCGGGGCCTCCGTCGACGAAGTCCAGCTGCAGTACTTCGCCGATGTCGCGGCCGACCAGGTGCAGCCCGGAGACCGCGTCATCCTGTGCATGTCCAAGGAGGTCGAGAGCGGTCGCGACGAGGGCGAGGCGCATTCCGACCTGGATGTGGAGTATCTCGAGCGCGAGCTCATCCAGCCCAGCGGTGCCCGGTTGTTGCTGTACCTCAAGAGCGGAAAGCACTACTACTCGCGCTACGAGGAGAAGGACGGCCCGCGCCACCACATCGAGTCAGGTGGCGGCGGCGCCTTCTTGCATCCCACCCACACCCTGCCGGCCGAGCGCGTCGATCTGCCCGGGGCAGGCGGAGCCACCTACAGCCGAGCCGGCACCTATCCCTTAGCGGCGGTCTCCAAGCCGCTGCGGAAGCGCATCTGGTTGATTCCCGCCTACAACCTTCCCCTGGCCGCGGTGTTCGGCACTGTCCAGGTGCTGTTGGCGTTCATGCTGAACTTGCATCTAGGAGAGCGCCATGCCTCGCTTGGCGTCGGCGACCTGCTTCAGGCGATGTGGGAGAGCCCGACGGCCTTTCTGCTCAGCCTGCTTGTGTTGGCATTGCTGGTCGGGATGGTGCGTTTCGCGCACGACGCCAGCGGGATCGGCCGAGTACTGCTCGGGTTGGCCCATTCGACGCTGCAAGTAGCGAGCGTCGCCGGGGTCATGCTTGCCGCCTCGTACCTGTCGTCGACCCTCGCGCTTGATGGCGTGTGGTCCTTGCTCGGCTTTCTCGGCCTCGTTTGGCTGCTGGGCGGCATCTCGGGAATGGTCGGCATGGCGGGCTACCTGTGGGTGACCGGCTTCCTTGGCTTTCACAACACCGAGGCCTACGCACCCCTGCACCACCAAGACCTCAAGCATTTTCTGCGTCTGCACATCCAGGCCGACGGCACTCTGACGCTGTACCCGATCGCGATCGACCGCGTCGGCCGCAAGTGGACACTGTGCCCAGACGCACCTGCGCACGCCCCCTGGTTCGCCCCTGACGGGCCTGAGCCCGAGGCGCATCTCATCGAACAGCCAATCAGGATCGGGGCACCCGACGCTCACCCGTCGGCCACGACGACGCCATCTTCCCGAAGCGCTGTCGCACACTCATAGACGCCAGCTCGAAGCGGTCAGCCAGCACGAGTGACAACCGTTCGGTATTGCTATAACCGTTTGGTTGTGGCATGCTCGGGCGTATGGCGACCTTCGCGCCCGTGCTGTCACCGCGCCGCCGGCAATCGGCCGGGTGCTGCGCGACGGCTGTGCAACCCGGCGTCTCGGCTGAGCGGGCGGCCGCGTTGGCCCGCGTCGCGAAGGCGCTCGGGGACCCGACGCGTCTGCGGATCGTCGACGTCGTTCGCACGTCGGCGCCGGAGGCCGTCTGTCAGTGCGAGCTGCTGCCGTTGTTCTCGATGTCGCAGGCCGGCCTGGCGAAGCACCTGAAGGTGCTCGTCGACGCCGGGATCCTCGCGTCGCAGCGTCGCGGCACTTGGACGTACTACTACACGCGCCCGGGCGCGATGGGGGATCTGACGTCATGGCTGAGCTGACCGATCCCGGCATGGACGACGCCACGCGCGCCGACGTAGCGCAGTGGGCCGGCTGCATCGCCGGTGCGCTGACGCGTCAGCAGTTCGAGGACGCGCTGGACGCGGCGGGGCTCGTCGACGTCGAGATCCGCGAGACGCATCGCGTCCACGCGCAGGCCGCCGCGGCGATCATCCGCGCCACCAAGCCCGCCACCGAGGACTGCTGCTCACCAGCGGCGCTCCAGCAGTGCTGCGAGCCCGCCGAGAAGTCCGGCTGCTGCGCAGGGGCCACGGCGCCGCCGGCGAGTTGCGGCTGCAGCCCAGCGTGATCGACCAGCGGCCGGGGCTGCCGCGGCGCGCGGCAGCCGAGGGCCTGGCCGCGTTCGCGCTGGTCTTCGCCGGCTGCGGCGCCGTCATCACCAACACGACGCATCACGGCGCCCTCGGCGCGGTCGGCGTGAGCCTCGTCTTCGGCCTGATCATCATGGCCATGATCTACGCCACCGGACATCTCTCCGGCGCGCACATCAACCCTGCCGTCACGATCGCGTTCACGCTCACACGCCACTTCCCGGTACGCGACGCGATCGCCTACATCGCCGCCCAGCTCGCCGGCGCGACCGCCGCCGCACTCGTGCTGCTCGCAGCCTGGGCCGACAAGCCCGCGCAACTCGGCTCCACCGTGCCGACGGTCGCGACCGGCACCGCGCTGCTCTACGAGGTCATCCTGACCGCGCTGTTGATGTTCGTCATCATCGCCGTCGCCACCGACACCCGCGCAGTCGGCGCCGGCGCCGCGCTGGCGATCGGCGGCACCGTCGGGCTCGACGCGCTCTTCGGCGGTCCGATCACCGGCGCCTCGATGAACCCGGCACGGTCGTTCGGACCTGCGCTCGCGTCGGGCACCTGGACGGACTTCTGGATCTACGTCATCGCCCCGATCGCGGGAGCCGCGCTCGGCGCCTTCGCCTACCAGTTCATCCGCAGCCCTCAAACCCCGCCAGGAGGCGTGACCTGATGGCACACGTGCTGTTCGTCTGCCTGCACAACGCCGGACGCTCACAAATGAGCCGCGCGCTCTTCGAACACGTCGCCGCCGACCGCCACAGCGCCGACAGCGCCGGCACGACGCCGGGTGAGCGCGTGCATCCCGAAGTGCTCGCCGTCATGCGCGAGCTCGGCATCGACCTGTCCGATCGCGTGCCGCAGAAGCTCACCGACGACCTCGCCGAGCAGGCCGACATCGTCGTCACGATGGGCTGCGGCGACCAATGCCCGTACATCCCAGGCACGCGTTACATCGACTGGGACATCCCCGACCCCAAAGGCCAGCCGATCGACGCCGTACGCGCCACACGCGACGAGATCAAGCGCCTCGTCAACGGCCTCCTTGCCGAGCTCAGCGCCAGCCAGTAGGCCAGGATGATGGCGCCACCCCAGACTGCGCTGCCCTAAAGCTCGTCGACTTCCTCGTCCGCGACGATCTCCCGGCACAGCGCGACGCAGGCCGCGCAGATGCGGACGCCGGGCCGGCGCCCGCGCAGCTTTCCGGCTTGCGGTCGGGCCGGCGCTTCGATCATCGCGTCGGCCTGGGCTCGTCGCCTGCCGCAGAACCCGCAGCGCGCCTTGCCGTCGGCGCCGGCGAGAGATACGAGCGACGTGCCCGCGTTCGAGCGCGGCGCGCCGTCGATCAGGACCTCGCCGGCCAGCTCGACGCAGCGATCGCAGATGAATGTCCCGGGGCCCGCGATGATCCGGTGCGCGTGAGCGCTGTCGAGCCCGCAGAAGGAGCACGCCGACTGCGCCCCGCTCTGCTTCAGCGCGCCTTTGCCGGTGGAGACGTCGACGATCTGGTGGACGCGCTGGTAGCTGACGCCGAGTGCGTCGGCGACCTCACGCAGCGACGCACCCGACGCGTGCAGGCACCTGATCGCGTGCTGATAGCCGACCTGGGCGAGCTCGGCCTCGTGCTGGAGCTCGATCAGCTCGGCGCGTGCCCGTAGCGCGTTGGCAAGGAGATCGCGATCGACCGTCATCTGTCTACCACGGTAGACAGACGGTCATCGTCTGTCAACTCGCGCTCGTGACCGGTCGCCGGCGCGGTGTCATGTCCGCCTCCGTCGCTTCGTGGATCGCCGATGCTCTACGAGAGCAAACGTCGGCTCGGACGGAAACTCATCGGTCGTGCGATGAGGTTGGGCCGCAGCCCCCGCCCCGATCTTGCTCATGTCACGTCGAGCTCCCCGATCCGCGGCCCGACTCGTGTGACGTGCGGGATCGGCTGCAACGCCCAGTCCGGCGGCTCTACACCGGCCTGCTCGGCGGCGCGGAGGGCGAACATGCGCTCGAAGCCCGCGGGCGTGAAGACGATCAGGAACCGCGCCGGCGCGCTGCTGCGGTTGGCGAGCGCATGAGGCCCGCCGCGCAAGGCGAAGGCGAGCTCTCCCTGCCGCGCCGTGACCAGCTCGGTCGCCCGTAGGAGGACCCTCGGGGCTGACATGTGCTGCTCCGATCCGTCAGAGGTACGAGCCGCTCGGCAGGTAGGGCGCCATCGGGCCGACCCGCCCGCGGACGAAGATCGGGCCGACGGGCGCGAGCGAGAGGCCCGCCTCGAGCCCGACCCGGATCGCCCACTGGTTCTCCGCGCTGACGAAGTCGTAGGAGACCGTCCCGCCGCGCGGCCCGCTCGTGATCGCGCCCCACAGCAGGTCCTCGGCGGCGGCTTCGGTGCGCGCGGCCAGGAGCCAGGGCGAGCCGCCGCCCGCACAGACGAAGCCCTCGCCCTCGACGACGAGGAGCGTCGCGCCGGGCCGGTCGAGGACGGTCGGCAGGTCGCGCATGTGTGAGGCGCCGCGGGCGTGGCGCGAGGCGGCGTCGATCGTCTGTGCATCTGCGCGCAGGTCCCCCGGCCGGCAGCGCAGCGCAGTGGGCACCCGGCGTGGGTCCCAGGTGCCCGACAAGCCGACGGTCGGCAGAAGCCGGTAGCCCGGGCTGCGCGCGTAGCGGCGCATCGCCGCCGGATGGGAGGAGGAGAGGATGATCCCGCCCGGCTCGCGCGCGCCGTACCCCAGCGCGGGCGCGTAGAGACGGTTGCCGATCCCGAGACCCTGGAAGTCGGGCAGCAGCGCGAAGAGGCTGAGGCCCCAGACGCCCTCCCGGATGAGCCCGATCGCGGCACCGGCGATCTGGCCGTCGATCTCGGCGACCCAGCAGCCGCCGGGATCGGTCCGCTGCAGATGCGCGACGCGCGCCGTGCCACCGGCGACCCGGCTCGCCTCCTCCTCGGAGGTGAGCTGCGCCGGGTAGAGCCGTTCGAGGGCCGTGCGGGCCGCGGCCGCGGCCGCCGCGGCGTCCTCTGAGAGCAACGGGCGGATCGTCACGTTGGCCGGAGCGGGCGCAATCTCAGGATCCTTCATAGCGCCCTTCCCGTGCGTCGCAGTCGTCGATCGGCACCACGCCGACGAACCTACGCGATGAGCTCACCGGCAAACCTGCCGTCCCGTCTTGTGCGGCTGGACGGGACCATGCGTGCGCGCTCGAGGATCGGGGCGGCGGTGGCGGCGGACCTCCGCCGCGCCGCAGGAGATGGCGCGGGAGCTCCACCGCGACGGTGACGGCGGCCGCCAGGCCCAAGCCGAGCAGCAGCCCTTTGAGCGGGTTGTCCTCGAATGCGACGCCGCCGAGATAGCCCACGAGCGCTGCATAGGTCCCCCAGGCCACGGCGGCCACAGCGCCGAACGTCGCGAACCGGCTCCACCGGTAGCCGACCGCGCCGGCCGTCAGCGTGACCGCCGTCCGCGCGCCCGGGAAGTACCGCGAGACGACGATGATCACGCCGCCGCGCGCGCGCAGAGCGGCTCGTGCGCGGTCCAGCGCCGCCCGCCGGCGACTTCCGGGACGCGCGCGCCCGTACACGCGCGGACCCGTGAGGCGGCCCGCGGCGTAGGAGACCTGATCGCCGGCAAAGGCGCCGAGCGCCGCCACGAGGATCACGAGCGGGAGGCTCGGCTCGCCTGCTGCGGCGAAGACACCGGCCGTGATGACCGACGTCTCGCTCGGAACCAGTGGGAAGAACCCGTCGACGGCTGCGAGCGCGAACAGGACGAGGTAGATCCAGGGGGAGGACATGACGTCCTCGACGAGCGGGAGGATGGCGTCGGTCATGGCCTGCTCAAGCGTGTCAGCGACCGCAGGGACGTCACAGAGGGGTTGCCACGAGTCGAGGGTTCGGGTTGCAACACCTCCGCCGCCCGCCGGGCCGGATCCTCAGCGGCGATCTCCGTCCGCTCGGCGGCGATCGTCGCCGGGAAGAACGTGCAGCTCGCAGCCTGGGGCGAACGCTTGGTCTCC
>Ga0136617_10001475_pt1 | contig 20937 bp, 18 predicted proteins | sample AntDrymUQ3222106_2_FD_129672 | JGI IMG/M metagenome (GOLD analysis project Ga0136617, IMG submission 129672) | Polar desert sand microbial communities from Dry Valleys, Antarctica - metaG UQ322 (21.06) | ecosystem: Environmental > Terrestrial > Soil > Desert | place: Antarctica: Dry Valley...
CGGAGGCAAGCAGATCTCGCGGTCAGCGGGCGCCCGGGAGCAGTCGAGCACCGAGGTTGTCAAGACAGCGGCCATCGCCGGCGGCGGAATAGCACTGTTGCTGGCGGGCCTGGCCGTGGCGCTGCCGTTGCTGATGGGTGGACGACGCAAGTCATGATTCGAATCGCGGCTCCGCGGGTGCTGGCCTGCCTGTGCGCTGCGACGGCTGCGTGCCTCGGCCTGCCGGTCGCGGCGCTGGCGAGCACCGCGACGGTCACGGCCCGGCCGGTGCGAGCGTACGTGCCGGCCGGGACCGAGATCCAGGGCACCCCATCTCCAGCCGGTGCGCCTGCACTGAAGCCTGGCCAGTACCAGGACTCGCTGCGCGCCGAAGATCCAAAGCACTACACGATCACACTCGCCGACGGGGTGACCCCGTATCTCGCGGCGACAGTCATCCGTCCGCACGGCGTGGTGACCGCCGCCGGGCAGGCCGCTGATGACTATGAGGCGTTCAACGACTATGTGGAGATCGGCATCGGCACCGCCTCCGGAACCGACTGCGGCTCGTTTAAGACGGGGCGCACCCAGGACCGGTCGGTCGGGCCATCGACCGCCGTGGTCCGCCCGGGTCGGGTCGGCGGCCAGTGGACAGGCATGTACTCAGGGCCTGACGAAAGCAGTTGCGGCAGGCCCGGCAAGTACGTGGTCTCGGTCGGCCGTACCCAGAACTCGGAGCGCATTCCCAACGCTGAACTGCCGGTCGAGATTGTGTTCATCGCCGAGCCGCCGCTTGCCGAGGACGTCACCGCGCTGCCGCCGCAGCAACCGGTCATCACCTCGTCGCTGTCGCCTGACATCACCGCGGCCGCAAAGGCCGTGAGTGGCGGCGGCAGCTATGGGACGGCGGCCGAGCTGCCCAAGTCAGGTGGATACACCGACAACATCCGGCCCGGTGAGACGTTGTACTACCGGATTCGGCTCGGCACGGGCCAACGCGTCGGATACACGCTGCGCTTCCACGGTCAGAAGTCGCTCGACGAGTCGCTGTCGGTCTTTGCGTACGTGGCCACGCCGTTCCGCGAACTCGCCGACGAGTCGAATGACGTGGGGGGCTACTCGAGCTCATCGGATGAGACGCTCACCGGGCAGACTGCCGCGCCGATCGGCTACCGCAACAGGGACAGCGACGCCGACGCCGTGCAGTCGCTGCGATTGACCGGCTACTACTACCTGGTCGTGAACATGGACAACAGCCGTGACCCCGCAGAGGCCGAGGTCCCCATCAACATCGCGGTGCAGGTGGCGGGCAAGGCAACAGACGCGCCGAAGTACCGGAAGGTTGACGGCACAAGCAACCTTGACGACTTAGGCCTGCCCGGGCAGGAGTCACCCGGGTTGTCGTTGCGCAAAGTCGCCTACCTGGCCGCCGGCGGTCTCGCGCTGACAGTCGCCCTTCTCGTGCTTCTCGTCCCGTTCCTGCGGCGCCGCCAGACCTAACCGAGGCTGTCGCCGTCCACAGCTTCACGCCTGTCGCGCGGTTCCTTTGTGGATGTCAGGTCGTGGCGGCGAGCCAGAAGGCGATCACCGCTGCCGCGACCAGCACGGTCGCAACGACCAGTCGCAGGATCGGCCGTGCCCCGAATCGTGGCTCCGCTGGTCTGTCGGCGCCGCCCTCGCTGCTGCCGAGCCCGCTCGGGGCGGGCGGGATGTCCGGCGGGTGGTACGGCGCCTGGGGCTGGTGAACCTGCGTGACCGCGACCGTCGCGGCTGGCGGCGGGGCAGCCACCGTTGCAGGTCCTGGTGGCCATCCTGCCGGGGCTGGCACCGGTGGCGCTGGCGGCGCGGCCCAGGGTGGCCCGGCGTCAGGAGCAGCGGGCCGGGGCGCCCTCGCTGGCTGCCCGCTGACCTGGGTAGGGGGTTCGGCAGTATCCGGCTGGTTCGCTGGCTCGGTCGGGCGCCAGCCCGCGGGTACCGGGCCAACCCGGTCGGGCACTACGATCCGCCGCCGATCCTCAGGGTGCTGGGCCGCGCGGGCAGGGTCGAAGATTCCGGAGTGCGAGATGGCCGAGCGCAGGGCAGCTCGTGCGTGCTCGGCGGTCGGGAGACGGTGATCGGGCCGATGGTCGGTGAGCTGGCGTACCCACCACCACAGCGGATCAGGCACGTTGGCCGGATGCTCATCCATCGGTAGCGGGCCGGTGGCCGGTGGCCGCTGCCCGGTGAGCAACATGCGGGCTACCACGCCGACGGCGAAGAGGTCTTGACGCGGATCCGGTTCGGCACCGAGCCAGATCTCGGGCGCCACATAGCCAGGAGTGCCAAGGACCATGCCCACATCGGTCAGCCGGGGCTTGCCGAGGATGGTGGCCACGCCGAAGTCGCCGAGCCGCAGGAACGGCGGGCCGTCGCCGGTGGGCTCCAGAAGAAGATTTCCCGGCTTGATGTCGCGATGGACCAAGCCGGTCTCGTGCACCGCGGCGAGGGCATCGAGGAGCTGGTCGACGAGCTGGGCGGCAAACGGCACGGGCAGGGCGCCATAGTCCTCGAGCAACTGCGCGACTGTGCCACCGTTGACCAGATCCATGGTGAGCAGGACATCGTGGTCCTCGGCAGCCCAGCCGATGGGCGGCACGACGTGCGGATTGACCACCCGCAGGGACTGCTCACGGACGAACCTCAGCAGGCCCTCGGCATCGCGCTGGCGCAACAGCTTGGCAGCGACGTGGCGCCGCTGCCGGCGGTCCCAGACCCGCCAGACAGCACCGGACGCGCCCTCGCCGAGAAGGTCGATCAGCTCGTAGCGGCCCGCGTAGACCTCACCCATGGAGTTCCCGCACTGCGCGCCTCTGTCCTCTCCCATGACCCCGGAAAATGTCAGTGTAAGAGCCGATCGGCCCGCACCCGTACCGTAGGCGCGCGGCAACATTCCCGCACGAAGGGACCCTGGGCATGGCGGACGCGTGGGTGACGATCGCGGGCGAGCGCTACCCGCTCGAGCCAGGCCAGCCTTTCACGTTCGGCCGGTCCCCAGGCTGCACGGCGCGGCTGGACCCCGACGACGCGGCAATCTCTCGGCTGGCTGGCTCGATCGAGTACGAGCAAGCGGCCTGGTGGCTCATCAACCGGAGCAGTCTCCGGGCCCTGGCGCTGATCGATGAGCTGGGCCTGCGCTCGGTCCTCCCGCCTGGCCGCCGGGTGGTGCTCGACACCGAGGTACGGGTGGTGGTCGACGGCGCGCGGCAGTCGTACCTGGTGGTGATCAGTGTGCCGCCCGCGGTGCCGGATTCGGCTGCCGTCGAGCCGCCGGAGGGGACCCTGACTCCTTCGGCGGCGGTGTGCAGGTCAGCGACGCCGACCGGCTGGCACTGGTCGCGTTGTTCGCCGGCTACCTCGCCGACCCGCCGCGGCATGATCCCAACCCGCGCAGCTACGCCGCCGCGGCGGCCCGGCTGGGCTGGCCCAAGACCACGCTGGTCAAGCGGGTGGAATACCTGCGTACGCGACTGACCAATGCCGGCGTCCCCAACCTGACCGGCTGGAATGCACTGCCCGCCCTGGCCGAATATGCGATCACCACCGGCCTGATCACCAAGAGCGACTTGGCCAAGATCGGCCTGTGAGCGAGTTGGACGAGCCGGGTGAGCCGAGCTGATCCGTCGATGCTCACCTTGAGCCTGTTATCCACTTCGGGCACACCGGGTGCTGACCAGGCCGCCCGCTCGACCTCTCGCCGTTGGTACTCCCACCCTGGCCGCGAACATGTCGCGCTACCTGATCGACCGGCTCACTCGCCACCCGGGGATCGAAATCCTGCTGTACACCGAGGTACGAGAGCTCGTCGGTGAGGAGACCCTCGAGGCCGACGTCGTGGAGAACAACCAGACCAGCGAGCGCAGCACGATGGCGTGTCGTGCGCTGTTCGTCTTCATCGGTGCCGAGCCGCGGGTGCGCTGGCTGGCCGACCAAATTGAGCTCGACGAGCACGGCTTCATCCGGTGCCGCAAGATGCTCGACAGCACCTCTCCCTCCCCCCGACTGTGCACTGCTCACCCGAACGCACCTGGGCCCAAGGGTCGCCAACCGCGGCCCCGGGGGTCGGTCTGTCGGGGACTCTCTCCCGCCGACTGTGCACTGCTCACCCGGGCGCACTTGGACTTGCCGTGCGACGGGCTTGCCCTTGTTCATCACCAACAACGTCGAAACCGCCTGCACTGCGAACCGGTGGGAGAGTTTCGGTGCCTGGTCGATGTCAACCTTGACGAGCTTGACCCGCCCGGCAAACTCCCGGGCCAGCCGCTCCAGCACCGGGATCGACGCCTGGTCCGCGACGTCGGCAAAACTGTCATCGTCGGCATCGACGATCCACGGCAGCGGGGAATGACTGTTGCCGCATCGCGGAACGCCGGTCGCCGACGCAGGAACGCGGTTTTGCTTGCCGCACTTCTCGCACACCACAATGCGCCTCGGGCTGGTCATCTGCCGCTCCCCGGTCGTCGTCATGCTGCGGCCTGGCTCGCCGGGGCTGTGGGTCCTCGTACGTCACCACCAGCTCTTCCCCAGCCAGGTCGACACGTATCACCGCGCCGTCCGCGACGTTGCCGGTGAGCAGCGCCCGCCCGATCCGTGTTTCGACCTCGCGGACGATGAATCGGCGTAGCGGTGGCCGGGCTAGCGGCTGATCAAGCTAGGGGAAGGAGCGCAGGGGGATGTCTCCCGACGCGCCCCACTGGGTGGGAGCTTCGCCGCGCACGAACCAGAAGCCGTCGAGCGGGCGCCACACCACAACGTCGGCTTTACCGTCCCCGGTGAAGTCGCCGGTCACCGGTGTATCGGAGGGGACCCCAAACGGGGTGGCACTGCGGTCGCTGCGGACGTACCACGTTGCGTTCGAGGGGCGCCACACCGCGAAGTCGGGCCGGGCGTCGCCGGTGTAGTCAGCAGCTACCGGACGATCACCGGACTTGCCCCACTGGGTGGGGCCGGGCAGGCCGCGGACGTGCCAGTTCCCAGTCGACGGACGCCAGACGGAGAAGTCGGCCCTGCCGTCTCCGGTGAAGTCCCCCAGCACTGGCACGTCGCCAGACGCGCCCCACTGCACGGCGCTGGCATTCGGTACGTACCAGGTGCCGTTGGACGGACGCCACACAGCGAATTCGGTCTTGCCGTCACCGTTGTAGTCAGCGGGTACGGGCTTGTCCGTGGCAGCACCGAAGGGCACCCCGGCCAGTCCTGTGACGTACCAGGTGCCGTTGGAGGGGCGCCACACGGCAATGTCGAATCTGGCGTCGCCGGTGAAATCTCCGACCAGCGGCACATCGCCGGACTGGCCGAACTTCGGCGCTGAGGGAGCGGATTCCTTGACGTACCAGCCGCCGTTCGACGGGCGCCACACGGTCCGGTCCGCGACGCCGTCACCGGTGAAGTCCGACTGCGGCTTCGGGATGACGTACGGCAGGAAGCAGAAGCCGGAGCGACCGGACACTCCTGCGCACTCGCTGGTGTTGCCGTGGTTGTCACTGGCGATCCAGAGACCCGCAGGGGTGATGAGCATGTCCTGAGCGCCGATCCCACGCCCGCGAGTCGGGTTGAAGGTGAGCCTCCCGCTGGTGGGGCTGAGCCCCGCCATGCCTGGAGCCTTGACCCCGCCAGGGCCTGGCAACGTGTCGTCAGCATTGCCGCTGCAATGGTTGGCGTCGTCCATCCACCGCTGGTGGCCACCGACGAAGACGGTGGTGCTGTCCGCCGCGGTCGAGAACAGCGTGTCGCAGCCGGTGTAGTTGACCCACAGGTGGCTGACCGGGCCGGGCGTGCTCGGGAAGGCGGCGGCCGAGTCACACAACCCCGCGCGCGGATCGCTTCGATCGAAGCCAGGGCCAGTGGCCGGCTTGTCGCCAGTCGTCGCGATGTAGACCTTGGACCCATCTGGAGCCCAGGAGGCGTCCTGCAGCCAGAACGGAACGACGACGCCACAGTTCTGATCGAACTCCGTTGAGTACCAGGAATTGACGGTCGCATTGAGCGCACCCAGGTCGAGCATGAAGATCTGCCGGCGAGGCAGGCCGCCCACCGAGGTGAACACCCCCATCGCCAGCAGCTTCGTCCGGTCCGGGCTCAGCGCGAAGTTGTAGACGCGGGTGGGGTTTGGGCCCGACGGCATCCCGTTGTCATCGACGTACTGGTAGCTGCCGGAGATGTTCAGGTTGACGTAGCCGTCGTCGTCCCCCGTCGTGGGGTTCAGGCTGGCGAAGTATCCGCGGCTGGTCGTGTTGATCACGGTGAAATAGCCGCCGACCAACAAGTGGCTGCCCGACATCAGCAGCGCGGAGACCTGACGGTCGGCGGTGTGCTTGAACGTGGAGATGAAAGCTCCGGCGGTCCCCTCTCCCTGAACGGCAGCCAGGTTGGTCGCGTTCTGGCCGCCCACATTCTGGAACACGCCACCCAGGTAGGCAGTGCCGCAGTCGGCCGTCAGTGCTACCGAGTTGACCTTGCCGTTGACGTTGGGGTTCCAGGACGACACGGCTCCCGTCGTCGCGTTGAACGAGAACGCGTTGTTGCGGGGATAGGTGGTGCCGCCCTGCCTGATCGATGTGAACGTTCCGACCGCGTACATCATGTCGCCGCAGGGCACGAGTTGACGCACTTGCTCGACGGTGCCGTCTGTTCCGCTGCTGGCCAGGGTGGGCGTCCAAGCCGCGGGCAGGGACGAGATCGCCTTGATGACCGGCGGCACCGCGGCCGGGGCGGCGGCTGGAGCCACCGTCGCCTGTGCCGCTGGCGGCAGTGTCACGAAGAGCAGTGCGCTGAACGCACCCACAGCAAGGCTGACTCGGCTCATTCTCATCCGGAAGAATCGCCCCATCTCGTGGCGCGGTGCAGAACTCGCGCCCGCCCTGTCAATGCGCGGGTTCTGATAACATATCGTGGCTGGGCGATCACGCAAGCCGAGATGGCCCGTTCAGCCTGTTCTGGCTATCTTGCGGTTATCTGCTGCCCGTTGCGAGTGCGCTCGGACGCTCACTTTCGGTCATGTACCTCCGAGCGCCCGCCGCCGGCCCAGTCCGGCTACTCTTCACACCCGAGCAGGCAGCTCACACACGTGTCGCAACAACCGCCGGAGTCCGCCCATCCGTCAGCGGGACGGCGTTGCGACGTCCGAAGTGCTGGGTGTGGGTCAGGTTTGCCAGAGGCCGATTCGGGTGCCGTCGGGGTCGGTGAAGACGGCCATGCGGCCGAGCCCGGGGATCCCCAAGGTGTGGGGACGACGGTAGTGCCGCCGAGTAGCTCGGCGTGCTCGATGGCGGCGTCGAGGTCAGGGACGTTGAAGTAGATGACCACTCCGGGCGGGTGGGGGCTGTCGGGGCTGGCCTGGCCGATGCCTCCGGGCAGCCGCTGGGTCGTGGGCTGCACGAGGCCGTAGTTCATCGACTCCTCGACCAGGATCTCCCAGCCGAGCAGGTCGCGGTAGAAGGCGCGTGATCGCTCGGCGTCCTTCGAGGTGATGTCGATCCATGCGGGCGCGTTGCTCATCGTTCAGCTCCTCGTGGGGTGGACTCGAAAGGACAGACCGTCGTCTTCCCCGAAACTCATCGCAGGGCCTCTCACCTGGGCACGACTCTCGGCCACCTCGCTCGGGCGGATCGGCGCCGCGGACGCCGTCGCTCGTCCCACAAGTCGATCCCTTCCGGTGATCCGACGTGGTTGTCGTAGACGAGGGTCACCGTCCGTCCGGCGACCAGTAGCTGTGACAGCGATGAGTTTCGCGCCCGTTCGAGGTCTGACTGGTAGCCACTTCTTCAGCTGCGACGACACTCCGGAGGAGATCTCGCTGATGACCGTCATCTCGAAGCCCGGGCAACGTTGGGTGCTCGCCTTGACCTCGATCGCGTCGTTCATGGTCGCGCTCGACCTGCTGGTGGTCTCGACCGCTCTGACCTCGATCCGCACCGATCTGGGTGCCTCGATCGAGCAGGTGCAGTGGACGATCACCGCCTACGGTCTGAGCTTCGCCGTGTTATTGCTGACCGGCGCGGCGTTGGGCGATCGTTTCGGCCGTCGGAAGGTCTTCACGATCGGGTTGGGCGTGTTCGCGCTCGCATCGGCGGGATGTGCGCTGTCACCGGATGTGGGGTGGCTCATCACCGCCCGTGCCGTACAGGGCGCTGGGGCCGCGATGGTGATGCCGCTCGCGGTGGCGCTGCTCACCGCCGCCACCCCGGCAGAGCGCCGGGGACGCGCGCTGGGTGTCTTCGAGGGCATTACCGGCCTGGCCACCATTGCCGGACCGCCCGTCGGCGGCGCCGTCGCGCAGCTGATCGGCTGGGAGTGGGTGTTCTGGGTCAACGTGCCGATCGCACTGCTGATGGTCCCGCTCGTGGTGTCCCGGATCGGGGAGAGCCACGGGTCCGACACCGCCCTTGACACGGTCGGTCTCGTCCTAGTCACCGGGGGCGCGCTCGGGCTGGTGTGGGGGTTGGTGCGGGGCAACGAATTGGGCTGGACCAGCCCCGGGATCGTGGCCGCGCTGGCCGCCGGGACAGGGCTGATAGTGGCGTTTGTCCGCTGGGAGCTGCGGATCCGAGAGCCGATGCTGCCGATGCGGTTGTTCGGCTCCCGAGCCTTCGCCGGCGCTACCGGGGCGAGCTTCCTGCTGTTCGCCGCGCTGTACGGTTCGGTGTTCTTCCTCGCCCAGTTCATGCAGATCGGACTCGGCTACACACCGCTGGAGGCCGGGCTGCGCCTGGTCCCGTGGACAGCCACGCTGTTCGTCGTCGCCCCGCTAGCCGGGGCGCTGGCCGATCGAATCGGCAACCGCCCGATACTGGTCAGTGGCCTCATGCTGAACGCGGCCGGCCTGGCCTGGATCGCGGTGATCGCCACGCCGGGCGTCAGTTACCTGGCGCTGGTCCTACCGCTGGTCGTCACTGGGATCGGCGCCTCAATGGCTATCCCAGTCGTCCAGAACGCGGTGTTCGGCGCCGTCGCAACGAACCAGGTGGGCAAGGCGTCCGGGGCCAACAACATGACCCAGGAACTCGGCGGCGTGTTCGGCATCGCGATCCTGGTGGCGGTGTTCACCACCGTGGGCAGCTACGCCTCGGCCGTTGCCTTCATTGACGGCTTCACCGTCGCGGTCGGTGTCTGCGCTTCGCTGGCGTTCGGTGCGGCGATCACCGCACTCGCCGTGCCACGCTCAGCCCCATCACCGCAGCTCGCCCCACAGGCGAGGTGTCAGGCCGAGGCACCTCTGCGGCGTCCGAGTCCAGAGCGAGCCAGATGATCCGCAACACCTCTCAGGCCTGATCCTCGCGGCAAGCCTCTGATCCGCTCCGCCGCCATGTAGGGCTTGCCACGCTGGTCACGGTGAGCGGCCACCGCGGCCGTCTTCACCTCCACATAGTCCTCGATGTCCACGAAGACGCTCGGGCTAAAGGCCGCCGTCGCCGAGGGGCTCTCGAAGCACAGGATGGACGCGTGCGACCGGCCCGCGCGCAGGGTCGCGATATGCACGGCGCGATGGTCCTGGTGCTGGTCGTTGGCCGAGTGGGTGAGGATGATGACGGGATTGAATCGGCGCATCATGTCTTCGATGGCCGACACCATCTCGAGCTCACACTCGGCAAGGCGGGTGTCCGGGAAGTCGCGGGTATACAACGCCGCAACGCCCATGAAACGGCCGCCCGTGCGGGCTTCGGCCAGTCGCACCGCGCCGCTTCCGCCCTGCTCGCCACTCGTCATGACGAGCGCGCGAACCTCGTGACCGGCGTCGGCCAGCTTGGCCATCGTCGCACCACAGCCAAGCTCAAGGTCATCGGGATGGGCACCGACCGCGAGCACCCGCCGCGGCCTGATCGCGACGTTCGACCGGATCCATCTCGACGACCCGAGCACCCCGACCGAGCCGAGCGCGATGGCCGTTCCCAGCGCCACCACGGGGCCGATGCCGACCGGACCTGCGGTCGCGAGGTCGGCGTTGGCCGATACGAAAACCGCCGCGGCGGCCACGGCCGCAATCCGCACCACGTGCGGGTCTGCGCATCCGGCGTTTCATCGTGCCCCAGCTACGACGGCACTGACCGCGGTCATGGCGGGAAGGAAGGCCAGAACTCCGAAGAGAAACGCGGTCATAGTCAGGCACTCCTCGTGCGGTCTCAGCACGCCCTCTTGGCGCACCGCCCACAAGAGGCATCGTGACCGACGATGAAGTTTCTACGGTCTTCCGGATGAGAGCACATTCATGTCACGGCGTACATCACGGCCGGCAGTAGGGCTAGCCGTGCAGCGCACGTCCCCCGATTAGCCGTACGCCGAGCTGCTGACGTTTCAGACGTACCACATGCCGTTCGACGGCCGGAACACGGCGACATCCACCTTGCCTTCGTCGGTGACGTCGGCTCAAGGCGTGGTCTTGTACGGCATGAAGCAGATGCCGGCGTGGCCGCCCACGCCGCCGCAGTCGGCGGTGTTCTCGAAGTTGTCGCTCGCGATCCAGAGGCCGGCCGGGGTCACGACCATGTCGTCAGCCCCGAGCCCACGCCCACGTGTCGGGTTATAGGTCACTGCCCCGCTGGTCGGGCTGAGCCCGGCCATGCCCGGAGCGGCGACCGAGCCGGCACCTGCGCTGTCGCAGCCGAGCGAGTTGCTCACCCACCGCTGGTGCCCGCCGATATACACGGTGTTGGCGTCGGCGGCAGTGGAGTACAGCGAGTCGCAACCGGTGTAATTGACCCACAGGCTGCTGACCGTCCCGGCAGTGGTCGGGAACGCCGCTGCGACGTCACACAGCCCGGCGCGCGGGCCGGCAGGGAGGTATCCGGCGCCCCTGGCCGGTTTGTAGCCGGTAGTCGCGATGTAGATCTTGGTCCCGTCGGGTGCGAACGACGCGTCCTGGAGCCAGAAGGGCTGCACGGCCGCGCAGTTCTGGTCGAACTCTTTTGAGTACCAGGGGTGCACCGCCGTGTTCGCGGCATTCAGACTCAGCATGAAGATCTGCCGGCGTGCCTGGCCGCCCACCGACGTGAAGACGCCCATCACCAGCAGTCGGTTGCGCGCCGGGTTCAGCGCGAAGTTGTAGACGCGAGTCGGGTTCGCACGCGATGGCTGACCGCCCTGGTCCACGTACGAGTAGCTGCCGGAGATGTTCAGGTTGACGTAACCGTCGTCACTTCCGGTGGAGGGGTTCAGGCTGACCAGGTAACGGCGGGCCGACCCGCTAATCGATGTGAAGTATCCGCCTGTCAGCAGGTGATTGCCCGACACGAGCAGTGCGGACACCTGTCCGTTGGCGGTGCGCTGGAATCCGGAATTGACGGCCCCCGTCGAGGTGTTCACCGACACGATGTTCTTGGCCGCGGTGCCGCCCACGGTGGTAAAGACGCCCCCGAGGTAGGCGGTCGCGCAGTTCGCCGACAGCGCCACCGAGTTGACCTTGCCGTTGACGTTGGGGTTCCAGCCCGTCAGCGCGCCGGTGGTCGCGCTAAAGGAGAACGCGTTGTTGCGGGTGTACGTCACGCCGTTCTGCCTGATCTGGGTGAACGTGCCCACCGCGTACATCAGGCCACCACACGGCACCAGCTGACGGACCTGCTCAACGGTTCCATCGCTCCCGCTGGTGGCCAGGCTGGGAGTCCACGGGGCAGGTACTGACGCTGGCGGCCCCGCGGCGGCCGCGGCTGACATCGACGCGGAGGGCGCCGTCGCGAGCAGAAATCCGGTGACTAGCCCGAGCGTCAACCCGATACGGCTCCACCTCATGCGAATATCGCCCCATCTCGTCATACGACGCACCCTGCGCCCGGCTTTGTCCCCTAACGGGGACTGAGGAAAGATACCGCTCCCTGGTGACGACGCAAGAGGCGCGTCCGGCGCCCACTTCGGAGAAGTCGCCAGAAATGGCTGAGAAGGCTGGCGCGGTGTGGGTGTCGATTCTGCTTCGATCTAGCGTTTGACTCGTGACCGATCCCATCAAGCGAGCCCGGCGGCTGGCTGAGGACGGATTGGCGCACGCGTTGCCACAGCGGTGGGACCACGTGCGCGCGGCGGCCGCCAAAGCTGAGTCGCTGCGGCCCCTGCTTGGTCGCGACTCGAATCGCCTCGTCGCGTCAGTGTGGCTACACGACTTGGGTTATGCGCCTTCGATCCGGCACACCGGCTTCCACCCGCTTGACGGGGCTGAACACCTTCGCAGGCTTCGTCTCGACGACCGGCTGTGTTGCTTGGTCGCCAACCACTCGGGAGCGAAGTACGAGGCAGTGCTCCGTGGCCTGGGCGGGAGATTGGCCACGTTCCCGGATGAGAGATCGTTCGTCCGAGAGGCCCTGTGGTACTGCGACATGACGACTAGCCCGTCCGGTCAGCCGGTGAGTTTCGATGATCGGTTGGCCGAGATCCGTCAGCGGTATGGCGAAGACCACACCGTGCCCCGGGGGGTCACCGCCGCCGCTGACGAGATCCGGGCTGCCATCGCGACGGTCGTCGCTGCAGCCCGTGCACACGGGCTGCTCTTGGTCAGCTAGCGCAGAGCGCCGCGCTCACCAGTGAGATAGTCCGCGATGCGAGCGCGAATTCGCGGGTGCATGGGCAATTGTTCGATCTCGTCCGGGCTGAAGACGCCAATGGCGGTGGACTCATCGCTAGTCCGCAGCTGGCCACCAACGACACGAGACGCGACGCAGACCGAGTACTCCTGTCGCACTTCGCCGTCGTCGTATGCGAACACATGCCGGGGGTCGGTGTAGACGCCGACGATGTACTCCGGCTGGACGTCGAGGCCCGTCTCCTCGCGCACCTCGCGTACGACGTTCTCTCCTAGAGACTCCCCCAGGTCCATGCCGCCGCCAGGCAGCGCCCACATGTCATTGTCCGTGCGCCGATGCAGCACAAAACGTCCATCGCTCGTCGCGACGATGGCTGAGGCGGCAGGGACGAGCGAGTTGGCAGCGGGTGCAGTTGGATCGTCGTAGTAGTCCACCCTGCCCATCTATGAGTCCTCCGCTCCGTCTGAGGTCGTCAACTCCCGCTCGTGACGTGTTGATCTTCGACCATCGTGGTGCTTTCCCAGATGCTTTCGAAGTGTGCGGCGAAACGTGAGAACAAGCCGTTCGGGCCGAGCCTTCGTAGGTGTAGTAGCGGTGCAGAGGCCCCCGGCGTGGCGTACAGGTGAGGGGTCACAAGCATCTCGTCGTCGAAGCGGAACACCGAGTTGTACAGCGGCACGTCTTGATAACGGAGGTCGAAGTTCTGGCAGCCCAACAGCGGGCGGAGGTACTTCAAGGTCGTGCGAATTCGTCCGTTCAACGTGAGCGCAAGGTTCTCTTCCTTCTGGCGGTCTCTCACGTGGCTTGAGTTCGGATCCGCCATTGCGGCCCGCACAACGCAGCCTTGTTCGCACTTCGCCCGCAACGTGTCGATCAGGTGCGGGTGCTCAAGCGGCAGGAAGTACAGCGTGTAGCCAAGGAGGTCGATGTGGCGCTCGGATCGGCTGATCAGGTCCCACCATGTCGAGGTCGGAAGCTTCGACCGATACGGGTACGCACTGACGATCTCCGCTGTCGAGCCCGTTGTGTCGGCGGACCTGCGCTCGACACCCGGCCACAGAAACTCCTGATCCTCGTGCAGGAACTTGGCGATTGCCCACCTGTGCCGAGGATGGGGCACTCGGCCACCGATCCATCGACTGCGGCATCGGCTCATGGCCGAGGAGCTGGCCGACCTGCTCGACACCGTGCTCGCCGGTGAGGTGGTTGGTGATCGCGCTACTGCGGAACGCTTGGTACGGGTTGTCGGTGGAACACTGGCGCTCATTGAACGGCACACCGTCGACGGACGCGGCCGATGCCCTGTGTGCTGGATAGAGCCGCCTCGCTGGTGGCGTCCCTGGCCCCGCCGGTCGTCGTGTTCGGTGTACGTCGCATTCCGCACCTGCCGAGCGCCCGACGACGCCCACGAGTCAACCGAGTAATCGGTACTGATGCGATCCGGGCGCACTACTTGCACATCCTTGTCGATCCGGTGAGTCTGCTTGCATGGCCACTGACGACGACTTCCCCGTACAGGGTGTCGACTTCATCAACTTCGTGGTCGGCAATGCCAAACAAGCAGCTCACTTCTACTCAACCGCGTTCGGCATGCGCGTCACCGCCTACCGAGGCCCCGAGACCGGAGAGCGCGACTACGCGGAGTACGTCCTGGAGTCCGGCGCCGCGCGTTTCGTCGTCACCGGCGAGACCCATGCGCGTACCAGCCTCGGTCGTCATGTCGCTACGCACGGCGACGGAGTGCTCGACATCGCACTCACGGTCCCCGATGCCACGCGTGCCTACCAGACTGCTGTTGCGCGCGGAGCCAAGGGCATCAGCGAGCCCACCCTGCACTCCGACGACAGCGGAAAGCTCGTGACCGCCTGCATCGCGACGTACGGCGAGACCCGCCACAGCCTGATCGAGCGGACGAACTACAGCGGCGCTTTTATGCCCGGCTTCGTCGCCCGTGGCCCCATGGTGCCGCCGCCGGAGAAGCGCTACTTCCAAGCTATCGACCATTGCGTGGGCAATGTCGAGATGGGCCAGATGGATGACTGGGTGCACTTCTATAACCGCGTCATGGGTTTCACGAACATGAAGGAGTTCGTCGGCGACGACATCGCCACCGATTACTCCGCACTCATGAGCAAGGTGGTCGCTGACGGCAGTCGCAAGGTGAAGTTTCCGCTCAACGAGCCGGCGGTGGGCAAGCGGAAGTCCCAGATCGACGAGTACCTGCAGTTCTACGGCGGCCCTGGGGTGCAGCACATCGCGTTGGCAACTGGCGACATCGTCTCCTCCGTACGCGCGATGCTGGAGAGGGGCGTGGAGTTCCTGGCCACGCCGCACGCCTACTACGACAAGCTCGGCGAGTGGGTGGGCGACACCCGGGTGCCGGTGGACACCTTGCGGGAGTTGAAGATCCTGGCCGACCGCGACGAAGACGGCTATCTCCTGCAGATTTTCACCAAGCCGGTGCAGGACCGCCCGACCGTCTTCTTCGAGTTGATCGAGCGGCATGGCTCACTCGGTTTCGGCAAGGGTAACTTCAAGGCGCTGTTCGAGGCGATCGAGCGCGAGCAGGCACTGCGGGGCAATCTCTAGCCCAATTTCCGGTGATCCAGGGAAGCGCACGTACCGAATCAGGGAGGTGGGTTTCCCTGGATCACGAAGATGGATCAGCTTGCGGCATGATCGACGCATGAGCCAGCCGCTACGGGACTCTGACTACTTCACCCCGCCCCCGCAAAAGCGTCCGTACGGAGCCCCGGCCGGCTCCCCCACGCAGCCGGCGGCGAAGGGTGATCTGACTCCGCCGGGAGCGCAGCAGCTCGCCACACCAGGACGCCGGCTCGTGGCCCGCATCATCGACGCAGGGATCGTCGCTGTCATCGCCTTGCCCTTCACGGCACCGCTGCTGAGCGAGCTGTTCACCCACCTCAACGACAAGGTTGCGACCGCGACCGCGACCGGCAGCCAGGCCAGCCTGTCCGACCCCACGACCATCCGGCTGACCCTGCTGCTCACGGCGGTGGTGCTCGCCGCGTCCTTCGGCTACGAGGTGCCCCAACTACTGCGCTGGGGGCAAACCCTCGGCAAGCGCATCACCCGCATCAAGGTCGTGCCGCGCAACTCGGTGATCCAGGGAAACGCACGTACCGAATCCGTTAAGTGGGTTTCCCTGGATCAGGGAGAAGTGGGGGCACGGCTGGGCGCCGGGCCGGTGGTGCTGCGCTGGCTCACCCAGACGGCCGCACCGCAGGTTCCCTGGATCGGCATCGGCATCTGGCTGCTCGATTCGCTGTGGCTGCTGTGGGACAAGCCGTGGCGGCAGTGCCTGCACGACAAGGTCGCGTCCACCATCGTCATCGCGGTGCCGTGATGGCAGTTCGCCTGCGCCCCGAGCTCGACGCGCTTGTCGCGTACAAGCCGGGTCGCAATCCGGCCGACCTGGCCCGCGAGCTCGGCCTCGACGCCGCGGTGAAACTCGCGTCGAACGAGTCGGCGTACGGGCCGCTGCCCAGCGTGCGGGCACTCATCGCCGACGCCACTGCCGACATCAACCGCTATCCCGACGCCGCGGCCACCGAGTTGGTCGCGGCACTGGCGCGGCGTTACTCAGTGACGGCCGACCGGGTAGTTGTCGGCTGCGGGTCCGTGGGGCTCTACCAGCAACTGGTCGCCGCGCTGGCCGGGCCGGGCGACGAGGTGATCTATCCGTGGCGGTCCTTCGAGGTCTATCCGATCCTCGTGCACGTCACCGGAGCCGCCCGGGTCGCAGTGCCGCTGGTGGGCGCCGATCACGACCTGACCGCGATGGCCGAGGCGGTCACCAGCCGCACCCGGATGGTCTTCGTCTGCAACCCCAACAACCCGACCGGCACGGCGGTGCACCGCGCCGATCTGGAGAAGTTCCTCGGCTCCGTGCCGGACGACGTACTCATCGTCATCGACGAGGCCTACCGCGAGTTCGTCAGCGATCCGGACGTGCCGGACGGGCTGGAGTACGCCGCCCAGCGCGACAACGTGGCCGTCCTGCGCACCATGTCCAAGGCGTACGGCCTGGCCGGGCTGCGGGTCGGCTACTGCGTGGCATCGCCGGAGGTGACCGAAGCGCTGCGCAAGGTGCAACTGCCGTTCACGGTCACGTCGCTGGGCCAGGCCGCCGCCATCGCCTCCCTCGCGGCCGAGGACGAATTGCTCGACCGGGTCCGCCACACTCTCGTCGAGCGCCAACGCGTGCAGGATGCGCTGCGCGCGCTCAGGGTGGATGTCCCGACCACCGAGGCCAATTTCGTCTGGCTGCCGCTCGGTGACGGCGCGGCGGCCTTCGGCGCGGGGTGCGAGCAGCGCGGGATCATCGTGCGGCCGTTCGCCGGCGACGGCGTGCGGGTCACGATCGGCACCCCTGCCGAAAACGACCTGTTCCTCGCCATCGCCGAGGATCTCCTCGCCCACTAACCCCCACCCGCTACCCCATTGCGGAAGATCATGGCGTTTGCCTTGCGTTCGCGACCGATATAGACCTTTTGTGCAGCGCAAACGCCATGATTATCCGTGCAGGAGGGAGTGCCAGGAGAGCACTGGGTGAGGGTGTGGGGGTCCGGATGGAACGTGCTGCCCGACCAGGTGACGAAGCCGCTCTTGCTCCGCTGGATCGCTTGGCAGCGGCACCATGATGTACGAGTAGCGGTTGAGGCGCAGGCCCAGCACATCCTGGCTGTAAACGGCGGCCTCGATCGACCCCCAAGGCACCCGCGAGTCCATGACTCCCGGCACCGCTGTGAACACGCCCGTGCCGTCGATTCGCGTGGTGCCGGGCGAGCTCAGCAGCCGCACCTGACCGGCCCACGTGAGGTATATCGACCACCAGAGCAGCGCCGCGCTGGCGCCCAGGAGGATGGTGACAGCGGCGATCAAGATGGCGGTCAGCACCAGCGGCCGCAGGCCCAACAGGGTTTCGTTCGAGACGACTTCGAACAGGCTCGACACCCAGGCCAGAGTTCCGAACAAGATGGCGATCTACACCACGTGTGGTCGTAGCTGCCGCCACATCACGAGACGGGACAGGCGTACGTACTGATCGCGACGCAGAGCCGAGCCCAAGACTAGGGTGCCGGACAGGCCAGGGTGCTCCGTCATCGGGCTTGGCGCACCTGACCGGTGACCTCGCCGAAGCCAATGCGGCTGCCGTCCCGGCCCGGGGCGCTGGCCCGGATCGTGACAATGTCACCGTCGTCGAGGAAGGTCCGGACGCTGCCGTCGGGCAAGGTCAGCGGCTTCTCGCCGTTGGTTGTCATCTCGATCAACGATCCCAGCTGGTCGGGTGCGGGGCCGGACACGGTCCCCGACGCGAAAAGGTCCCCCGTACGCAGGCAGGCCCCGTTGACCGTGAGGTGGGCGAGCTGCTGGTCGGGCGTCCAGTACATCCCGGCGAACGGCGGAGTGGAGACCACGCTGCCATTGATGGACACCTCGAGCATCAGATCGAGACCGCAACGGGGGGAGCGGCGCAGGTACGGCAGCGGCACCGGATTCTGCGGCGGGCCATCTACCCGCGCCGCCTCCAGGGCCTCCAGCGGCACCACCCACGGCGAGATCGACGTGACGAAGGACTTGCTCAGGAACGGGCCCAGCGGTTGATACTCCCAGGCCTGCAGGTCCCGGGCGCTCCAGTCATTCATCAGCACGACACCGAAGACGTAGTCGGAGAACTCCCTCGGTGACACCCGGCTGCCGAGCGGCGAGGCCTTGCCAACCACGAACCCGACCTCGGCCTCCAGATCGAGCCGCTGCGCTGGGCCGAAGGTCGGCGTCTCGCTGTCGGCCTCCTTGCGCTGCCCAGATGGGCGTACGACAGCGGTGCCGCTGGGCACCACCGTGCCGGCGCGGCCGTGGTAGCCCACGGGCAGGTGCCGCCAGTTGGACAGCAGCGGCTTGCCGCGCGGGCGGAAGATCCGGCCGATGTTGGTCGCGTGCTCGATGGATGAATAGAAGTCGACATAGTCGGCTACATCGAACGGCAGGTGCAGCCACACATCGGTGAGCGGGATGAGGTGCGGCTCGACCTGCGTGCGGTACGACGCGTCAGTCAGCAGCTCGGTGAGCTTGAACCTCGTCGACTGCCAGGCTGGCCGGCCCGCCGCCATGAACGTGTTGAGCGACCCGCTCACGAACCACTGCGGCTCGGGCAGGATGCCCTCCACCGACAGGGCCGCCAGGTCAAGGACGTAGCCGCCGATCGCCACGCCGACCCGGTGCAATTCGCCGGGCCGGCCGAACACGCCATAGGGCAGGTTCTGCACGGGAAAGTCGCTGGTCGGCGACACCCAGACCCAGCTCACCCGTACTCCTCCGCCAGCAGTCCCATCGCCAGCAAGTCTCCCGCCGGTTCGCCGAGGCCGCATGATCCGAATCCGGCGAACATCAACCTGGCCCGGGTGGCGGTCTCGTCATCGACCTGGCGTACGGCGTCCGCGATTCGGGCCTTGTGCCGATTGGCCAGCGGCGGCGCGGGATCGTCGCCACGTACGACCGCACACACCGCCAGCGTGAGATTGAGGAAACCGTGATGGCGCAGCCGGGTCGCGCGATCGGTGTGCCGCACCGCGCGATGCAGCCCGGCGGTGAACTTGAAGGGCATCCCCGCCGCCACGCAGGAGGCGATGAAGGCAGCGACCTCGGAATCACGCGGAAAGTCCTTGGCCGAAGGGCCGCCGGTGCGCAGCTTGGCGCCATGTCGGGAGGCAGCGACGACGGCGAGGGCCGCCTGCCAGCCTTTCGTCCGCGGCAACTCCACGTAGCACCGCACGCCGGCCGGGAGCCCGCTCAGCACCTCGCGTACCCCGCCGACCAGATCGGGCTGGGCAGGCACAGCGATCTCCACGGCCAGCAGGACCAGCCGCGGATCAGCTTCGATGTGGGCCAGCGCGGCCGGCAGGCCGGCCACCCCGGTGTCCGCGATCAGGCCCAACGCGATGCCGTCATCGGCGCGTAACTCGGCCGCCATCTCGCCGATTCGCGACGCCGGACAGAGGAAGCGACCGACCAGCCAGCTCAGCGGCCCGGCCTTGACAGCGTGGTGCAAGGCGATGGCCATCGGCATCGGCGCGTCGCCCGGCGGGAAGAGCGCCGCATCGTCGATGAGGTGCTCGAGCAGGACGGTTGACACCACAACGCAGGCTAGCGGATCGTTGTTGCCTGGGCAGTGCGGTCCATGATCGGACAGTGAGGAGTCGGCGTTGCCGTACTACCGAGCCGTCGGCGAGATTCCGCGCAAGCGGCACACCCAGTTCCGCACCCCGGACGGCGGCCTCTACGCCGAGGAGCTGATGGGCGTCGAGGGCTTCTCCGCCGAGTCGGCGCTGCTCTATCACGAGTACCTGCCCACGGCGATCACCGATTCGGTCGCCTACGCCGAGGGTGAGCAGCAACTCGTCGCCAACCACCCGCTGCTCCCCCGGCACTTCGCCACTCACAAGCTCGGCTTTGGGAGCGCCGGCAGTGGGGGGACAGACATAGTCACCGGCCGCCAACTCCTGCTCGCCAATGACGACGTACGCATCTCCTACGCAGCCGCCGACCGCCCGTCGCCGCTCTATCGCAACGCGACCGGCGACGAATGCGTCTATGTGGAGGCCGGCGCTGGTGTGGTCGAGACGGTTTTCGGTGCTTTAGAGGTTGGCCAGGGCGATTACGTGGTGCTGCCGAGCTCGACCACCCACCGGTGGGTGCCCAGCGGCGACGACCCGCTGCGCACCCTGGTGATCGAGGCCGGCAGCCACATTGGGCCACCCAAGCGCTACCTGTCGGCGCGCGGCCAGCTGCTTGAGCACTCCCCGTACTGCGAGAGAGACCTGCGCGGCCCTGGCAAGCCGCTGCGCTCCGAAGGCGAGGACGTGTCGGTGCTGGTACGCCACCGCGCCGGCCTGACCTGCCTGACGTACGCGCATCACCCGTTCGACGTCGTGGGCTGGGACGGCTGCCTCTACCCGTACGCCTTCAACATCGCCGACTTCGAGCCGATCACCGGGCGGCTGCACCAACCGCCACCGGTGCACCAGACCTTCGAAGGGCGTGGATTCGTCATCTGCTCGTTCGTGCCGCGCAAGTTCGACTACCACCCGCTGTCGATCCCGGCGCCCTACAACCATGCCAACGTCGACTCCGACGAGATGCTGTTCTATGTCGGCGGCGACTTCATGAGCCGCAAGGGCGCGGGCATCGAACTCGGCTCGATCAGCCTGCACCCGTCGGGATTCACGCACGGCCCGCAGCCGGGGTCGGTGGAGGCCTCGATCGGCAAGGAGTCGACCGACGAGCTCGCGGTCATGATCGACACATTCCGCCCATTGGGGCTGGGGCCGGCGGCGCTGGCCTGCGAGGACACCGGCTACGCGTGGACCTGGGCGCAGCGCAGTCAGCAGCGCGCTCC
>Ga0136617_10001476_pt1 | contig 20922 bp, 20 predicted proteins | sample AntDrymUQ3222106_2_FD_129672 | JGI IMG/M metagenome (GOLD analysis project Ga0136617, IMG submission 129672) | Polar desert sand microbial communities from Dry Valleys, Antarctica - metaG UQ322 (21.06) | ecosystem: Environmental > Terrestrial > Soil > Desert | place: Antarctica: Dry Valley...
CAGTAGGCCAGCCGCGCCGCACCGGCGGTGTCCAGGCGGGTCTCACCGAGTCGGCAGCACCGCTCCTGCACTCCGGCGCTGCCCTCGCCGGCCACGAGCTCGGCGACCAGCCACCGCACCGTGGCGTCGTCGTCCAGCTCGTCAGCCGAGAAGGCCTCGCTGGTGAACAGGGTCGCGGCGACGTCGTCGAGGGACAGCTGCGGTTCCCGCTCGCTGCTCCCGACCCCGTCGAGGGTGTAGTCCGCGGGTGTCCACCGCCGGTGGACTTGGGCTACGGGCATCTCGTGGGTGTCGTCGAGCCGGACGGTGGTGAACCCCGCCGACGGGCACGGGGTGCGGGTGGTGTTCATCAGGCCACCTCCCGGGCGCCGGTGACGGTGCGGGGCGCGGGTGTCCACCCGGGCAGGGGCCAGCCACCGCCGACCCGGAAGGCCAGGTGGTGACACAGCTGCTCGCGGTGCCCGGTCCACACCTGCCGCCGCGCCGCGGCGATGTCCTCGGGCCGACCCCGCCACGGCTGGGTGGTCCCGTAGGCGAGGTCGAGCAGCTCCCGGATGCCGTCGAGCCCGGCCAGCTCGGTGCCCCGCACGACCAGCGCGGCCAGCGCCTGCACGGGCAGGCCCCGCCGCAGCGGCTGCTCGGACAGGTGCAGAGCCATCGCCACCTCGGCCAGGCTCTCCACCACGACCGGACGCGCACCCGGACCGGGCGGGAGGAACTCCCAGCACACCCGCCCGGTCGCGGTCCGCCAGGTCCGCACCCACACCTCAGCGGGTGCCCGCGGAGGTGCCGCTACAGCGCTCCACGCCCTGTCCTCGCAGGTCGAATACCCTGCCGTGCCGCTACAGAGATCGCTACAGGTAGCGGGGGCCGCGCTACACGATCTCCGGTCCGCTACAGCTCTCAGGGCCCGTTCTCCCCGGGGTGTGGCGTCCATCAGGCCACCTCCCCCGACCGTCGGGGGTCGGGCACGCCGAACGCGGCGGCGGCGCGGCGGCGGCAGTACGCCAGCCACGCCGCGTCACTCGCGTCGAACCGGTCCGCGGCGGCGCGCATGTCCTCGATCCCGGTGCCGCCGTAGACGGCCACGAGCTCGGCGACCATCTGCCGCACCGCCGCCGGATCCTCGAGGTCCTCGCCGTATTCCAGACCGGCGAACAGCACCGCGGCGACGTCGTCGAGCGACAGCGGCATCGGGGCGGTCACCTCCACCGCCACCGGCTCGTACCCCGGGCCCGACGACGGGTCGGTGACCCACCGCCGGTAATCGAGCTGCACCGCGACCTCACACCCGTTGATCCGCGCGGTGACGACCTCACCCGGCACGATCGGGTGGCGGCCGGCCACGGACCGGCCGGTGTCCTGACACGCGGTCTGCTGCACGCTGGTCATGCCGTCACCCCCAGGCCCCACCAGGCGATGTGCGCGGCCAGCGCGGCCGGGTGGGTGCTGCACGCGAACACCTGCGACCCCGACTCGGCCGAGTGCCCCAGCGGGACCGAGACGGTGTCGGTGAAGTCCGACCCGCACACCACACACGCCCGACCATCCGCGGCGGCATCCGACAACGCCGCGGACTCACCGGCCTCGATCGCGGCCCGCTCGGCCTCGGAGCGGGGTGTCTGGTCGTCAGCCTCCGGGGACACGCCACCGACCACGTAGGCCCGGTAGGCGTACTCGCCGCACTCGTTGACGAAAGACCTCAACGCCTCGGACGGCACCCGCACCGCCCCGCTGATGCGCAGCGCGTCCAACCGCCCCGAACTGATCGCCCGGTAGATCGTCGCCTTGGAGACCTCGAACATCTCCGCGACCGCCTCGACCCGGAGGTACCTCTCGCCCATCATCGGGTCACCCCCTGCTCGGCGGTCCCGGCAACGGTCGTCGTGACCGCGGCCGCGCCGCAGGCCGCGGTGAACACCCTCAGTGCGTCGGACGGCACCCGCACCGACCCACCGATCCGCAGGGCGTCCAGCTGGCCAGACCGGATCGCCCGGTAGATCGATGCTTCGGAGACGTCGAACATCTCCGCTACCGACTTGACCCGGAGATACCGGGTACCCTCAACCTGCATCGTCAGCTCCTAGACGGCTCGATGTAGGCCCCGGCCGGTGCTGTCACACCGGTCGGGGCTTCGTCATGCAGGGGAAGCGCTGCACCGCGTCGGCCCTACAGACAAACCATAGCGCCATAGCGCCATGGTGACAAGCCTCAACGCGCGAGCATGCCGACGTCCCGAGCGCCAGCTCGGGACGTCGGGGCAAACGCCGCAGGTCAGGACACAGGAACCTCGTACTCGAGGCGGTTCCGGTGTCCGCCCAGAACCATCACATCGACCTCGATCGGTCGATCTTCGTCGGTCAACACCGTGCGAACGACTTGGAAGACGGGGGTGCCTGCTGAGAGTTGCAGTGCTCGCGACTCTTCCGGGTTCGGCATCCGCGTGTACACCGTCTCCAGGGCGCGGCGGGGCGGGTAACCGAGATCCGCGAGCACTGCACGAGCGCCCCGCGGGATCTTGCGTGCGTCAGTGATGCGCGTGCCGCGTACCAGGTCTGCGGGGTAGTACGTGTCAGTCAGCTCCACGGGGTCGTCGTCGAGGAACATCACTCGTCTCCGAACCACGGTCCGTCCGTCGTCGGGCAGCCCGAGGTTGTCAGCAACGTCGTCCGGTGGATCGACCTCCCCAACGAACGTGATCCTCTGGTCAGCGCGCTGGCCATCCTTTTCGGCCTCCGTCGTCCATCGATCACGCTCGCCCTCGGGTGGGATCGGGATATAGCGCGAGGACACGACTCTCCACGGTCGCTTCGTTCGCACGAAGACGCCCCGCCCAACCACGCTCTCAACAAGGCCCTCCGCCGTAAGAGTGCGGACCGCCCGCTGGGCAGTTGAGCTAGCGACGTTGAACCGATCCATTATTGCTGCGTTCGATGGGATTTTGTCGCCTGGCCTTAGGACGCCCGTTGTTATCTCGGCTCGCAGCGTGTCAACGATCTGCCTGTACGGCTGACGTGTGTCTCCCGGGTTCACCACGACTACTCCTCTGCGGACCGTCCCCGCATAAATCCATGCTACAACCATGGCAGGTAGGCGCCATGGTTGCGCTGAGGACCCGGCTGGAGACGTCCGGGCCCCCGACCGGAGGGGACGGCGAGGGTCGCGAGGAGGGGGGCCCTGTCGGAGGTTGACGGCGAGGGATGCAGCACAGCCGGGGGAGGGGGCGTAACCGCTGTAACCGACGGCTGCGGCCAGGCCGTCTAGCGACCTCGGGTGACAGAGAGGGAGGGGAGTCCGCTGAGGTGTCTCTGCGGCTGGCGGACGGAGGCACGCGGCGGGTCTTGGTCCGTGGTTTCCGGGGGGTGTCGCGCGCGTCGGCCGGGGGTGCCTCCGTCCGCGTTGTGCCTCCGTCGTGCTGGTCAGGGCACGGAGGTTTGGTACGGAGGCGGTTACGGAGAACTCCGTGCCTCCGTCTCGCCTCCGTACCTGCCTCCGTCACCGGGGTGAGGGCCGGGGGACCCAAGGAGGGGGCTCCTCCAGGTGGCTATTCGGGGGGGCTGAGGGGGTAGTCGGCGGGTGCCTCCCTCCGCATCCTCGCCTCCTCGTCGCTGGTCAGCTGGGGGAGGTAACGCGGGGACCCTGGCGGGGACAACTCCCCGAAGGGATGCGGGGTCCCCTGCCGGGTCCCCCGGGGGACTGAGCCATCAGAGGGGACCCGCCACGGCGCCGCTCGGCACGGGAGGGCGTGCGGCCGAGGCAGCATCGAAGCAGCAGACTCCCTGATACTCGCTGACGACCGGCACTACCGAATGGCGCAGGACCAGCGCGAATAAGCAGCGAACGGGTTTAGCCGTCAATAGGCGGTAAGGCCGATCACCTTTTGCAAGGCGGGGTTAGGGGTTCGAGTCCCCTCGTCTCCACCACCCTGACCAGCAACGATGCCAGGTATCTGACGGTCGTGAAGGCCATCCAAGATCCGTGGTGGTCTTGACAGTCTGGGCTCATGCTCGCCGGTCGCGTCGTGGCTTATCTTCTCCGGGAAGCGGCTCGTCTTCGATCGTGCGGACGGAGAGTGACCAGTCGGCATTTGTCTTGTGCAGCAGACCGGTCACCCGAATCGCGAAGGCGCCACCGTCACGGTGGCGCCACCGCTGTATCAGGCGTCGGTGCGCGTCGTGTTCGTCGTTCGTGGCAGGACGGACTTGCTGGGCCTGCAGGTCCCACGCCAGTTCCGTGCCCGGACGCAGTGCCAACAGTTGAACCGGCGTTGGAAGGGTAGGTGCGGTCAGGTCGAGGATGCCGTTGCGCTCGTTGACGGTCCCCGCGATCGTCACCTCCACGCCGCGGAAGTCGTAGCTGCCGTTGGCCCAGCGGGCGATCTGGTCTGGCCATCGGTCAAGATCCGGAAGTCCCTGGTGGGTGAGGTAGACCTCGGCAGTCGAGTCCACGGTGTTGGCGATCGGTCGTACTGCGGCGACATCGTCGAGTTTTGTCAATGCCTCGTACGCTCCACCCCAGCACGGCCCGAGTCCGTACGGGCATTTCGCTGTCAGTCCTACTGTCACGCGGGTTCCGGTCGCCTGGGTACGCACCGCGTCGTCCCGCTGCTGGGTGGGTGTTTTCTCGGGTAGTCGGGTCAGCGGCGCCGCCGCGGCCAACTCTGCCCCGGCCGCGGCGGGGTCGGCCGTCGCGGCGGAGATCCGAACGACCCGCGCGACAGAGGGCACTCCGGATGTGCTGAGGACGAAGAGCAGGTAGTGCCCCGGCGGGCAGATGGCCGGCCCGGCCGGAGCGGTGACGTTGCGAGTGGTTCCCTGCGAGGTGAACGTGAGTACGTTGATGCGCTGGTTCTGGTCAAAGGCATGGGTGACCGAGGAGAGCCGTACCAGGGTGACCTTCGCGATATCCGGTCCCTGGGTCTCGATAGTGAAGGTCTTGCTGTGCTCGATGTCGTCGGGCGCGACGGTGATCTGCGGACGTGGGCCGCGGAACAGGTAGGGCGGGTGGAAGATCTGTGCGTCGCGGTGGGTGTCGGCGGGATCGTTGGGTGTGGCGCCGACCATGAATTCGCCACCACCGGCGCTGAGCACCGTCGCGTTCGGAAGCAAGACAGCGGTCGCGTGATAGCAGCGATCGACGTCCTCGGCGGCCAGTTCCGTCCAGATGTCGGTTTCCGGATTCCACAGCTCGGCGACGTGCACGGGCTGGCCTGGCGACACGTCGTTGAATCCCGGGCCGCTCGTTCCCCCGGTCACAAGTACGGTCCCATCGGGGAGGATCGTCGCGTTGTGCTGGCGACGCCGAAACCTCATGCTCGCGGCGCCGTGCCATGCCGGAGGAGTGTCACGAAGATCGATCACTTCTGTCGCGGCGCTGGGCAGGTCGGTGCCGGCGTCGTTTCCACCGCCGATGTAGGTCACCTTTCCCGGCTCGTACATCACCGAGGGGGCGTACTGTCGCTCGCCGTTCTGCCGTGATCCACTCGGTCCCGGCAACGGCGTCCAGTTTCCATCGCCATCGGTGTTCAACAGATATGTGGTGAAATTGGACCCGGACATGAAGACTTGCGCGTCCGGAGCGACGTGCAGGCGCGGGTACAGCGGGAGACCGATGAAGTTGACTATTTGCTGCCAGCTGGTTCCGTCCCAGATCTGGGGGACGTCATTGACGACGACAGTACCGTTGGTTGCGGCACTGCCGGACGACACCAGCACCCTTCCGTCGGCAAGCGTCGTGGCAGTCGGATACCACCTACCGTGGTTCATCACGGGCAGGGCGGTCCAGGTGGTGGTGCGGTAATCATAGGTACACGCCTGGTTGACACCGTCGCCGTCGGTGAGGTGCCCGCCAGCCACGAACAAGCTGCCGTCGGGCAAAAAGCTGTGTCCGGAGCAGAAGAGGTTGACGGTGCTGCCGTCGGCCAGTGTCGGCTGCGGGGTGGGGGTGAAGTCACCGGTCGCGGGGTCCCAGAGGTAGGGCGTGCACGCGTGTTCGTTTAACGAACCTGCCGGGTCGTCGCGTCGACCCCAGAACAACACGGTGCCGTTCGGCAGGACGTGGGTGTGGATGGCGACGTTCGGCATCGAGAACACCGGGTCCCACCGACCCACCTGCGACCACGACGGATCGTCTGCGACTGTCGCAGATGCCGACGTCGTCACGGGCTGTCCGCGGGAATGCTTCGGTCCAGAGCCATGACTTCCTCCTCCCGTAGTCAATCAAAGCCGATGTCTTCGTCGGGACGCAAGGGCTCGGGTTCGGTGCCGGGGCGGCCGCTCCGCGCTGACTTGGGCTGTGGATGGAGCCAGCACCGACTCCGACGGTCACGCAGTGTCCTGATCCGGGCCGACGCGGGCCACGACGGGACGACTAGATCAACGTTTGGTCACCGTGCGGGGCGAGTGTGGTCGTCTTCATCGGGTTGGGCTGTTCGATACGATCTTTGGGCGGCGACCACGACGAAGGTCAGCGGCGGCACGCGTGATGGCCCCAGCGTCCCAGCTGACCCCGGGCAGCAGACCGAGAGTCGATGAACGTGCGGCTATGCTCGATGAGCAGGAGGCCGCTGGGGTGAGGTGGCGACGGCGAGCAGGTCTCACTCGGATTGCGACCTCGAGCAGCGTCGAAATCAGAGGAGAAATATGATCTTCATCGTCGTCAAGTTCACCATCCGTCCCGAGCGGAGCGATGAGTGGCTTTCGCTCGTCGATGACTTCACCGTGGCCACCCGGCAAGAACCAGGCAACATCTTCTTCGAGTGGTCCAGGAGCGTCGACAACCCCCACCAGTTCGTTCTGGTCGAAGGGTTTGATTCCGGCGCGGGCGCAGCGCATGTGAACTCCGACCACTTCAAGGCGGCCATGGCGTGGATACCTGACGTGATCGCGGAGACGCCAGACATCATCAATGTCGAGGCGCCTGGCGACGGCTGGTCAAAGATGGTCGAGGCCACCCCGCGGACTTCACAGGGCGGCCCTACCGGCGGCTGAGCAGTGCTAACGGAGGCTGCACTGCCACCTGCATGACGACGGTTGGATGTGAAACCCACGCAGTCCTGCTAGCACCGTCGAAACCAGCAGGGCTTGTCCTGTATCGTGGACAGTGCGGTGACACCATTCAGGGACGGCTGGCGAACTGACTGCGCCAGCTACCCGATGTCGGTACCGACAAGACTTCAGCCGATGCTGTTGCTCTCGGCAAGAGGTTCGCCAGCGAACACCTTGCCGGCAAGCCCAGTGACCATCTTTGCGTCGTCGAGACTGGGCAGGGCTGCGGTCTGGTTGTTCTGCGCGATGGACTCCGTGTCCGGGTCTGGGACGTTGACCTGCTCGGCGATCTCCTTCGGGTCGGCTACGTCGTTCAACGAGCCCGGCGCCGCTGGGAGACTGGACGTGGGAACCTCCGGCAGGCCTGGACCCACCGGCAGTTCCGGCGCTGCCGGCCCCGCCGGCGCACCGACATCGGGCAGTCCCGGAGGGGCTTCGGCAGGTGCGGACGCGGTGGTGACCGCCGGAGCCTCGAACGAGAAGAGCATCGGCAGGTCTTTCAAGTCGCCTGAGGAGGCGGGCAGAAGCGAGGCGAGGACGGGCTCAACGGCGCCGGCGCCGCCGCCGGCGAAAGCATCGCTGGGTGACACCGGCAGGTCGGCTTGGGCGAAGGCGTGACCGGCGAAACCGGCGCCGAGGGCGGCGATGCCAGCCGCAGCTACGGTGGTGGTGCGCAGGCTGCGCCGGGCGAGGCTGCTCATGAAGAAGTTCCCTTCGGACTGGGGGCGTCAGTTGCGACGGTGACCTGCTGAGCACAACGAAGGTCACGGTTGCGGGTTGTGCGCACGAACGGGGTTATCTGCGGGGTTCACCCGATCCGGTGGTAAAGATGGGGCGTCGGGGCCGCGTCCCGGTCCGCCGGGATCCGTAAACGATCACACCGTGTCGTGCGTCATCATCATCGGAATGGCGCTGCTGGGGAGGGTCGGAGCCGGGGTGGGTGTCGGGCTCGGTGCGGGCACGGTCGGGCTCGGGTGGGTCTACTCCTCGGTTCTGCTCGGCCCGGCCCGCCGTCCGGTGTTCCCCGAACGGATCCTGGCGGTCGACGCCGCCACGGTCACGCTGGCGGCGACCCGGCTGACCGTCCAGCCCGGCACCTGGGGACTGCGCTGGGTCGACGGCCTGGCGGTGCTCGGTCCCGTCGTGGGGACGCGGCCGGGAGAGGTCGTCCGCCCGCTCGTCTCCGGCCCGGCTCCAACACCGGGCACCGCTGCGGTGCTCGACACCGGCCCGTACGACCCCGACCCTGGGGCCCGCGGCCTGTCCTTCGTCGACGTCGAGGTCTCCGGCCCGCTCGGTGCGTACCCGGCCTGGCTCGTCCCGGCGGTGGGTGACGCCTGGGTCGTGATGGTCCACGGCCGTGGCAGCTCCCGGCGGGAGGGGCTGCGCGTGCTCCCGGCGTTGCACGGGTGCGGCCATCCGGTGCTCGTCGCGAGCTACCGCAACGACGAGGGTGCTCCGGCCAGCCCGGACGGCCGTTACCACCTGGGTGACACCGAGTGGACCGACGTCGAGGCTGCCGTCCGGTACGTGCGCGAGCACGGTGCCCGGCGGGTCGTCCTGTTCGGCTGGTCGATGGGTGCCGCGATCATCGGCGCGTTCCTGGACCGGTCGGCGGAGGCGGCCGCGGTGGCGGCCGTCGTGTGGGACGCGCCGCTGGTGGACTGGCGGGCGACGCTGCGTCAGCAGGCCCGCAACCGGCGGCTGCCGCCGATGGTGACGCCGCTCACGAGGGCGATCACCAGCAGGCGGATCGGCATCGACTTCGACCGTTTCGACCTGCGTCGCCGCCCACCCGCCGTCCGGCCGCCGACGCTGGTCGTGCACAGCACCGAGGACACCGTCGTCCCGGTGGCGCCGAGCCGCGCCCTCGCGGCGACCGCACCGCGACTCGGCTGGCCGATGCGCTATCTCGAGGTGCCCGGCGTGGAGCACACCGCGGCGTGGAACGCCGACCCGGCGGCCTACGAGCAGGCCGTCACCGCATTCTTGATGGAGACGCTGTCTGGCTAGGTGCTGCGCTGACGGCCGTAGCGCGGACTGGCACCATGGGGAGGTGACAGAACCAGGCAACTCGAAGCGCATCGCGACGCTGTGGACGAACCAGGGCAACATCCGCATCACCCTGTTCCCCGATCACGCGCCGAAGACGGTGGCCAACTTCGTCGGGCTCGCGACGGGCGAGAAGAGCTACACCCAGCCCAACGCCAGCGGCGGCGACTCCGGTCCGTTCTACGACGGCTCGGTGTTCCACCGCGTGATCAGCGGTTTCATGATCCAGGGAGGTGACCCGACCGGCACCGGTCGTGGTGGACCCGGCTACGAGTTCGGTGACGAGTTCCATCCCGAGCTACGGTTCGACCGCCCCTACCTGTTGGCCATGGCCAACGCCGGCCCCGGCACCAACGGCTCGCAGTTCTTCGTCACCGCCGGACCGACCCCGCACCTCAACCGCAAGCACACCATCTTCGGTGAGGTGGCCGACACCGAGTCCCGCATGGTCGTCGACGCGATCGTCACCACCGCCACCGACGGTTCCGACCGACCCCTGAACGAGGTCGTCATCGAGCGCGTCGAGATCTCGGACTGATACTGCCGTGACCTATCCCGCCGGGCCGCCGACGCCGCCGCCGTACCCGGGTGGCCCACCACCGGGAGCCCCTGCGGCCTGCGTCCGACACCCGGACCGCCCCACTGGGCTGAGCTGCAACCGCTGTGGCCGACCCGCCTGCCCGGAGTGCCTGCGCGAGGCGTCGGTCGGCTACCAGTGCGTCGACTGCGTCGGTCAGGCCCAGCGCAGCGTCCGGCGCGGCACCACGGTGGCGGGTGCCGTGCCGGGCGAGCGTCCGGTGGTGGTCCCCACACTGATCGCACTCAATGCCGTGATCTTCGTCTGGACCGTCGTGCAGGCCGGCAGCGTCAGTGCCAACGTCAACGCGGCGTTGTTCGGCGAGTGGGCCCTGGTGCCCGAGCGGGTGGCGACCGGCGAGTGGTGGCGGGTGCTGACTTCCGGCTTCCTGCATGTCGGTCCGATTCATCTGGCGTTCAACATGCTCGCGCTGTGGATACTCGGGCGGGACATGGAGGCGGTACTGGGCCGCGGCCGGTTCCTGGCCGTGTACCTGATCGCCCTGCTGGGCGGTGCGGCGGCGGTGATCCTGTTCGGCGTGCCCAGCCAACCGGTGGCCGGGGCATCCGGAGCGGTGTTCGGGCTGATGGGTGGGCTCGCCGTGGTGTTGCGCAGGATGCAGGTGCCGGCCGGTCAGGTGGTCGGCTTGATCGTGGTGAACGTCGTGATCAGCGTGCTGATCCCGGGCATCTCGCTGATCGGCCACCTCGGTGGCCTCGTCGTCGGGGCGGCGGCCACTGCAGCGCTGGTGTACGCCACTGGTCGCAACCGGACAGTCGTGCAAGTCGGTGCGCTCGGTGCGTTGACGGTACTGGTGCTCGCCGCGATCCTGGTGGGGGCGGCGCTCGGCTGAGGCTGCGGTCGAAGCCTCACGGCCGACGGGCAAGCACCTGCGAAGCGACGTCCTCCGGGTCGGTGGCCAGGTCGAGCCGGCCGAAGATGAGCAACCGCTCGTGGCCGCTCGCGGTGACGGTGTCGACCTCGAGCAACGAGCTTTCTCGGCCGAAGCGACGTACCCGCAGCACGCGCACGTCCTGGACGAACGGCCACGGGTGGTGGCGGGGGCGCAGCAGCCCGCCGACGGTCAGCCCGTCCGCGTCGACGCGCAGGCGGGGGCGGGCGCGGCTGCCGAACACTGCCGCGACGCCCAGGCCAGCGGCGGCCACGCCGGCCAGCAGCTGCCCGGACGGGTCGGCCCCGGTGAGCCACAGCGCCGCACACCAGGCTGCTGCGGCCACGGCACCGAACCAGGTGACCGCTACCAGCCTGGGCGCCGGGCTCCACTCGCGGGCATCCTCAGTCATGGCCGCTCAACATCACATGTCCACAGCGGTTGTCCACAGTGGGGATGACTTACAGTGCTGTTTTTTGCTGCTCAGCGCCATCTCATCGTCATCAGCAGACCGATGACGATGAGTGCGAATCCGACGAGAAAGTTCCACGGCCCGAGCGCCATCATGAAGGAGATCGACTCGCCAGCCAGATAGTTGACCACCAGCCAGGCCAGCCCCAGGAGCATCATGCCGAGCATCACCGCGACGTATACGGGGTTCGTCGGTCCCGTGACCTTGACCGGCGTGGTCGTCCGGCGCTCGTTGGACGGCGGGGTGTAGACCGTCTTCTTCCGGACCTTGGACTTCGGCATAGCTGACCTCGCGTGACGGTTGTGCTGGAGCCCGGTTGCCCGACGTCGGCCCGGGTGTTCCCCCACGGTATCGCGCCGTGGCTGCCGGTAGTCGCCGAACCCAGCAGTCGATCATTGCGGGCTCAGGAACGCGAGCTCAGCTCGGCCATCTCGGCGGTGAGCGTCTCGACGGTGGACTCGGAGGGGGGGTGCCCAGCACTCGCCATCCAGTTCGCCAGCAGCCGGTGACCGCCGTGGGTGAGTACCGATTCAGGATGGAACTGCACGCCGTGGATCGGTAGCTCCCGGTGCCGTAAGGCCATGATCACGCCGCTCTCGGTGCGACCGGTCACCTCGAGGGCGTCGGGCACCGTGTCCGGGCGGATCGACAGCGAGTGGTAGCGCGTGGCGACGAACGGGTCGGGCAACCCGGCGAAGACGTCGCCCCCGTCGTGGTAGATGAGTGAGGTCTTGCCGTGCAGGAGTTCTGGTGCGCGCTCGACGACACCACCCCAGGCCACGCCGATCGCCTGGTGGCCTAGACACACCCCCAGCAGCGGGAGCTCGCGGTCCGCGCTGCGCCGGATCACCTCGATGCTCGCGCCGGCCAGCTCCGGGATGCCGGGGCCGGGGCTGACGAGCACGCCGTCGACGCCGTCGAGCTCGTCGAGGTCGACCTCGTCGTTGCGGCGCACGGTCGTCTCCGCGCCGAGCTGGGCCAGGAACTGGACGAGGTTGTAGACGAAGCTGTCGTAGTTGTCGATCACGAGTACGCGCATCGCCGGACCTAACCTCCGAAGATCCCGGTGGAGAAATCGCCGACGGTGAGGACTATCTGCTCGTTCTCGGTCGCGAGCTCGCCGGGTGCGATCGACTGGCGGAGGACCTGGCGATTCTGGCTGGCGTCGGTCACCCGCTGGTTCTGAATCCGCACGTTGCGGAACCCGGCGCGGACCAGATCAGCCTGTGCCAACTCCGAGCGCCGGCCGCGAACGTCGGGTACCTCGATCTGGTTGCCGCGCGAGATCTGCAGGGTGACCTGCGATCCCTTCTGCACCTGCGTCTCCGCGGCCGGATTGGTGCCGACCACCGAACCCTGCTCACCGAGGCCGTCGACCTCCTCGGACTGCACCGTGAAACCCAGGTCGGTGAGGGTCTTCTGCGCGCTGGCCGCGTCCTGGTTCGTGACGTCGGGTACCGGGAGGGTGGTCTGCTCGATGCCGATCACCACGTTGACGGCGCTCCCACCGGCAACCCGCTCACCCGGTTCCGGCGCCGACTTGATGATCTTTCCGATCTGGGCGGAGTCGGGGGTCTCCTCCTCGGTCTGGGTACCGAGTGTGAGACCCACCCGGGTGAGCTCCTGCTTGGCCTGATCGAGGTCGAGCCCGGGCAGCCGGGGGACGTTGACCTCGGCCGGACCCTTGCCGATGAACAGGGTGACCACGGTTCGCTCGGCAACCTGTGACCTGGCGGCCGGGTCGGTGGACATGACCTTCCCGATGTTGTCGACATCGGACTCGACCTGCTGCACCTCCCCGACCCGCAGCTGCGCGGCGATGATCTGGTTCCGGGCGTCCTGCTCGGTCAGCCCCGTCACAGCGGGCACCTGCACCTGCGCTGGCAGCGGTGGACCGCTGAACACCTGGTAGGCCACGAACCCGATCAGTCCGAGTGTCACGAGCACCGCGGCCGCGATCGCGATCGCGCGCCCGGTGCTCCGGCGCGGCTCCCCGTCGTAGTAGCCGACCGGCGCGGGTGGCACGGTGTGTCGGCCGCCGTTGAGCCGCCTCGTCGGGCCGGTGGCCGGACCGGCAGCGAGCATCGCCGTGCGCTCGTCCTCGCTCATCACCACCGGCGCCATGGGATTCTGCCCGCTACGCACCCGCACGAGGTCCGAGCGCATCTCCGCAGCCGACTGGTAGCGATTCAGCGGGTTCTTGGACAGCGCCTTGAGCACCACGGCGTCGAGCGCGGCAGGGATGGCGGGGTTGACCTTCGAGGGAGGTATCGGGTCCTCCCGCACGTGCCGGTAGGCCACCGCGACGGGGGTGTCACCGGTGAACGGAGGCTCCCCGGCGAGCAGCTCGTAGAGCACGCAGCCCGCCGCGTAGACGTCGCTGCGGGCGTCGACGGCCTCACCGCGCGCCTGTTCCGGCGACAGATACTGGGCAGTGCCGATCACGGCCGCGGTCTGCGTGACGTTCTGGCCCTCGCCCAGCGCGCGGGCGATGCCGAAGTCCATCACCTTCACCGCGCCGACCCGGTTGATCATGATGTTGGCCGGCTTCACGTCGCGATGGATGATGTTGTGCCGGTGGCTGAAGTCCAGCGCGGCGCACACGTCGGCCATCACCTCGATGACCTTCTGCTGCGTCATCGGGCCTGAGGTCTTGACGATCTCGCGCAGGGTCTGCCCCTCGACGTACTCCATCACGATGTAGGGCAGCGGACCGAACTCGTTCCCGACCTCGCCGGTGTCGTACACGGCGACGATCGCCGGGTGGTTGAGCGCGGCGGCGTTCTGTGCCTCGCGGCGGAAGCGCAGCTGGAACTGGGGGTCGCGCGCCAGGTCAGCGCGCAGCACCTTGACGGCGACGTCGCGGCCCAGTCGCGTGTCGAGCCCCCGATGTACCTCGGACATGCCGCCGTAACCGAGCACCTCGCCCAGTTCATAGCGCTCGGACAACAGTCGGGGGGTGGTCATCGCTGCCGGTTCCTGGGAGTGTCGAGTGATCTGGTCATCATGCCGGGCCGCGCCGCCCGGTGGGGTGTCGCGCGGACCACCCGAGCGCCGGACCGTCGGTTGTGCGGGTTCACCGGACCGGCCTCGATGACGATCATCCGGGCGTGCGGTCCGCCGGGCGCCGCCGGTCCGGCCGCAACGCCCTCCCGGCTTGCCACGGTACTCGCCGGCGCGCCCTGCGGGGTCGGGTCGACCCGTTCCGGGACACCTTCTCCGGCGCTCCGGAGCACGAACGCCCCGACCACGAGGGCGGCCACGGCGAGGAGCACGAACAGGAGGAGCAGCACCGTCCGGCTGGGTCCGGCGGTGGGCTGCAGGCGCAGCGGCCCGCTCGAGGCCGCCGTGCCCGGCTGCGGACCGGAGGGTGCTGACCCGCCGATCGGGGCGGGTCGAGGACCGCGCTGCTCCGCCGGCTCGTTCTCGGGCACCCGCGGCGGTGCCGTGAGTCCCACCGCCGGCCGGGACCGGTACGGGGTGGAGGTGACCACTGCCGAGGCGCTCCCGGCTGGCGGTGGTGGATCCCCGCGACGTACCGCCGCGACTGCGGCGGCGAGCTCACCGCCGGTCGCGTAGCGCAGCGACGGGTCCTTCACCAGCACCGCCCCGATGAGCCTTCGTGCCGGCATCGGGACGGTGGCCGGCAGCGGCGGCGGCGCGTCGCGCACCTGCATCATCGCCACCGCGACCGTGCTCTCGGCGCGGAACGGCCGGTGCCCGGCCAGGCACTCGTATCCCACGATGCCCAGCGAGTAGACGTCACCTGCCGGGCCGGCCTCGGCACCACTGGCCTGCTCCGGGGCGATGTAGTGGGCGGTACCCATCACCATCCCCGATCGGGTGACCGGTACGGCGTCGGCCGCCTTGGCGATCCCGAAGTCGGTGAGCTTCACCGCACCGTCGGTGCGGACGAGGATGTTTCCCGGTTTCACGTCGCGGTGCACGAACCCGCGCTCGTGCGCCGCTTGCAGCGCCAACGCTGCCTCCTCGACGATGCGCAGCGTCTCGTCCAGCGCGAGCGGACCGCGCGCGATGATCGCGGACAGCGGCTCGCCACGCACCAGCTCCATCACGAGGTAGGCCGTGCGCGCGTCGGCCACGCCGTCCTCGCCGTAGTCGTGCACCGCGGCGATGCCGGAGTGGCTCAGCGAGGCGACGGTACGGGCCTCGATACGAAAGCGGTGCAGGAACTCGGGGTCGTCGGACAGCTCCGGGCGGAGCACCTTGACGGCGACACTGCGGCCGAGCCGGGTGTCGGAGGCCTCCCAGACCTCGCCCATCCCGCCGACGGCGATGCGTCGTTCGAGCTGGTAGCGGTCGGCGATGCGCTGACCGGGGGCCAGGATCGTCACCGTGCCTGCCCCAGCGCGGCGCGGATCACCGCGCGTCCGATCGGGGCGGCGACCCGGCCACCGGTGGCTGCGAGGTTGCTCCGGTCGCCACCGGACTCGACCAGGACCGCGACGGCGACCTGGGGGTCGTCGGCGGGTGCGAACGCCACGTACCAGACGTGCGGCGGTGTGGTCTTGGGTGTGGAGCCGTGCTCTGCCGTGCCGGTCTTGCCGGCGATCTGCACGCCGTTGATCTTGTCGTCCTGGTAGGAGTTCTCGTTGTTGACCATGAGCTCGGTCAGGGTGCGCGCCACGCCCGGATCGACGGCCCGGTCGAGCCGATCGGGCTCGGTGGTCTCGACGGTGTCCAGTTCCTGGCTCTGGATCTCCTTGATCAGGTATGGCTCCATGAGCTGCCCGCGGTTGGCGATCGCGGCCACGACCATCGCGTTCTGTAGCGGGGTGACCGCGACGTCGCGCTGCCCGATGCTGGACTGCTGCAGCGCAGCGGTGTCCTCGATCTCGCCGATCGTGGACGGCGCCACCGGAATCGGGACGGAGAGGTCCGCTGCGCCGATCCCGAACGCCTCGGCCTGGTCGCGGATGGGCTGCTCGCCGAGCTCCCCGGCGAGCTGGGCGAACGCGGTGTTGCAGGAGCGCTGCAGCGCGTCGCGCAGGCTCGCGGTCGGCGACGTGCCACAGGCGTTGCCGTTGTAGTTCTCCAGGGGGGTGACCGTGTCCTGCAACGTGATGGTCGGCGCGGCGGTCAGCTGGCTGTCCGGAGTGTACTGCCCGCTGCTCAGCGCGGCCGCAGTGTCGATCAACTTGAACGTGGATCCCGGGGGGTAGGTCTCGGAGATCGCGCGGTTGGTCAGCACCGGCGGCTCGGCCACCTTGAGCCTGTCCCAGGCGGTCTTCTGCTCGTCGAAGTTGTGGCTCGCGAGGGGGTTCGGGTCGAACGAGGGGGTGGAGGCCATCGCGAGGATCTCGCCGGTCTGCGGGCGCAGCGCGACGACGGAGCCGGTGTAGCCCTTGCTCTGGAGCTGGTCGTAGGCGGTCTGCTGGACGTCCGGGTCGATCGTCAGCACGACGTTGCCCCCGCTGGGGTCGCGGCCGGTGATGAGGTCGGACAGTCTCCGGCCGAACAGCCGGTCGTCGCTGCCGTTGAGCAGCGAGTCGGCGGCCCGCTCGATGCCGCTGGCACCGTAGGTCACCGAGTAGTAGCCGGTGAGCGGGGCGTACACCGGGCCGTCGGGGTACTGGCGCTGGTAACGCAGCCGGTCGTTGGTCTCGACGCTGCTCGCGAGCACCTGCCCCTCGGCGCTGATCTGGCCGCGCTTGCGTGCGTACTCGGTGAGCAGCACGCGCTGGTTGCGCTGGTCGGTGCGGTAGTCGCCTGCCTTGATCACCTGGACGTAGGTCAGGTTGGCCATGAGCAGCAGGATCATCGCCATCACTGCGATGGCGATGCGGCGCACCGGAGTGTTCATTGCGGGCGCCTTACCATTTCGGTGCCGGCCTCCGCGATCGACGGTGGTGGCGTGGTCGGGCGGCGCGGCAGTGGGGCGCGCGCCGCGTTGGAGACGCGCAGCAGCAGCGCGACGAGCGCGTAGTTGGCCACCAGCGACGAGCCGCCGTAGGACAGGAAGGGCAGCGTCAACCCGGTGAGCGGGATGAGCCTGGAGGCCCCGCCGATGACGACGAAGGTCTGCAGCGCGACCGCGAACGCCAGCCCGGTGGTCAGCAGCTTGCCGAAGCTGTCGCGCACGGCCAGCGCGCTGCGCAGTCCGCGGGTGATCAACAGCAGGTAGACGACGAGGATCGCGGCGAGCCCGATCAGACCCAGCTCCTCGCCCAGCGACGACAGCATGAAGTCGGTCTCGGCGAACGGCACGAGGTCCGGGCGGCCAGCGCCGAGACCGGTGCCCCCGAGCCCGCCCGTGCCCAGCCCGAACAGGGCCTGCCCGAGCTGGAAGCCGGCGTCGTCGAAGTCGGCGAACGGGTCCAGCCACACCTGTATGCGCGCGCGGACGTGGCCGAACAGTCGGTAGGCGACCACCCCGCCCGCGATGAAGAACGCCATACCGATGACCATCCACGACACCCGCTCGGTGGTCGCATAGAGCAGCACCAGCACGATGCCGAAGAACAGCAGCGACGTCCCCAGGTCGCGCTCCACCACCAGCACCCCGACGGACAGTCCCCACGCGAGCAGCAGCGGGGCCAGGTCGCGGGCGCGGGGCAGCTCCATGCGGAGGAAGCGGCGGCCCGCGGTGGTGAACAGCTCCCGCTTCTGCACGAGGAACGTCGCGAAGAACACGATCAGCAGGATCTTCGCGAACTCGCCGGGTTGGATGGAGAAGATGCCCAGGCGCAGCCAGATCTTCGCGCCGTTGACCTGCGACAGCGACGGCGGCAGCACGCCGGGCAGGGCGAGCAGGATCAGCCCGGCGAACCCGGCGGTGTAGCCGTAGCGGGCCAGCTTGCGGTGGTCCCGGACGATCCAGAGCACCGCGACGAACAGGGCCAGCCCGACGGCGGTCCACACCACCTGTCGGCCGATCAGCTCGCTCGGGGCGTCGGCGCCCAGCGCGACCGCGCGGTCGGAGTTGGCGAGGTCGAGCCGGTGGATCATCACCAGACCCAGCCCGTTGAGCAGTGCCACGCAGGGCAGGATCAGCGGGTCGGCGTACGGCGCGAACCGGCGGACCGCGACGTGCGCGACCGTGAACAGGCCGAGGTACGCGGCCCCCACGAGCAGCAGCGACCGCGTGAGCTCCTGTTCCTGGTTGGCCTCCACCAGCACCAGGGCGCCGGTGACCAGCACCGCAGCGAACGCCAGCAGCACCAGCTCGATGTTCCGGCCGGTGGGTAGCGGTGCCGGGGTGGCCTGCGCCGGACCCTTCTGCAAGTCGGGGGCGGCCATCAGCCCACTGGCCGGCAGGTCGTCCCCGGCTTGGGCGCGATCGTCGGCAGGGGAGAGCTGTCGATGCCCGGTATACCGGGCAGCAGTCCCGGTGTGAGTGCGGGATCCGGCGGCGGCTCCGGGACCGTCGGGCACGGGTCCAGCATGCGGCCGCGCAGCCGCTCGACGAGGCCGCGAGCACCGTCGAGGCCGTTGGTGGCAATGATGCCGTCGCGGACCTGGCTGCGCTCGGTTTCGGGGAGGTCGTCGAGCGCGATGTCGGAGCGCTCCGACATCTGGTGCAGCGGGATCCCCAGCACCTCGCCCCGGACGCCCTGGAAGATCGTGACCTGCTCCGCGGCGGTGCCCACGTAGTACTGCTGCAGCACCCAGAACCGGGCCAGCACGCCGCCGCCCACCAGCACGGCAAGGACCGTGGCCGTACCGATGGCGAACCGCAGTCGGGAGCGGTGCGCGGCTGGCGCCGGTGCTGTGGGCTCGATGCGTTGCGGGGCCGTGCGGGTGAGCGTGGTGGCCGACGCACGGGCGGCCGCGGAGTCCGGCGGCCCGTCCTCGTTGCCGTCCCCCACCGCTCCGCCCATGATCGGGGTGTCCTCGCCGAAGTCGATGTCGACCACGTCCGCGACGATGCAGGTGATGTTGTCCGGCCCGCCACCGCGGAGCGCCAGCTCGATCATGCGGTCAGCGCACTCGCGGGGGTCGCGGTAGGTTGCCACGGCCTCGGCCAGCGTCTCGTCGCTGACCACGCCGGACAGCCCGTCGGAGCACAGCAGGTACCGGTCGCCCGCGCGCGCCTCGCGGATCGTCAGCGACGGTTCCACGTCCTGGCCGGTGATGGCCCGCAGCAGCAGCGAGCGCTGCGGGTGCGTGTGCGCCTCCTGCTCGGTGATCCGGCCCTCGTCGATCAGCGACTGGACGAACGTGTCATCCTTGGTGATCTGGGTGAACACGCCGTCGCGCAGCTGGTAGGCCCGCGAGTCGCCGACGTGCACCAGGCCCAGGCGCGAGCCGGCGAACAGGATCGCGGTGAGCGTGGTGCCCATGCCCTCCAGGTCGGGCGCCTCGGCGACATGGCGGGTGATGGCCGCGTTTCCCTCGACGGTGGCATGGCGCAGCTCGGCGAGCAGGTCGTCGCCGGGGTCGTCGTCGTCCAGCGGGGCCAGCGCGGAGATCACCAGTGACGATGCCACCTCGCCCGCGGCGTGCCCGCCCATCCCGTCGGCGAGCGCGAGCAACCGGGGACCGGCATAGACCGCATCCTGGTTGTTCTTCCGGACGAGCCCGCGGTCGCTGCGGGCGGAGTAGCGCAGGACCAGCGTCATCTCAGCGCTCCGCCAATATGTTCGGGGGCAGATCGGCCAGCGCGACCGGCCCCGGGCGTCTGATGCCAGGGTGCGGCGGTGCAGCGTCGGAGGTTCATGATCGAAGCTCGATCACCGTCTTGCCGATGCGGACAGGTATTCCCAGGGGGACTCGGGTGGGTCCGGTGACCTTAGCCCGATCAAGGTACGTGCCGTTGGTCGACCCGAGGTCCTCGACGTACCACTCCTCACCTTGCATCGAGATGCGCGCGTGCCGGGTGGAGGCGTAGTCGTCGTCGAGCACCAGCGTCGAGTCGTCGGCCCGGCCGATGAGGATCGGCCGGGAGTCCAGCGACACCCGCGTCCCGGCCAGCGCGCCCTGGGTGACGAACAGCTGGCGGGCCGTCCGTCTGCGGCCGGTCCGGGTGCTGGTCTGCCCACCCGGGACAAGCGCCCGCAAGCCGGACGCGGCGTACAGATCGGAACGCACCACCCGGAGTGCGACCAGCACGAACAACCAGAGGAGGACAAGGAAGCCCGCTCTGGTCAGCTGCAGCACCAACTCCGGCACTCGCGGCGAACTCCGTTCCGTCCGATATCGATCTTTCCGATGCTCCGGCCAGGGTTACTGGGTGCGGAACACGAGGCTCGAGTGCCCGACCCGGATGACGTCGCCGTCGCCCAGCTGCCACGTCTGCACCGGGTTGCCGTTGACCGTAGTGCCGTTGGTCGACCCGAGATCAGAGAGGATGGCGTTCTGGCCGTCCCAGCTGATCTCCAGATGCCGTCGCGACACGCCGGTGTCTGGCAGGCGGAACGACGAGTCCTGGCCGCGTCCGATGACGTGGCTGCCCTGGGTGAGGTCGTAGGTACGACCCGAACCGTCGTCGAGGCTCAGCGAGGCGGCGACGCTCTGCTGGTAGCCACCGTAGCCGCCCTGCTGGTCGTAGCCCTGCTGGTCGTAGCCCTGCTGGTCGTAGCCCTGCTGGTCGTAGCCCTGCTGGTCGTAGCCCTGCTGGTCGTAGCCCTGCTGGTCGTAGCCCTGCTGGTCGTAGGGCGGCTGGCCGTAGCCCTGGTCGTACCCCGGGGCTGGGGCGTAGCCCTGCTGGCCGTAGCCGGGTTGTGCGTACGCCTGCTGGTCGTAGCCGCCTTGTTGGGGGTAGCCGCCGGGTGGGGGGTAGCCGCCCTGCTGGGGGTGGCCGCCGGGTTGTGCGTGCGCGTGCTGGTCGTAGCCGCCACGTTGGGGGTAGCCGGCGGGCGGGGGGTAGCCGCCCTGCGGGGAGAGGCCGCCGGGTTGTGCGTAGCCCTGGTCGTAGCCGCCC
>Ga0136617_10001477_pt1 | contig 20915 bp, 18 predicted proteins | sample AntDrymUQ3222106_2_FD_129672 | JGI IMG/M metagenome (GOLD analysis project Ga0136617, IMG submission 129672) | Polar desert sand microbial communities from Dry Valleys, Antarctica - metaG UQ322 (21.06) | ecosystem: Environmental > Terrestrial > Soil > Desert | place: Antarctica: Dry Valley...
CCGGCAGGCTTACCGTGTTGGCCCTGCGTTCCGGGCAACCGTTGCCGATTGGAATCGCAGGCGAGCTTGGGATCACGAATTCGCTCGGCCGCGCGACTGGCACGGGTGAACTCGCGCGCTGGTTGCCTAACAAAATGATCGATCGCCTGGGCCTGCTTGAGGCACAAAGTTATGCGCGCGGATTCCGGACTGACCTGCGCCAGACTGAGATGGCTTTGTGCACGCTGCCGGGTGTGCGTCACGCGCTGGTTCGGCCGGCCAACGTGGAGCCAGGCTCTCCATTTATCGCGTACGTTTTACCGGATCCCGCAGTCGGGCCACTCCCGTCGAATGGCGACCTGCGGCAATCGTTGCGAGAGCAACGTCTGCCCGACCTGGCGATTCCGAGCGCTTTCGTGGCGCTAAAGAGCATTCCTTTGCGGGCCGATAATGGTCAACTCGAACTGTCCGCGCTTCCTCCGTTGCCGGAAGGCGGGCTCGATGGAGCGCCTGAACCGGTGCGTCCTTATCTCGGACTGCAGCTGCAGCTGATTGCGATTTGGGAAGAGGTCCTGGGCGTGCGCGGGATCGGAATCCGCGATGATTTTTTCGATCTCGGCGGCAATTCGCTTCTGGCCATGCGGATGTTGCAGCGCGCGGAGGTCGCCTGCGGCAAAGTTATTTTGCCTTCGGCGCTCTTCCGCAATCCGACTGTCGAACATCTGGCGGGCGAGATGGCGCGGGAAGCAAGGGATGAGTCGCCCATGCTCTTACGGGTCCACGACACCGGTGCGCGCACCCCGTTTTTTTATCTTCATGGAGATCTCTCCGGCGGTGGATTCTACAGTCTGAAGCTCTCTCGGGCGCTTGGTCCCGATCAGCCATTCTACGTCCTCCCGCCGCAGGATATCCGCACGCTTTCGGCTGCGCCGAGCATCGAGGAAATGGCAACAGCACATCTCGAAGCGTTGCGCGCGGTGCGACCGAACGGACCATATGTGATCGGCGGTTTCTGCATCAGTGGCCTGGTGGCGTATGAGCTGGCGCAGCAACTCAAAGCCAGCGGGGAAACGGTGGAGATGTTGCTGATCATCGACGCCGCCCCGGACCGAACGCTGCGTGTGTTGCGTTCGGCGACCGGAGTCTTGGGAGCCGTATTTCGCTGGAGCGGCGAGAAACGCGTGGCGCATTTCGGACGCTGCACCGTCTGGCGGGCACGGCTCGCGCTGCGCTTTGCACCTAAGCGGGGAGGGGCAGTACAAGCGCCATCCCGCTCGATCCTGACTCGTTTTGGCCGTCGTTCAAGAAAAGCAGCGCCGCCGGCGTCGCCAGAGGTTTCGGATTCCGCGGCTCCGCCCGAGCGCGATTTGCCATCGATCTTCCAGTGGGCTTCGGCCGGTTATCGCCCGCGTCCTTACGATGGGCCTGTGGCGCTCCTGCTCTCCGAGGATGTCCTGGGCCATGCCGACAATGTGTCCCGAGCGTGGCAGCAACTCGCTCCGGCCGTGACCGTGGAGCCTTTGCAGGGAAGTCATCTGGAATGCATCACCGAGCACGTCGAAGCCCTGGCCGACAAAATCCAGGGATGTTTGGAAAGAGCTGGTGCAAATGAGCTCCCTGGATCCGCATCACTGCCCTCATTGCGAACGGCCTCGATACCGGTGACGTCCGCGGCGACTGCTTCCTTTCGTTAACCGATCATATCGTGGGTGGGGCCATGCACTCTTGTCTCCGGGAATCGGCTAATGCTCCTGTGCGCGGCGTGCGGGTTTGGACGGCGCATCTGGATTCACTTTCGCCCAAGAAAGTCGAGGAGTTGCTCGCCCTCCTCAATCCGAGCGAGCGCGCGCGTGCGGGGCAGTTTCATTTCGAACGGGACCGGCGCCACTATGTGACAGCCCGTGGTCTATTGCGTGAGCTGCTCGGCGCGGCCCTGCGCGAATCTCCCTCGACACTGGTGTTCGAGTATGGCGTGAGAGGAAAGCCGGCCCTCGCCGGCGAGCAAGCTTCTCCACTCTGCTTCAACCTCTCGCACTCCGCGGGCTGGGCGATGTTTGTTCTCGCCCAAAATCGCCAGGTCGGGATCGACCTCGAAAGTGCCGCGCGGCTCGATCAAGACGAAGGAGACTTGACCCGCCTCGCGGCTCGAGTGCTTTCCGCACGCGAGCTGGCGATCTGGAAAACGCTGCCGGATTCGGCAGCGCGCCGCACCGCGTTTCTTCGCGCCTGGACGCGGAAAGAGGCGTACGCGAAAGCCACCGGTCGAGGAGTCTTCGAAACACTGGCGGGCCTCGAGGTGATCCTCGACGCAGTCGCGCCCGAGACGTCCCTCACTTTAGCGAGCGGTTGGTTTCTGCACGATCTGGAAGCACCGGAAGGTTTTGCGGCGGCCGTGGCGGTCGAGCAGAAATCCGAAGAGAACGTTGCCCGCGGGGGCGAGGTCGTGTTTGCTGGGTTGGACAATGCATAGGGATCCACGGCCGGGCATTTTCGATTTTGCCGCGCGCTCAGTGAAGCATGCGATTGGCTTCGGACTGCTCACCGGCTTCATCATGAGCATTTTCGTTTACGTGGCGATGTTCGTGTGGAGGGCTGACGCGGGCACGGCGGGTCCGGTCAAAGCGAAGACCGACGACATGGAGGCCTCGATGACAGCGCGACGTAAAACACCTTCGCCGACGCCCGCTCCGACCGCCGCCGTCCGGTTTTAAGATCCAAGCCGGAGCGCTCGCGCCCTTTCGAGAAAGAGGCGCGCTACGGAATCAGGTAGGCTTCCAAAAGTGCGATGCCGGTGGAGTTTCCGACTCCACGCACGATGGCCGTGTAGCTCTCTGCCAGGGGAGCAGCGATCAGGATTGCCGCCTCGCGATCATGGGAAGGCGCGAAGCCGGTGGCGGTGATGTCGGAACGATTGGAAGCGTTCTTCCAGTCGTCATTGAAGGTGAGAAGAGCACCATTGGCATCGTGCAATGCCAGCGTCGGATTAACCATCACGCCGGTGAGACCGAACCCGGAAAGGGTGGGTCCGAGCGCGCGCAGCAGGACCCGCGCGGAAATGCCGCGAGGAATCAACCCGCCAATCAGGACCTCATCACCGAGACGGACGTGGGCGCGCGTGGAAAGGTTGATCAGGCGCGAACCGGTCGCGGAGTCGAGATCGTAGACCTCGATCAAACCGACGCCCGTGCTGCCGTTCGCGCCGCGCAAAATGGCGGTGTAACTCCCCGACGGCAACGTTGCGATGATGACAGCATCGCTTTCATCAGCCGGGGCGAGGCCGCTCTGCTGAATCTCCGTGGTCTGGGAACCGCGCCAGTTATCGTTGGAGGAAATCGCGGTGCCGGTCGCATCATGAAGGGTGAGCACGGGATCGGCCATTCGGCCCGTCACCGGCAGCGAAGGCCCGATGCCGCGGATGATGACGCGCCTGGGTTGATTTGAGGCGCCCTCGATGACGAACCCGGCGATGCTGACCTGGTCGCCTTGTCCGACCGCTGCGCGCGACGAAATGTTCGCCAGCCGCGGCGCGATGATATTCGAGATCCAGCTGAAGCTCGAAGAGATGCGCGACGCGTAAAAGCCAGACGGCACCGGCGCGTTGCCTGTGACTAACGAACCATTCGCGGTATACGAGCCGCGTTGGTCGAACATCGCAGAATTATATGGGCCACCGGCGTCCGGACCGGAGGTGAAGGTGTCGACATCGTAATTGATGCCCGCGAGTTTCCAGACGCCGCCGTCATTGAGGAAAACTGCGCCCCCGGAATCACCGGCCGAAAGATGAGCTTCGTGCGGTAAAGCAGCTTGATCGAAAAGCGCGTAGAGCAGGTCTCCCCCCGCCCCCCCTGGCTTGACGCTTGCCACCTGATTCTCGCCCCAGCGCTGCACGTGATCGCTCGTACTCCATTCCCATCCTCGCAGGAGGCCGTTGACCACGCGCTCCGGTCCGCGGCGCGTTCCGCGGCCGATCACGACCAAACGCTTTCCGACCTCATCGCCACCCGAGTAAAGCGGCGCGTAGGCTGGGAATGTTTCGGCCACTTCCCAGACCGCCAGGTCGCTGGATGGAACGTCGTAAGAACGGAGAACGGTGTAGTTGATTCCTCGAAAGAAGAATTTAGGCGCGCCGCCAATGTGCTTCGCGGTGATGAAGAAGTGCGGTGCAATCGTCGTCCCGAGATAATTCCCAAACGTTCCCTGGTACTGCCAGCCGCTCCCCGCGAGATCTCCCGTGGGCGCGTTCGTATTTGCGCCGGGATCACCGGTGCGGAACAAAATCACCGCGTTCGCTGCGAACGTGAGAGCGAAGAAGTTCGCCGCGATAAGGACAAAACTCGCCCGGCGATGGAGGAGGGGATGTGCGCGGGTGATCATCGACGAACTGCTCTTTAGGCGAAACGAGGGGACAACATATCACAACCGGTCGTCGTCCCTACAGGCCTTTGTCCAAAACAGCAGCGAGGAACCGGTCGATCGCATACAAGCTCAGTTGCCCGCTCGGACCGCCCAAATTCGCATCGCAACCGTGTGTGGCCCAGGGCAACGACAGAAAAAGGTGAGGCCGGCCGGTTTCGGCGAGACGTCCAGCTAGAACTTCGCTCTGCATGGGCCACACAATTGGGTCGAGCTGTCCGTGAATCAAAAGGGTCGGGGGCGTTGCGGCATTGACGTGATTGATCGGCGAAGCTGCGGCGTACGTTTGCGGATTTTGCTCCGGCGAGCCGCCAAGATAATTTTCCAAGACCTTTTTCGAATCGAGCACCCAGCGGCGGCTCGGCTTTTCGTAGCCGAGCACGAGGTCCGCCGGACCATAGAAGCTGACCACGCCGCGCACGTTCGGTTCCTTCCCCGCATAGGCCGCTGCGAGCGCGATCTGTCCCCCGGCCGAACGTCCAAGCAAGGCGATGCGCTTCGCGTCCAGCTGCAACGAGGCGGCGTTTGTCTTCAGGAACTCTAAGGCGCGAAATGTATCCTCCACCGCCGCAGGAAATGGCCATTTCGGGGCGTGCCGGTAATTTATGCTGGCAACAGCAAATCCTTGGCGCGCGAGGTAGCGATTGATCGCGGGGAGTTCTTCTTTGCTGCTCCCGCTCCACGCACCGCCATGAATCATCACGACCAGCGGCTGCGGCTCACTTCTTTGTTCTGACTGGTATAAATCCAATCTGAGCTGCCTGGTTCCATCGGTCGCGTAGACATGTTCTGTCGTCTTTACCCCGCGGGCCGGAATGCCGCGGAAGAGATCGAGCAAACGTAAGGGCGCGGCGCGCCCTTTCTCCGCGCGAGATTCACCAAACGCATTTGTGCACCGGCTCGGCAAAGCACGGGAGATCATGGCCGCGCGCGCGACCGGCGAGAGACAGAGGAGCGCTGTCACGACTCCCAACAAGGCGGTGACAGTTCCGAGGCGGCCTCGCCGCCAGCCCAGCGCCGCCAATCCAAGCGCAAGCAAGGCAAAGTAATGTCCCCATTCGCCGATCAAGATCGCAACAACCCAAAGCGACGTGGTCGGGGCACTGAATAGGACCAGCAGCGCGCAGAGGAACAGGGCCAGGGTGGCGAGGAAAACAACCCAGAGCAGCATGGAGGGCCGATTGTTCGCCGTCATGGTCGCCGAAGCTGAAACGTTTCCCCGATATCGCGCAGCGCGATTCGCTCCGGCGTTTTGTGCAGAGCGGCCTCGAAGCGCTCGATTGGCTCACGAAATGGCTCTGCGCTGAGCCGGAATGTTTGGTGATGAACCGGCAGGACGTGCTCCGCGCCCGCCGCGTTCGCCATCGCGACGGCCTGCTCCGGGGTCGCGTGCGAATGAATCCACGGATTGTAGGCGCCAATCGCCATGATCGCGAGATCGAAGGGGCGGCGGCTGTGCAACGCGGCGAACGTGTCCGTCATGGCCGTATCGCCGCCGAAGAGAATGCGGCGTCCATTTCGCTCCAGGAGATAACCATTGTAGCCGCGATGATGATCATGGCGAAGTCGCGTTCCCCAATGTTTCACCGGGAAAGCCTGTACGCGCAGCTCGCCCGACGGACCGCGTATTTCGGTTGCCTCACCCCAGCGCAGCTCCGTGATGTCTCGAAACAAGGTCCACCTGAGGAGATCCCGGGTGTGCGGAGCGGTTACGACGGCCGCGCCCTTCGGAAGTTGATGCAAAGTGCGCATGTCGAAATGATCGAAGTGCGCATGAGAAAGCAACACCAGATCGACCCGCGGTAAATCGCGCACCCGAAGAGCCGGGGCCGTGAGCCGTTTCGGGCCCAGCGTCAGCCCGGGCAGAAGAATGCCGACTCGGGGCAGGAGGGCCGGATCAGTTAGGACATTGACCCCGAAGAAGTTGATCAACACGGTCGAATGTCCCAGCCATGAGGCGGTGAGGCTGTTGTCGTCCCAGCTTGTGGGCTGGGGACGGGCGAAGGCAGGCTGAATGGATCGCCAGCTTTCGACCGTCCACTCTCGCCAGAGGTGCCTGTACCACCGATTGACGGAGGAGCGGCGGCGAGAGGGAAGGGAAGCCGGCATTTCCGAACCAATACGCCGCCCTTGTAAGATGTGGGCCTAATCTTGCTCTAGATGGCTATGCTACAGGCTGCCGCCGTAGAAATTCATTGCGCAGTGAGTGATTTCTCCTAACCTTCCACTTCAATTTTTTTAGAGGGAAAAATGGCCGACGTAGCAAATAAATATCCGGAGAATGTAGAGGGGCAGTTCTACGTCGACGACCAGTGCATTGACTGCGATCTGTGTCGCGAAACCGCGCCGGCGAACTTCAAGCGGAACGACGATGGCGGTCACTCTTTCGTCTATAAACAGGCGGAGTCGCCTGAGGAAGAAGCGCTTTGCAAAGAAGCGATGGAAGGCTGCCCTGTCGAAGCCATCGGCCTCGACGGCGTCATAGCCTGACGGTGTAAGGGGACTTATTCCTGAGATGCGGGCGAACGGTGAAGTTCCGGTCGCTCTCACGATCGCCGGTTCAGATAGCAGCGCCGGCGCAGGCGCGCAGGCGGACCTGAAGACCTTCGGCGCACTGGGTGTCTATGGGCTTACAGCGATCACCTGTGTGGTCGCGGAAACGCCGGGCAAGGTTCAGCGGATCGATGCGGTCGACGCTGACCTCATCGTCGAGCAGGTGGAACTGCTGCTCGAGAGTTTTCCCGTCGCAGCGATCAAGACCGGTCTTCTTTACTCGGGCGAAATCGTTGCCCGGCTCGCGCGAACCCTGCGCGACCGCGTAAGCCGCATCCCACTGGTGATCGATCCGGTCATGGTCGCGACGAGTGGAGACCTTTTGCTGCAACGGGAAGCGATCACGGTTTATGAGACGGAGTTATTCCCGCTCGCCGCTTTGATCACGCCAAATCTCGACGAAGCCGCAGCGCTTCTTGGCCAGGCGATTCCCAATCTGCCGGCGATGCGCGCGGCTGGCGCACAGCTCTTCGCACGGTATCGGTCGCCCATGCTGCTCAAGGGCGGGCATCTCGGTGGCGACGAGGCGATCGACCTTCTCTGCACCGCAGATGGCGTGGTCGAATTCTCCGCTCCGTTTACACGCGGTGTGCACACGCATGGAACCGGTTGCACTTATTCGGCTGCGATTGCGGCTGGTCTCGCCTCAGGATTGCATCTTCAGGCAGCGATTAAACGCGCCAAGCAATTCGTCAGTGCAGCTATCTCGCAGCATTTCACTTGGCAAACGAAGGATGGCGCGAGCCTGCACGCGCTCAATCATTCCGCTACGGAACGGCATTGCTAATCGAGCTGATCGCTTGATTCGCCTGAATGCATTCGAGCGTCGCAGTCTGCTCCCAACACTTCGCGTGCATCGCTTGCAGTGCCGCCGCGGTTTCCGCCTGCTTTTTGCTCCGGCCGGTGCCCTCGCCCAGGACCATCTCTTCCCAGACCACGCGCACCACAAATGTCTTTTCGTGCTCGCGCCCGCTCTCTGAGATCAACTCGTAAACCGGACTTCGGGGTGAGATAGCTTGCAATGTTTCCTGCAGGTGACCCTTCGGATTGATGTCGATGGGTTCGACCTCCAGTTTCGCGAGGTCCTCCGCCGTGAGCGCGAGGACGAAGCGGCGCGCGGTCTCCAGGTTTGTATCGAGGTAAACCGCTCCGAGCAGCGCCTCGAAGGCGTCCGCTAGCGTGGAAGTTCGCACGCGCCCGCCGCAGGCCTCTTCACCCCGGCCCATCATAAGAAATTGCCCGAGCTCGAGCGTGAGCGCATGCCTGCCCAGTGCTTCCCGCGAGACAAGGCGCGAGCGCAATTTCGTCAGCCGGCCTTCGGCCTCCCTTGGGAAGAGTGTGAAGAGATGTTCTGTGATGATGAGTTGCAGGACGGCGTCGCCGAGGAACTCGAGGCGCTGATTATCAAAGTGGTGGCGTTGGGTTTCGTGCCCAAGGCTCGGATGTGTGAGCGCCTCCGCGAGGAGAAGCGAGTTCCGAAACTTGTGGCCGATGCGTTCCTCGAGCGGGTTCACTGGAATACTAAGTTAGTGAGGGGACGGTTGATTTTCCACGGCCGGGCCGCGCTGCTCGCGAAAAGTTTGGTCATCGCTGCTGATAGATTGAGAGCGAGGTCACGACATCAACGGCACGCTGCAAGACGGGATCCCGCGTGAGCGCTTTTTCGCCGCTCCGACCGCGCCGTTGTGCCGCTTCCATGGCCTCAATTTCGGGATTTCTTCCCGCCAGCAAAGCGGCCTCATTTAAATGCGGTCGTTCGTTTTCAAAAATGAACGGACTCATTCCTTTTTCGGAAGCTTGCTGAAAGACGACCCGCTTGTCAGCCGCCGGCATTTCTACAGGAAGATCGGGCTTTACTCCGCCGGGAAAGAGCGCCCGGCTCTCCGGCAGAACGGCTTCCGCTACCGCGACCCGAAGCATTCGCCCGTTATTCAGCGGGAGATCTGAGTATTCCACCGCCTGTCCCGCGGTCGGTTGCCCGATGACGAGAGCTTTATTGTAGAGCCGCAAAACGCCGGCGATAGCCTCCGCCGGGCCAGAGGTGTCGCCATCCACGAGGATGATCATCAGACCCTGGTAAGCAGAATCTCGATCCGAGGTAAAGGGGCGTTCCTGCTTGCCGGCCGCGGATTTCCGGAGCGTGAAAAGCAACTTGCCCTTGGCTGTGAAGCGCTTCGCAAACTCCGCCGCGAGCGCGAAATCGTTGGTCGCGGGACTGGCGCGGAGATCCAGGACGACGGCATCCACCTTCTTCGCGGCGAACGTCTGGAGATTTGCATCCATCGCCTGGAGGTTCGGCGGGGTGAGTGCGCCGACTCTGAGATAAGCGATATGGCCTTCCAAGAGCTCGCTGTAGAAAGTGGTGGTCGATTCCGCATTCTCGGCGGGCCGTTCCGGAAGAATCAGGACTCCGCGACCGAGTCGCGCCAGCAATCCAGAGAGCAGGGCGCGATTCAGCTCTGTTTCGTTGAGCGCCTCGAGATTGATGTAGTTGCTCTTAAGGAGCTGGAGCGCTTGCTGGAGGTCGACGGACCCCATCGAGTTGATGAGGGCCTCGGACGTCGGAGTGGGGGTAGGGGTGGGAGACGGGCTGGCGGCGGGTGTCGCGGCGACGGTCGCACTCGGCGAAGCGACGGGAGAACGGCCCGGGGTTTGACCCGGTAGTTCCGGCCCCGCCCTGAGAAAGCAAATTGCGAGAGCGAGGAGGGAAGCGCGGCGGGACATCAGTGGCCTGCGACGTTACCCTCAACTGCGGTAAGGGCAATGTCGCGACGGTAATGTGCGCCTTCGAACTGAATCCGCGCGACGGCCTCGTAGGCACGTGCGCGCGCCTGCGGCGCGTTTTCGCCCAGCGCTGTAATTGCCAGCACGCGACCACCTGCGGTCACTACCCGTTTTTTTTCCATGCGAGTGCCGGCGTGGAAAATCCGCACGTCGGGCAAATCGGCACACGACTCCAAGCCATTGATCGGCTTGCCGGTCTCGTACTTTCCGGGATAACCACCGGACGCCATCACCACCGTCACCGACACCCGCGGATCCCATTCCAGAGCACAGTCCTGCAACTTTCCGTCAATCGTCGCCTCCAGCAGATCGAGCAGGTCGGAGCGTAACCGGGGGAGGATAGCCTGCGTCTCGGGATCGCCGAAGCGGCAGTTGAATTCGAGGACGCTGGGACCGTTCGCGGTCATCATCAATCCCGGGAAGAGCAACCCGCGAAAATCGATCCCGCATCCCGTCAGCCCGTCCATGAGCGGCCACATCACGTCCCGATGGAAGCTCACTTCTATTTCCGGGGTCCAATTATCGGCCGGGCTGACCGCGCCCATCCCACCCGTGTTCGGTCCCTGATCGCCATCGTAGGCGCGTTTATGGTCGCGGGCCGTCGCGAGCAGACAGTAGACCTTGCCTGCGACGAGGGCGTGCAAGGAGCATTCCGTCCCGCGGAGAAATTCTTCCACCACGATCCGGCGCCCGGCCTCGCCGAATTGGCCCTCTTCCATCATCGCGTGAATCGCAGCTTTCGCTTCATCACAGCTCTGTGCGATGACCACCCCTTTACCGAGCGCGAGGCCATCGGCCTTGATCACGATGGGAAAAGTCAGTCGCTGGCAGAAGCGAAGCGCCTCTTCACTGTTTTGGAAAGATCCCGCCAGCGCGGTTGGAATGTGAAGTTTTCGCATCATCTCTTTCGCGAAAATCTTCGACGACTCCAGCCGCGCAGCAGATTGCGTTGGGCCGAAAACGCGGAGCTTTTCCGACTGGAACAAATCCACCACGCCGGCCGCGAGAGGATCGTCGGGTCCGATGACGGTCAGATCGATCCGATTCTCCCGTGCGAAACGCGCCAGCGCTGGCAGATCGCCGCTCCCAAGGGGAATGTTTTCACCGATCTGGGCGGTGCCGGCATTCCCAGGTGCGCAGAGAATCTGCGGCGCGCGTGAAGATTGCGCCAATTTCCACGCCAGCGCATGTTCGCGTCCACCGCTCCCGACGATGAGAATTTTCACGATTATGGAGGGGAGTCGCCGCTGGTTGAGATTGTGCCAGCGCATCAGGAAAGGCAAGCTGGCTCTGCGGATTCCGCCGCTTGCCGTTAGACGCATTCGGTCTAGAGAACTTTATGGCGAAAAGCCGTGCCACTTACTCTGTGCTCAGCCCGGGCTGCCCCTCACGCCTTGTGCTTGATCGCATTGCGGACAAGTGGACCGCCCTGATTATTCAAATCCTGGCGCGCGGGACGCTGCGCTATTCGGGTCTGCAAAGGGAGATCGGGGACATCTCGCAAAAGATGCTCACGCAAACGCTGCGGAGTCTGGAGCGCGATGGTCTGGTCCGGCGGAAAGTGCACGCGGTCGCTTCGCCGAAAGTGGAATACACGCTCACTCCACTCGGCCGAACGTTGATCGAGCCGCTGCATGGTCTCTGCCGCTGGTCGGAGAAATATCTCCCGGAATTGGAAGCGCATCGCCGACTGGCCCGTGGCCCAGACGGCTACCCATAACGGAGCCTGATTTCGCAAACTCGCGCGATCACGACGCGTCAACAATGAGGCGCATCTTTCTCTTATCCCCGGCTTACGCCGGAGGTGAACGCGCGTGCATGATCATGAGCGAACGCGCCCGGTTCGATCTCGCCCGCCGACTGCGAAGCGAGGAACCCCCTACGCTTGGGGAAGTTTTCACCTTTCTCAGCGGACTCTACTTTCGCGGCAAACTCGCTTACGCGACCGCTTTCGCACCGCCAATTCCACCCGGCTCTGGCGTGCTTGTCATCACACCTAATCGCGATCTCCTCCCCGCCACCCGACCGCTTGGCCTCGCTGAATTGCGAGCGTTCGCCGAGGTTGATATTGATGCGGATGATCCGCGCTACCGCAATCCGCTCGAGCGCGATGTGCGGAAGCTGGTGAAGCAAATTCCCGCCGAGACCGAGGTGGTCCTGCTCGGCAGCATCGCGACTGGGAAATACGTAGACGTGCTTCTGGAAAACTTTCGCGAGCGCCTTGTCTTTCCGGCTGACTTCGTGGGACGCGGCGATATGAGTCGGGGCGGCTTGCTCTTGCGCTGTGCGGTGGATGGCTGCGAGCTCCGCTACATCCCGGTCGAGGGCGCAGTCCGAAAAGGGAAACGGCCGCCGAAGCTGGAGCCGCGAAGATATACGAAATGAAAGGGCTTTCCGTGCAACCGCCGCTGCCGCCGATGGAGGCGCGTTCGGTAGATGAGATTCCCGCAGGCGACGAATGGCAATACGAGCCGAAATGGGATGGCTTCCGCTGCTTGGCCTTCCGCACTGGCGATGAAATCTATCTGCAATCCAAGGCGGGCCAGCCGCTCGCGCGTTATTTTCCGGATGTCGCGGCCGCGTTGGCCGAGTTAAGCGCAAAAAGATTCGTGCTCGACGGTGAACTTGTCATTCCGGTCACGAACGCGCTCTCTTTCGACGAGTTGCAATTAAGGCTTCACCCCGCCGCGAGCCGCGTGCAAAAGCTCGCCGCGGCCCATCCCGCCTGGATGGTTGTCTTCGACCTGCTGGCCGATGAGGGTGGCGAATCGCTTCTGATGCTTTCGCTGCGTGAACGTCGCGTCCAGCTCGAACAATTCGCAGCCAAATATCTGAGAGGCAAAGGCTCGATTCGCCTGTCACCGGCCACGACCGAACTCGCGCAAGCGACGAAGTGGTTCGACAAAGTGGGCGGCGATCTCGATGGCGTAATCGCGAAGCGGATCGATGCCGCCTATGCCTCCGGCGAACGCACCGCAATGGTAAAGGTGAAACAGATTCGCACCGTTGATTGCGTTGTCGGCGGCTTTCGATATGCCACTGGAAAGCCAGTCATAGGATCTCTTTTGCTGGGTTTGCATGATGACGCCGGCCTGCTTCACCACGTGGGCTTCACCTCCGCTTTCAAAGTCAGTGAGCGCCCCGCGTTAACAAGAAAGTTCGAAGCATTGAAGAAAGCGCCGGGCTTCACCGGCAACGCGCCTGGTGGGCCGAGCCGCTGGAGCACGGAGCGCAGCGCTGAATGGGAGCCCGTTAATCCAAAGGTCGTCGTTGAAGTCACCTATGATCATTTTACGGGCGGCCGCTTTCGGCACGGCACGAAGATCGTGCGCTGGCGGGAAGACAAGGCGCCGCATCAGTGCACGCTCGACCAAGTCATGTCCCGCGAGGGCAAGTCGCTCGCTTTGCTTCGCCAGTAGAATTCCGTCCCCGTGCGTTTCTCTCAGAACGTGTAGTTCTTGCCCACGAGTGTGCAGTCACTGCGCAGAAGCGGCGCCGGCATCATGTACTCGAGTCTGCTTGTAAATGAGCGGCCGGGGATCTCCGGCAATCCGTAGCTTTCGTCCACGACCGTCAAAGTGAGTGGCCCCGCGGTCTTCGTCTCCAGCGACAATTCGATCCCTTCCTTCGGGAGAGCGAAGTAGAGCATGCCCCAGCGTTTTTCCGTCTCCGCGTCGCTCGCGATCGACAACTGCTTGCCATCAACCGACGCGGCGAGCACCGCGGCTTCTGTCTGCACGCTCAGTCTCACTGCTTCCCGCGGAGAAGCTATTCGCAAGCGCAAGCGCCGCCCGCCGTTCTCGGTCGTGTCCTGAAGCACGCTCACCTCCGGGGCGGCGAGCGGAGCCGTGGGGGCAGTAGCTTGGAGATAGAGTCTGCGGCTGAGCGGAAAATAATCTGCCAGAGGGCGCTGTTGTGCGTTCGTGCCGAGGAACTGAGCAGTCCACTCGTCAGGTTGCGAACCGGCGCTGGCCCAAACGGCTTGCTCGGTGCCGGCGTTCAATGCGTAGAGCAGGTGGCTTACGCGGCGACGGTCTTTCCCAAAGCTGGAAGTGAGGCCAGCCACGAAGAACAAGACCACGCCGAGCGTCGCAATCGTTCCCGGGAACATCCACTTTTTCCCGGACGTGACACCGCGCAGGTGCGGTATGAGCAACCCTAAGAGCAGCACCAGCAGAACAACCAACGCGCCCGCGAAAGCGAGCGGCAGCGCCATGAACGTGAAATAGAGGAGGGGGGCGATCAGCAAAATACCCGGTACCGCGTAGAGCGTAAACAAGACGAGCGTTATCTTCGGACCGGGCTCACTCTTCTCGGCCGCGAATATATAGCCCAGCGCCAGGAGCGCGACGAGCAGGGGCCACGTAAAGACATAGCTTCCACCCACCAGCAATATGCTGGCCGCAACCATGGAAACAGCCCACCAAAGAAGCGCACCGAGGATTAGATTCAGCAGGCTGATACTTCGCCCTAGGGATCCGAGAAAGACTGACGTAGTCGCGATAGTCAACGCGACGAAACCGAGGGCGTAGAGATCGCGGCTATACGTGTCGCCCGGGATCAAATTGTAGTGCGGATGCACTTTTCGGATCAGCCACCAGGTCCCCGTGATCAGCGCCGGAGTCGAAATCAGACTGAGAAAAAATAGGAGCGCGCTTTTGACGAATCCACCCAGCGTCACGCGCTTTCTCTTAAAGCCAAGAACCGCGACCGCGGCGAACAAGACGAGGACGGCCAGCCCCAGTGGAAGGGCGAGGCGCTCCGGGTAGTGCACGAGCAGCGGTCCCCACGCATTGAAGTAAACGGCATCGTCTTCGCGCTTTTCGGCCAGAGCTGCGTTGCCGAAGGAACGGGCGAGCGCCAGGGCGTAGGAACCATGGTGCTGCAGACTCCTCGCATCCACGTTACCGACGCTGTCGAGCTCGGAATGGTAATGGGTTAGCCCATCGATGTAAGCGAAGTTGAGTCCCTGTAATTTAGCTTTCTTGAAGACCGTCAAATCCGTGTCGTTAGGCAAACGCTTGTAAACCTCATAGCCAAGCGAGGTCGCAACCGGGTAGGGCGCTGCGTTCGCCAGTGCGCGGATGAGCCCGCCGTTTTGCGCACTCGTCTCAAACATGATCACGGCGCCGCCGCGGCCTCGGGCCTCGAAGTTTAGCGTCAGCCTGACATTCCCGGCCCACGGGTGCTCGTTAATAAAGGCGCGCGCCCCGAGGAGGCCTGCTTCTTCTCCATCCGTGAAAAGGAAGAGGACGTCGTTCTTCAAAGTCGAGTTGCCAGCTTGCAGCGCCCGCGCCGTTTCCAGTAGAGCCGCGACCCCGGCGCCATCGTCGTTCGCTCCCGGGCCCGTCGGGACGGAGTCGTAATGCGCTACGAGCAGCACGCTAGACCCCGAACCACCGGTCCCACTCTTTCGGGCGACGATGTTGTGGACGGTGCCGGCGGCAAAGAAAGGCGGAGACGTGGAATCAACCGCGGTTGTCTTCTGTATCTCCGCAGGGAGGCCGAGGACGGTAAGCTGGTGGAGAATGTATTCTCGCGCCTCCGCCTGCCTGGCTGAACCAATCGGCCGAGGCGCCTGGGCGATCGCTTCCACGTGCTTCATCGCGCGGCCCGCAGCGAATTCCGTCACGGGCGCGTTAACCGCCAGGGGCGCGGGGGGATTCTGCTGGCGGATGCTGAAAAATGCGACGAGTGCGACCAGGAGCCACGCAAGCAACCAAGCTCCAGAGCCGGGCCCGCGCGTCATTACTCCGGATCCAATTCGAAATTGATATTGACGCTATAGGAGCCGCCGCTGCCGACCCCGGTCGGGAGCGGATCGACCTGCGTCACACGGGGTGCGACTGCTGCGACCGATTCGTCCACGACGACGTTGCCCGATGACTTCACAATCGCGAAGTCCGAGACCCGTCCGTCTTTCTCAATCCGTATTTTCACCAGGGCTGACATTTTCGCGCCTGACATGACCGCGCTCTTCGGCTGGACCCATGCGCTGAAGAAGCGAGCATGCAGCATGTTGCCATACGAGCTGATTTGAGACGCCCCGCCTGCGCCGGTTCCGCGCCCGCCTGAACCGGCGGCGTTTCCTACTTCAGTGCTGGCTACAGATGGTCCAGCACTGGCGTTATTTTCGATTTCGTCTGGACCGGGTTTGATCGAGTCCTTTTTCGTTTCGACCGTTTTTTTCACCGCCGGGCGCGGAGAAGCCTTTGCCAACAGGGCCTTTTTTGGTGTTGGTTTTGGCGTCCGAGTCGGTGATGGCTTAGGGGTTGCCGTTGGTGATGGCTTCGGTGTCACAGCCGGTCTCGGAGTCACGGTGGACGCTGGCGTGGGCATTTGGATTTCGCTGACGGCGGGAGTCAGCACCGCCTCTTCGGGCTCCAGGGTCTGTTCTTGCTCCTTCGGTGGAGGCGAAGGAGCCGGCTCGGGTTCTGGCGGAAGAGGCAACGAGTGCTGCGTCGACGCAAGAATAGTTTCTGCGCCATCCATCCATATGATCTCGCTCGCGGGCGGCTTCGTCGTTTGCCCGCTCCACCGCTTCAATCCCGCCAGAACTGCGACGTGCGCGATTCCGATAATAGCGACGTTCCGCCAAAAACTTGCGTCGCGCGGCATGGCTAGGGGGACTCCGCCTTGGTCGCGATCCCCACTTTGGTGATCTGCGCCCGTTGCAAAATGTCCATCAACGCCACCAGCTTCTGCACCGCCAGCTCGCGATCGGGACGGATGACGACGGCCACATCCGGGTTCGCTCGCTTTAAAGTCGTTAGGCGCGCGGCGAGCGTTTCCGCGTCGACCGGCTCGTTATTGAATTTGATCACTTCCGTCCGGTCGATCGACACCGTTTGAACCTTGGAGGGATCCACCGCGGCGTTCGCCGCTCCGCTGGAGGGAAGCGCGAGGTTCACGCTGTTCTCGAGCAACGGCGTGGTGATGATAAAGATGATGAGGAGGACAAACGCGAGATCGAGCAACGGGGTGATGTTGATCTCCGAGAGTGTCGAGAGGTTAGTGCGTTGGGAGTAGCGGCGCATCTGCTCAGTCTCCGCAGTTCGACGTTCGAAGTTCGAAGTTCGAAGTTCGACGTTTCTCTGATCCGAGAAGCAAACGTCGAACGCTGAACGTCGAACGCCGAACGTCGAACGAGTGAATCCCGTTTCTCATCGCCGGAGCTCCGGAACGCGCGGGTTGTGATCGACGTATTTGTGCTCGAATTCGGAGGCGAGCTCGGCCGCGAAATTGTCCATCTGAACGATAAGACTGCGAATGCTCGTAACGAGAAAGTTGTAACCGAACATCGCCGGGATCGCGACGCAGAGCGACATGACGGTCGTGATCAAGGCTCCAGAAACACCCGGTGCCATCGTCGCCAGATTCGGCGAGCCTGCGACCGCCACAGCGGTGAACGTGTCCATCACGCCCCAAACCGTGCCGAGCAATCCCAGGAAGGGCGCCCCGCTTACGGCGGTCGCGAGCAGGATCATTTGTGATTCCAACTTCAACGCTGTTTCTCCCACCGCGCGCTCCATCGCCGCGGTCACGGCGCCCATTTGCGCCGGCGTGATCTTGTCGGCGACGTCGAGCCGGGCGCGAAACGTCTCATCCACTTCCGCAGAGCCGAGAAGGTGGAACGTCATCTCCTGGCAACCGGCGCGATAGACTTCGAAAACAGGCGAGCCAATAAAGCGCGCATTGCTCTCGAACAAGCGCAGCGGTTGTCGATCCTTTCGGAAGGCGCCCCGAAACTGCGCGGTCTGCTTCTTCGCAAACTGCACCACGCGCAATTTAGTGATCATAACCGACCAGCTGAAAATCGAGCCAATCAGGAGGACGGCGAGGACGAGCTTGCCGGCAATCGTGGCGTGCTCGAAGGCGAAGGTGAGACCCCCGGCCGCGAGCATCGTCAGAGGTAGCATGTGCGCCAACTTGCCCGAACAAATACCGGACGTTGACGCAAAGAGAAAGGATGATTACGAAACCGCCGGCCTTAGAGCTTGCGCGGATAGACCGGTCGCAACTTGGCCGCGACGATAAACGCGAAGCCGAGCGCCGCGAGAAAGAAGGAGAAAAATTGGCCGCGCGTGAACATCCCGATCATGGGTGAGTCGGGTTCGCGGAAAGTCTCCACGAGGATTCGCAGAATGGCGTAGACGGAAAGAAAGAGGCCGGTAATGACGCCGTTCGGCTGGCGCATGCGCGTGCGCACGAACCAAAGGATAAGAAAAAGCAGGACGCCTTCGAGCAGGGCTTCGTAAAGCTGCGACGGATGGCGCGGCGTCAGCACCGTGCGCAACGCCGCCTCAACGTGCGGATTCTCCGGCAAGGCGCGCAGGACAGCTTCGCTCGTGCTCAGCGAAGGATCCACTTGCCGGCTCAGCGCGATGGCCTGCTCGGTGAGGGCGGGGTTGTCTCCTTCCACGATCTCTTTCGGGAATTGCACCGCCCAAGGGAGATTCGAGGCACGTCCGTAGAGCTCCCCATTAATGAAGTTCGCGCAACGTCCGAAGAACAACCCGATCGGAGCTGTGACACAGAGGTTGTCGCCCAGGTTGGTCCACGACATTTTGTATTTCCGCGCGTAGTAGAGCGTGAACAGGACGAGCCCGATCATGCCGCCATGGCTCGACATTCCGCCTTCCCAGACACGCGCGATTGAAAGTGGATCGCGCAGCATTTCCGGCTTGTAGAACAGGACATAACCGAGCCGCCCGCCAATCATCACGCCGAAGAGGGCAGCCCAGGTGATGAAGTCGCCCACCTGCGCTTTGTGAAGATCTGCGTAGCCGCGCTTTGAGAGCCAGCCCAAGAGGGCGTAGCCGCAGAGAAAGGCCAGCACGTAGGCCATCCCATACCAGCGCGGACCCATCGTCTCCGTTATGCGGAAGATGAACGGGTCGAGACTGTGAAGGTAGTAAGCGAGCGCGTGCAAAGCGATGGTTTATCGCAGCAAGGCCGGTGCCCGTCGAGGCCACATGTAGCCACGTCCCTGTGGGACGTGCGAGGGCGGCAGAGCAATCGGGAGCAACTCCCGCACGTCCCGCAGGGACGTGGCTACAACTTCGCCGCGGAAGTGCGTCCCGCTTTCAATGTCGCGCGCAGAAAAGGCGCCGTTCGGCTGATGCGATTTTTCGCCACTTCTTCCGGTGTGCCCGAAGCGACGACTTTCCCACCTTCCGCGCCCGCTTCCGGTCCGATATCGACGATGTAATCCGCCTCGGCCATGACGCTCACATTATGCTCGATCACGATGACCGTGTTCCCTTCGTCCACCAGCCGATGCAGCACCTTGAGCAAAAGCTCCACGTCGGCCATGTGCAGACCGATGGTGGGCTCTTCCAGGAGGTAGAGCGTTGACTTTGGCTTGCGCATTTTGCGAAGGCGCTCGTTCTGCGCTCGGCCAATGCCGCGCGTCAGTTCCGTAACGAGCTTCAGGCGTTGCGCTTCGCCCCCGCTCAAGGTCGGGCTGGGCTGTCCGAGTTTCAGATAACCCAATCCGGTATCGGCGAGGAGCGTGAGCGGACGCGCGATCTTCTGGTTCGCTCCAAAGAATTGCGCCGCCTGCTCGATCGTCATGTCCATAATGTCGCCGATGCTCTTTTCGTGGTAGAGGACTTCGAGCGTTTGCGGATTGTAACGGCGTCCGCCGCAATCTTCGCAAGGATGATAGCTGCTGGGGAGAAAGCTCATCTCGAGCTTGATCACGCCCTGGCCTTTGCAGGTTTCGCAACGCCCGCCTTCGGTGTTGAACGAGAAGCGGCTGTTCACGTAACCGCGCACGCGCGAGACCGGCAGCTGTGCATACAAGTTTCGGATCTCGTCAAACACCTTGATGTAGGTCGCAGGCGTCGAGCGCGATGTCTTGCCGATCGGCGATTGATCGACTTCATAGACCGTCTCGAAGGAATCCGCGCCGGAGATCGAAGCGAACAATTCGCGTGTGCTCTTTGTTTTCTGGTCGAGTTGATCGCGAATGGCCGGCAGTAAAACAGAACGCATGAGCGTTGATTTGCCCGAGCCCGAGATTCCAGTGATGACGGAGAGCCGGTTCACTGGAAAGCGCACGTCCACCTTCTTGAGATTGTTCGCTTCCGCACCATGGATCTCGATCCATTGCTCGACTTCTTTCAACGAGCGCCTGCTTTTCCGCGTGGGATGACACAGGGGCGAGCGCAGGCAGCGCCCGGTCTCTGAACCGCCATGGGCCTGGATCTCATCGAGCGTTCCTTGCACGACCAATTCGCCGCCGTGGGTGCCAGCGCCCGGCCCGAGATCGATGATGTGATCCGCGCGACGCATCGTCTCCTCGTCGTGCTCGACGATCACGAGCGAATTTCCTTTTTCGCGCAGCGCGCTCAGCGTTTCGAGCAGCCGCAGGTTGTCGCGCGGATGCAAACCGATGGTCGGTTCATCCAGGACGTAAAGCACGCCGCGCAAATTCGATCCGAGCTGCGCTGCGAGCCGGATACGCTGCGATTCGCCGCCGCTCAGCGTCTTCGCCGAGCGACCGAGCGCCAGGTAACCGAGCCCGACGTTCTCCATGAACTTGAGGCGCTGCTGAATTTCCGGCACCAAATCCGCCGCGATCGTTTTTTGGTTTCCGCGAAACCGCAATTTGCCGGTCAGTCCAAGGGCCTCTCCTGCGGAAAGCGCTGTGAAGTTATCGATCGTGCGGCCCTGGACACGGACATGGCGTGCAATGGCGTTTAGCCGGGATCCGTGACAGGACGGACACTCGCCCGCCTCGCCTTCCTCGATCCACTCAGATTCTCGATCGGCGGCCAGCTCGTTCTCCAGCACGGACTCACCGGTATCTTCGGCGCCGGTTTGTTTGGCGCGGTTCCAGATTTCACCAAACCCGCCGCATCCTGCACAGGCGCCGTGGGGCGAGTTAAACGAGAAGAGGCGCGGGTCCAATTCCTCGAACGCGCGACCACAGCCGGGACAGCTCATCTCCGTGCTCATGACGGTGAGACGATGCTTCCCGTCGAGCAGGTGCGCAGTGCCGCGGCCGATGTCGAGCGCGCGTTGCACGAGGTTGCGCGCTTTCAGGATACGGCGCGCATCGATCACGCCCACGACCACGTCGATGGTATGCTCTTTAAAGCGCTCCAGCTTCCGAAACTGGCCGATTGGAATCAGCTCACCATCGACAAAGAGCGTATCGAACCCTTGCCGCTCGGCCC